>Ga0247760_1003406_pt1 | contig 10369 bp, 11 predicted proteins | sample UWRJL171409R4_FD_179936 | JGI IMG/M metagenome (GOLD analysis project Ga0247760, IMG submission 179936) | Plant litter microbial communities from Arlington Agricultural Research Station in Wisconsin, United States - UWRJ-L171-409R-4 | ecosystem: Environmental > Terrestrial > Plant litter >...
CGCGGCCACACGGTTACGTGGCACGGCAGGGAAGCCATAACATCTTTCGTGCATATGTCGATACTCTAGTGCAGATTGGAGAGCTCAGCTCCCCCGGTATGGATTAGGGGTGGGACGGCACGTCTCACTGGGCTCACTGCCTCAGGGCATCTGGGATGGTGGCGGATGTCAATCTAGTCAATCTACATGTAGTCGGCAATTTGTACCACTGGTGTACTGGCAATTCCATAGCAGCCCCTGGCCGCTAGAAACGCGACCCATTCTCGTTCGGGATGCGGGATGCGCAGAAATAGAAGCCGGCGCACCTGCGGTAGGCTTTTTGTTGATGGACGCGACGTCCCATTTGACTTGGTGGCTCCGAGCTAGCTTTTGCGAGCAGCCCCTCCATCGTACCACGTCGCCCTCAACCCAGACACTCCCAAAGCAGAAGCTCGAATCCTATTCGTCCGGGGCCGCCCCACCAAGGTGCATTAGGCCACAGGGATCGATAAAACACAGCGAAAGCGGATACCAGCATGATGCAACTCGGTCGAGTGCGATTTGCGGGCAAACTCGTAGAAGCTTCGCTCACATGACTACAAGACACCCACCAGTTACCTCAGCTCTGGGCCGGATAATCTGCGTCAGTGGAGGCGGCACAGTCCCAGCAAGATCAGACAGCGGCCAACATCGGATCGAGGGGGGATTACTCAGGTCCGAATCATTGGGAAGGAAAGGGCCCAGGGTGTCAGAGTAGCAGGCGTCTAGCCAACAGTTCACAAATTGATTTCGACGCATCGCGTCAGGCATGGCGGGGCATGGCATCTCCATCGCTGCAATCCGGCCAATGCAAAGCTCAGAACCCGCGGCAAATACTGGGAGGGTCAATAACATTCCCCGGCCACACCCCCAGAATCCATGCTGCGGCAAAGTGACAAGGACAGGCACTGGTCGGTTGTTGCAAGCGCGACTTTCTCAAGGATTTCGGGCCGGCCCACCGTGGATTTCCCCCCTCAGCCGAGGCAGTCTCCCCGGGAAAATGCCATTCAAAGGGACTCGAAAACGCCAAAGCGATATAAGTCTTTCAGCTCAGGCCGGATCACGAAGAACGCAGGACCCAGATAGTAGCAAACGGCATCCTCATGGGGCGGAAGAAACATTGAATCCGTAGCGCGGAAGAAACTTGGGCTTTGACGAGGTTGTGACACGGGTGAGAAGCTGGGGGAATGCAAGGGGTCAGTCGTTCCTTCCTTGCTGCTTACACACCCCAAATACGAAGTACCTTCCTGCTTTCCCAAGCATGGCACTGTGGAAGCTTGGCCGGCTAGCAGATTTAGAAACCGCAATCAGTTTCTCCATCCTAAAGATGGCGCTCTGAATCTCCAACAAACACCCCCCTCACCACGGATCTACTCATCAGCTCGCTCGGAGAAACAGTGTAGCACGACACAATATCATTGGGCAACTAACACGAGTTGAACGCCACTCTACGGCTCCTCAGTGACGCGATGGAGGGGCCCGCACCTGTCTCCGCCCCTCCCAGCGTCCTTTGCTGCCCCTCCGTGCAGGACCTGTGAGTCTTCCCTGACGGGTTGTTCCGCAGGCAAGCCGCGGTTCTCGGTGAGTGTCCATCCCCCTCACCATCACCGACGTTGACCTTGATACCGGGAGCACGCGTCGTTGAGAACAAGTTAATTTACCAGCTACTAATCCCGGATCACGATGTTGTTCGTCCACCTGCACTCACCTGCCCCCAGTCCCGACGCTCGGCCCGACTTGGCCCCTTTCCACCGCGTCCTCACGGGCTGTTGGTCTGTAGGGAGATGTCCATCCGCAGCCTGTACTTTGGGGGGAGTAAATCGAAGTACCTTGACTCCACCAGACCCTCCAACAGAAGTACACGTCCTCTCCACAGCTCCCATACCAACGATATGGCCTCGACTCGACAGGGCACGCACCACCGTAGAAGCCTGAATGCCACTCCTCAGCTATTGTTGGGCTCCCCTGGCCCTGGCCCCTCGTGTACCAGTCACCAATTTTTTTCAACAGAGGAGTTTGCTCGTCGCCCTCTCACCCACAGGGATAACCAACCCCTCGGTCACACCATCGTAGCTGCCCGAGCCAAGTTGTTTGTTCATTACCAGCCCTGACGCCATCCACGGACAACGCCCGCTCGATGCCTGGCCAAACATCATGCCATGCAAATGATGCCTGGGCTAGTCCAGAATTTCATGTGATCGTTCCTCTGCTCGGGCCATCATGTTTCCAGCCGATCATAGCGCGTTGCTGCGCGCGCATCTTCAGGCGGCTCCCTCCCTGACTATCATGCGCCCAAATTAAGCGCTGGTTCTTGCCCATCATGCGGTAGAAAGTGATAGGGCTGCGGAAGCAAGAACCAGTCATGGTCCCTAGCCGGCACACCCTGGAAACTCAGCACTGGACAATCTCATGGTGTGAATGAGTCAAGGATTGGTCGACGGGGAAATACGCGCGGACGGCCCCTGAGGAAAAGGGCCGGGTGTGCAACCATGCGGTGAGGCAGCCACCTACCCTTTCTTTATCATGCTGCTGTGGCATTCAGTTACATGGGATCCAGCAAGGAGGTTGTGAGGCATATCGAAGGTCTCGGCCCACGTTCGAACCAAACTTCACCTCGTCTTTCGCCGCGGCCGGAAACGGCTCTTCTGTTTGTCTGTTGGCAATCCCCAACCTTGATGATTCACCAAGGACGCAGACATTGCTACACTGCTTCGTGGGCGAAGCGATTCCATCGGCTAATCAATTCTCTTCTGCCGAAGTTGTTCTGAATGTCCACTGTCCGTTTTCAGCGCGATACATGGCGACCTGAAGATGTCCAACCCGCTCCTCAAGTCCCCCAGGCCCGTCCATCCCGTCCCCAACGCGATCCTGGATTCTTTCATCCACACGACAGAACAACATGGGCAACGCGCCGCTTTTCCAGACCGATATTCCGTCTCGCGCACCGGCAATAATGGTGTGGAAGAGGTAGTAGACGCTCAGGAAAATCATCCCACAAGGGTAGAGGAGCCAACGCCACTGGACCTTGATGAAAGGCTCGAGATGAGTTCCGTATCCATCGTACCGCGCTCCCGTCGACCCCCCGAGCGTCCTATGCCTCCTGATCTCTCCAGTCATGCTCGTGGCGAACGTTGTCACCCAGTCCTGAAGGTGGTCGCTGGTGTTCCACATGGCCTCCGCCCAATCGCTTGAGTATTCAATCTTGCTGACGTCGGCGTAAACAGTTCCTGTTATGATACTGGTCATGAATCCCTGGAGTGCCGCCATCGCTTCATGAGTTACGGCATATCTTGTCCGATTATCTACGTTCAGTTGATCGACCGGAATATTGACGAAGACGTGCTCAGCGCTATAGGAACGCCCGCCGCCAGTTCTCATCGTCGTAGTAGACCAGTTGCTGACAGCCGTCTGATTTTGGATACCGCCGTTGACGAAGATTGAATAACTCTGGATACAAAACCAGAGAGCACACTCGTTACCCTCCACAGACAACTCCTCGTCAGCATGCTGCTGTCTTACAGACAGCATGTCGAAAACGGAGAAGTATGCGCGACTACTCGAGGCAATCGGGTACACGGTCCCATTCGACGGAGTTACCTTGAATAAGCTGTATCCTGAGGTGTTCATCGGGCCGTCGAGAGATGTTGCTGGTGTTGAATACGTGCATGTCTTTGCGGTTTGATTGCAACTCTGGCTGACAGGTACCGTGGAACATTCACCACAGGCTGCCAATGTCGGGATCACCGGCCAAGAACAGTTCGCTGTCTCGCATGATACTGCTATCATGGGGAGTTCGGTGGATATGATCCCGTTGTACACGGCCGCCTTCGTAGAAAGGGTTGGGACAAGATCTTCGCCGGACTTGTTAGAGGCGAGAAACTTTCATCCTCTACGCTGGGGCTTGACTTACCAGCCATGAAGCCTCGTAGAAGATAGGAGTCCCACACCTCAGCTCGAGGAGGTTCTGGTGCTGGGATCGACTCGCCGTTGACCAGTTGACGAGGTCTCTGTTCGAAAATGACCATCTGTTGCGAGAATGTTTCGAAGCCGTGGGCCATGATGACAATGAATGCCCCAATGCACCCAAGGTGTCTGTTTTCACGGTGACAAGTCAGCTCCTCTCTTTGCATACATTCGTGGCTTAACATACCTCAGCTTCATCCGCCACAGCAGACTTAGACTTCCTAACATGCCCCTCGACGCCTCGTCAAACACCTTGAAGTCAGACAGTTGTGCCCTGTGCCGACTTCGGTGCTGGCCCGCCTCTGAGATCCAAATCCACGCCCCTTGGTTGATGGCAGCCTCGACAATGGCGCTCATCGAGACGCGGGTAACCGTCTGTGCTGGATATCAGCCAACATTCTCCATTTTAGGATATTTCTTCATGTCCAAAGAGAAGCTGCTGTCTCGGGACCCCTGAGACAAATCCCAAATCCTTTCTAACCGAACACTCACCACCAGAGCAATGATGGCCGTGTCGATCTGCAGACCCAGTCCGAGCTGAGGCACCGGTTCCCCGTTATCTAGGTAGTTGTGTCAGTTAGCCAGCCAATCCGTCAGTGCCTAAGTAGCCTCCACAGATATGGAACAAAGCAACTTACAAGCATTCAACAACACCACCAGACAAGCCGTCGTCACTACACACACCAGCGCCCACCAAAACTCCTCTTTCCACATCGCTGTAGACGAGAAATACCGCCTTGCTCCGCTCAAGGCCCGGGCGTGTCTGTTTCCATTTCCGTCTGGTGGGTGCGGCTGCTGCTTCTCGAGCTGCGAGCTGAAGCCGAAGCCGAGGTCGATGTCCTCGAACGTTGTCTTGGCTGCTGCCGGTTTCTCTGAGGGAAGGTTGTTGGCAGGCTGTCTCAGGGCTGCGGTTCGGGTCGCCGACGGCGGTTTGGTCGTGTACTGGGCTGTGTACCGCCGGCCTCGGGGAGGGGCGGCGCGGAGGCTGGTCGGCATCGTAGGAGGTAGGGGAGGGTAAGGATGGATAAGAGAAGCGTGCATAGGGTGGGTAGGGCTACATGTAGGTGGTGATAGGGGATCGATGCGGCGGAGAAGGGCGTGTCCCCTGGTGGCTGGAGGACCGGATGCTCAAGGAACAAGGAACAAGAAGCCAGGAAGAACAGAGGTCCTCGGTTGCATGGCAAAAACGAAGTGGGCTATCACAGGGAGAAGGAGCAGCACGGCATTATTAATTTTCTCAATTCGTACAATATCTATCTCGGTCCCTCCTGCCGGTTTGACGCTGACGCAGGAGTTCCATAAACCAACGCTACCTATCTTCTCGCCTCGTAAATTCTTATTAGTACTGGTCAATACTATCACTGGGCAAGGGCCCAAAAGTCTGGATGCCCGTAAGATTCGGTAGCACGTTGGTCAGTGCGGACCGAGTCGGGGATCGAGGCTTCGAGCGCCCTGGCGGGGCCTTCGAAGGCATCGTAGTCCTCCCCAGTTCTAATTCTTGGTACCTGTGGTGACCCAGAACCCTCCCACTAATGATAAGGGATGCAAAAATCGATCCATGTGCCCAAGTAATCAAGCCGACTTCCGCCTTTCTCCTCGGCCCTGTATATCTTCTCAAATTCCTCGTAACTGAGCATTCCCCACCCACCGCGTGCCTTGGCTTCCCGCTCGGCGGCGTCGATATGCCTCCACTTGAGTAGCGTCATGCGAGGTATCGGCGTTGGGAGTGGTGAAGAGCTGTCATCCTTCCCGGCGGCCGTTGCAGCTCCGCTAGTAATTTGCACCGACTTGCCCTTTGAAGGGGCAGTGGAAGATTTGTTGGTCTTCTCCGAGAAGTCCTCTGTCTGCTTCATGGGGGGAATCGTAGCTGCGGGTGGTGAATTCGGGCGGAACTGTGGCATAGTAGGGTCGCGATAAAGAGAATACGCTTCTGGGGACTCCACGATGGACTTGTCCCCCTGTGCAGAGGGGGCCGGCCCCTCATCCACAAGTTTGCCCTTTTCCTTAAATTCAGTGTTTTCTGGCTCGATCAGGTCCTCGCCAGCTTGGGCAGAGCCGTCGATGGTGTAGCCGCTAAGATTGAGCAGGTCTGGCAACGTGGGCTCTTCGTGCGGCTTGTCTGACCTGACAGAGGGATCTGGACTCAACGGTGACTCGGATGGTAGTGACTCCAGGTCTTCGATGTCTATTTGATCAAGAAGCGCACGGTGCTTCTCTCGTACCTCTTTCGTTTCCGCGGCTTCCACAGCCAGGTCTTCTTTGGCTTTGAAAAGGACATCAAGAATTTCGTTGAAAGCTTGCTGTATGACTTGGTAAAACACTTCTTTGCCGGCATCTCTTTCAGCATCGGGAATGTCCATTCCACCCCATCTTTCCGGAATGGCTCTCGAAGATGTCGAGGCGTTTGACCGGGTATCATATTCGTCTGCGTCCTCGGCAAACCTAACCTTGGACGATGATCGTGGCCGGGCAGAAGCTGGGGCGTGTTGGGCAGACTTGGAGCTCTCGGCAACTCCATTGAGAGTGGCCAAAACATCTTCCTCGTCTTCGAATCCGTCGGGGGCTTCCGCACCCTCCTCCTCATCGAGGTAGAACTGCCGTTTCAGCCATCGATCTAGCAGCTTCCTCTGTGCGTTCGCCCTGGATCGTCTATTAGAGGAGCGAAATCTGCGGTCAAGGCGCTGCGAGGTTTGCCCCTGGTGGCCCATTTCAATTCTCGTTACGAATCCGTCGCCGTGAACAAGACCTGTTGCCCCAAACTGGTGTGATTGGCCCTGTGAGGCATCGCCTTCGGGCCGACTTTCTATCCTACTGTCTCCTCCAGATGCACCGCTAGCCTCTCCCTGCCCGGAGCGATTGCTGTTGCCACCAGAGTCATCCTCGTGGCCCTCACTGCTCTCCTCATGTACGGGGTTATCGTTGAGAATGGCAAAGAACTCTTGGCTGCGCGTCTCGCCGATCATCAGCGCAGGAATCTGGTCGATGCGTGTTGGTGGGTTCAAAAGAGCACTCAGGTAGCGGGGATCTGTTATGTCGCCGGGGGACGGCTGATTGTCAGAAGATGGTGAAAAAAGGGTATTGGCGACACGAGTAGGCCTCGTGAAAAGGCTTGACAACAATGATTGACGGTCAGCCGTATCGGGTCCATCATCCTTCACAGCTCTATTGCTTCCATCGGGAATGAGGACGTCTCCGGTATTGGAGTTGATAACCTTCCCCTCCATCGGCCGATTCGGGTCGGCCGAGGGAAATCCTCCCTCCCGACCAAATAGGCTGCTTAGAGGTTGTCTACTAGTGACCAGCTGCAGGGCCTCTGGGGAGCTCTTGACTTGGTCATCGAGGCCGTCGACGATGTCTCGGTGCATCTGTTTGAACATAACATAGTATGCACGGAAGAGGCGAAGACAGTCCCGCCGGTTGATGAAGCCGTCTCCGTCGACATCGTAACCGTCAAAAACCCGGCGCTGCCGGTCCTTTCTCTTGCGGAATGATGTGGCGCGAAGAAATTCGGGAAAGCTGATGAGACCGTCGTTGTTGGTGTCATAGAAGGCGAAGATACGGCTCTGCAAGAGGTTTGGCGCAGCACGCATATTCCCACTGGATGGCCCGAGGTATAGTTCAAAGGTCGGGCGGTCCATGGCCAGGCACAACTCATCCGGATCCTCCCGCCATTCTGTGTTCGCCATGAAGGTCCACTGCTCCCAGAGCGCTTCCAGCTCGGGGCGCTCAAACCCAGTCTCCTTGGATAGCTTGGCAATAAGATTCTTGGGAAGAGTCCTCAGACAGGTCTCCGGATCGCCAGAGTACCACACAGGCTGCATATGGCGCGGGCCCAACCTGGGGGCGGGGACCCTGATCTTGTAGAAGACGTGTGTTTTGTAGTGGAGACCCTGGGACTCGCACGCCTCGCACAGGTCAAAGTCGGCGCAATTGGCACATCGGTAGCGAAAGCCGCGAATAGGAACTATGCCGCATGCGTTGCACTGGCATCCGCGGTGGACATGGGCATTCCGACGGGCGTTGTCCTCCGAGACGCGGAACAGCAGGCTGACAATGCTCTGGCCAGCGCGCTGCTGGAAGTTGAGGGGTTCGTTGAACCAGTCATCCTGCATCGCGTGGTCGTCGGCGACAGTCTCGCCGTCCGCGCCGGGGCGCACGGTTGTATGGTCGAGGTTGTTCTCATCGGCGGGCGGCTCGTCCTGGGAGGTCCAGGAGCCATCTGACTCCTGGCGCTCATGGTGCTGCTCATGCTCGTGGTTGTGGTCGTGGTCGTGCTGGTGCTGGTGCTGGATGTCGGGGGCGGAGCCCCTGCGGTGGCGCACAGCGTTGCTTCGACGCAGCTGGTGGCCGGGCTCTGGCTCGGCGATGGAGTTGCGGTAGGCTTGCAACCACCCGTATCCGATCGCTGCAGTGGCGGCGAACGAGAACAGCGCGATGCCGACCCTCTGGCGGGTCAGAGACGACGCGGCGGCGTTTGACATGTTGTCCATGGTGCCTGATGTGGCATGGTGGTCAGCCGCGTGTCTCTCGGTTTGTGGTATGGGGACAACGCGCTGGGGGCAGCTGCGGAGCTCTAGAACTTTTGAGATGGCGATGGTCGAGCTTTGGCGTCACTTCCCGAAATTTCGAGGACCCCTGTCGGCCAAGACATCAATCAGAAACGGATGCACAGCCAGTGCTTCAAACCCTAACCCTTGGGCTGTGGCCAACCCCACTCCCCTGACATCACCCCCAACGACTTCTCCTCACCCTTTCTGATGCGGACGGTTTATTCTCCGTTCCCAGCTTAGTCCTATCAGAACTCTAGATGCACCGGGAAGCATACCCAAATAGCTACCAAGACTGACAGTTACCTGTCCTCATCGAATCCTTCTCAATCCCTTTGACTTCCGTGACGTGGGTGTATCTTTGTTCGCCACTACTCAAACCTTCACAACCCATCTTATTTATTCCTCGTATTTCACCGCCGAAAAACCGCGGTCACCATGCCCTCTTACAATCCCAAAGAAACCGAGTCCCACCTCGTCTGTGTCGCCTGCGGCACCCAATTCGAAATCTCAGAGCGCTCCGCTCTCAAGACCTGCTTCATCTGTGATGATCCTCGTCAATACATTCCCCCTCCTCACCAATCCTTCACCACTCTTGCTGCCCTTCGCCCCTCACATAAAAATACATTCACCCCTTTCCCCAACAACCCATCCTTCATCTCCATCACCACCACACCCAAGATCGCCATTGGCCAGCGTGCCATTCTCATCAAAACACCTGTGGGGAATATCTTGTGGGACTGTCTCACCCTCCTCGACGACGAGACCATCACCGAGATAAAAGAGAAGCACGGTGGCCTTCATGGCATTGTGATCTCGCATCCGCACTAGTATGTTAAGTGAAGTTACTTTGCTGGAGCACTCAGCGAATAACTGATGCTTCTCACACCTAGCTACTCAACACACGTGGAATGGGCTGAGGCATTTGACTGTCCGGTATATTTAGCAGCGGAAGACAAGCAATGGGTAGCAAGAAAGAGTGAGAAGCAAGTGTTTCTCGATGAGAGCAAGACCGAGTCAGCTATTGAGATTTGGGGGGTGGATACGGGGATCAAGGCCATCAAGCTCGGAGGGCACTTTCCAGGAAGCTGTATGTGTTTCTCATTATTGGCTGCCTTCTCCCACCTCGTTTCGCCTTCTACTAACCACTCTCTTTGCACACAGTGGTCCTTCTCTATGACTCTCGCCTTCTCATCGCCGACACACTCATGACAACACCCTCCGCTCTATCCAACTTCTCCGTCAACGCTCTCAACGAGCCGCGTTCACGGCCCAAAGGCGTCAACACCTATGCATTCATGTGGAGCATCCCCAATTACATTCCCTTGAGCGCGGACGAGATCATTCGCATGTGGGGTATCCTCAAGGAGTATGACTTCACTTCGACGCATGGGGCGTTTGTGTGGCAAGATGTCGAAGGGCCCGATGTCAAAGGGCGTGTACTCGAGAGCATGCAGATCCAAACTAAGTATATGGGGTACGGGAAGCACCCGTTTATGCATACGCTTTTCTAGGAGGATGTCTATTTGTATCCCGCGTCCGTCTCCTTACAATGTCGAAGATGCATTCCCTTCGTTACGACAGGCCTTCCTGCATTCTCTCACGGCCTACTACAGCTTAATCAAGGCCTCCCACCTTGAAAATAGACATTTTCTTCTCTCGTTTCTTGGAGGTGGGATTTTGGATTTTGACAAGTAATAGGATATTGTTCGACGCGGAAATTCACAATTTTCCATGAAAGCAGGTTACTTGGCTTATCCTATTGCAACACCTATCGTGACAGCTGAATCTATGTACATGGTAACCCCCCCCCCCCCCCCCCCCCCCCCCCCCGCCCCCCC
>Ga0247760_1003407_pt1 | contig 10365 bp, 5 predicted proteins | sample UWRJL171409R4_FD_179936 | JGI IMG/M metagenome (GOLD analysis project Ga0247760, IMG submission 179936) | Plant litter microbial communities from Arlington Agricultural Research Station in Wisconsin, United States - UWRJ-L171-409R-4 | ecosystem: Environmental > Terrestrial > Plant litter >...
CCCCCCCGTCCCCTCCCCCAAAGAAATGCCTAAACCCCAGCGTCTCCGCCCCTTCCCCGAATCCAAAACTAAAATCTGCATCCAGGATATCTGCAGTCCGCTAGTCTATTATGGCAAGTGTCAGGGGCGGGAAGGAATCTAGCCGGGTGAAGAGGCAGGTTTTGTCGCCGATGGGTATGATGCTTGCGAGAGTAGAGGTGAGTGTGAAGGGCGTGATGGTGTTAGCCATGGTGCGGAATTTGAGGGACAGGCTTGATAGGGGGGTTGGGGACTCGGATGGGGGGTTGGGGTTGGGGTTGGGGTTGGGGTTGGTGTTGGTGTTGTGCGCAACGGCCTTGCAGTTGGCGGCGAGGTGGTGGATGAGGTTCAACCAGCTGGTGACGTCGTGGCGGTAGTGGTGCGAGTTGGTGACGAAGATGAGACCCCCGCTGGGGATGAAGTTGGCTTGGAAGGCACATACGAAGGGACTGGCGCTGGGGAGACAGGAGGACTTCTCACCGTAGCTCATGCCAGGGACCACGATGTGGGTAGTGTGGCCGAGGTGCGGGGAGACGAAGTGCGCGGCCGAGAGGGAGAGGGATGGGACGTCATCGCTGGAAGAGAAGTGCTTGGTGATGAACTTGACGGTCGAGGTGCGCTTCTTGACGAAGGAGTGGTCGTCGTCAGAGGTGTTTTTCTCGATAGTGCCGATGAGGTGGCGGCATTGGGAGAGGGTGCGCTCGAGGCCGGTTTTGTTGATGACGTTGATTTTGGTTTCGTTGGCGTCGTCCTGGAGGCGGAAGAAGATGGCGTACCTTAACTCATGTAGGTGCAGGCCGCGAAGTAGTCCAGGCTCGAGAAGCGGATGCGCTCTTCTTCGGGCTTGGTTTCCCAGTATAGGGGGTAGACATAGTGTTCTTCCGTGGTAGGCATGGTAGGTATATGGATATTTGGGTATGCAAAGTCTGAGCAAAGCAATGTGATCTGAGGAGGCGGGTTCGTACATGGTATACACAATGCCCTCTCCGAAGGATCATTATACCCTCACGCGGAATTATTTCGGACGCAGGTCCCGCGCCTTGGCATCAATAGTCCTTTTTCGTGTCCAGCGTTAACGCCTCCTCTAAAAACCATCTTCAAATCTGAATTCAAGCCTTCTTCCGGGAGATATGATCCCCAACCTTACAGCCATCCGCATCACCATCTCCCCCACAGCACGCAAACCTGAATCCCTCGGGGTAGTCCCTGCGAGATTCCATGGTGTCCATGTCCATCTCGCTGTACTCCCATTCCTGCCAGATCTCGCTGGCGCCGTAAAAGTCGAGATCTCCTGTTGAATGGAATTCAAGTGTTAGATTGCTCCTCTGTGATACTGATACATGCCCAGACTTAAAGTGAAAGTGTAGTAAGGGCAAACTGACCCGGGTGATATCTGCATTCCTGCCCGGAATTCCTCGAGAGCAAGAACGACGTCTTGCACCGCAGACAGCTTTGAACGTCGTCCGGCGTGCCAGCTGTGGCACGGCCGTCATCGGCAAAGTTGGCTTTGCGCTTGTTGGTCCCATCACTAGACGACTCCGAGTTTGGATCCAGTATCTTGGAATATGTGGTTACAACTTTGTCCCGCAGTTCATGATCGTCGCTTGTCAGCAGCGCCTGGACGAGCACGCGGAGTTGATGCTCCGGTGCATTGATAATGGCGTTGATGTTATCCGAGGACATTCTTCCTGGCTTGGTTTCCTGACTTTTGATGCGTTGAGTCAGCGCTGAGGTGTTTCGACGGTGTCAGTCTTGAAAGACAACAATTGACGCGTTGTGAGAATCTTGCTGATGCCAAGAGAAAGAAGCTGACCTTCCCCGCTGTTGGACACTAACCGTTCCTGGACGGCAGCAATCGTGGGACACCACCACCACCGGAAAGTGAGACATCATTGGAGCGGGGTTGAATCAGGCCCAGAGACGGAAACTTGAAGTGCAACCACCGTCGGGCTGCAATCGCCGCTTTATCGACCACGCGCCACCCAACATGCGCCTCATTAACGCGACGACAATGGAGCTGAGGACCATTCTTGGTCAAGATGTCCCACGCTACGCCATCCTCTCTCACATTTGGGGCGACGATGAGGTCTCCCTGCAAGATCTGCAAAGCGGGTTGGGCAGAAACACTAAAGGGGTTCAAGAAGGTGGTGGAGACGTGTCGCCTGGCTCGCGAGCACGGCCTGGAGCACGTTTGGATCGACACATGCTGCACCTAAGGATGTTCACCCGACTACTAAGCCCTACAAAAGAGTGTGTGTTTGCCACAGTAAACGTAGGTCGCTCACACGATCTAGAACCTTGTTAAAAGGTGAACGATAATAAGTAGGGGCCTTAGAATTAGGCCTCGGCCCCGTTTTCGGCCCCTGGCTAAAGTCCCCTTACGCTGATGTTTTTTTTAATGCGCGTTAGATATATTAACTCTGAGCTGCATTCTCGCCGATTTTTGTTAAAAGGTAATAGTCTTTTGCAAAAGTGGCGGAAACTTACACTTGTCTCATCAGAGGTAATTCTTTTAATTCTTGCTAATGTGTAAGATCTGGTCTACTGATGGAATTGCAACTGTCTTTTATTAAAATCTCCATCTTACCTTGTTCAAGATGGGCTAGTAGGTTTTGCAGATCTTCCTGTGGCGGAGACACCGATAGCGTGGCTTGAAGTCTGCGCGCACATTTAATAGCATAGCTGGATCGACGAAGAAGACACCGTATCAGACTCAGGCACAGTGGTACGTTACACTTAGGAATTCATGCAGATTAACGGATCAGTAACACAAACAGCCCTCTATGGAAGCTAACTAATCACTCGCCTTTTCTGAGTCGCTCCCTTGGTGCAGAGGCCCCTGAACATGCGTTTCTGGCTGGGGGCTGAGCCTGTGACCCTTGCCGTAACGATCTAGGAACTGGAAGGTCTTATTTCCATCCGCCACAGGGGCCACAATCTGCGGATTACTCCCTGGTACCATCCGAGCGCTCGGGGAGAAGTCCCGCGAAATCTGCTGGATGGTGACGTCGCTAATCTGGCCGCCAAACTGAACGCCTTTTGAACCCACGAATATATCCTTAGCGTGTACCGTCCTGCCGGTGGTGGAGGCAAAAAACTGGAGGATTTCCTCTTCCCCCTTGATGTTCTCGAAGACATTGACGTTGACTTTTGTCACGCTTTCGTTCGCTTTAGAGCAGACGTCGATGCATAGCCTTGCCGTTTGCCATTCTGCGTGTAGCACCTCGAGTTTGGCGGCTTCCTCTGGAGACGACATGGCCTTTTTAGCCGTCACCATCAGCCGGTCGACCACGACTTTCAGATGTTCTTCTAGCCGCTGCGACGCAACGCCTAGAGCGTCTTTGCATCCTTCTAGGCCATCTGCCGTAATCGCACGCGCATCGGCAGAGCGCTGGCTGCGGTCCGCTGCCAACGTGGGCTGGATCTGGTTGATCTGCGCGTAGAGCTGAGAGCAGATGGCGATGCACTGCTGTGCGCTCGACCGTTCCTCTTCCATTTGCCGCACAAGCGCCGCATCCCCGCTCGATCGCTCGGCGGCTCGGAGGAATTCGGATTGCAGCTTCTCATTCACGTTGTCGAGGTGATCTTGAAGGTCGGCCGTAGTGTCGCGGATCATGGACTTGTATCTCTCGAGGCTCTCGGTCGAGATGGAAGACTGCCGGCTAGACAAAGGAGAGGCATAGACCTCGTCGTCAGCATCGGGTACTGTCGCAAATGTGGGAGACGGCGCAGCTCGCACGACGTACAGGTTCGCGTTGGCAAGCGCAATGGTTATGGTTGACTTGTACCCCGCTAGCATCCTCCGGAACTCGTCGATGCCGTCGCCCATGTATCTGAGCTTTGCCCAGTCGCGGAAGCTCGTCCTTGGTCCGCCCGACCGCGACGAGCATTTCGCAACTACATCTTCAAACTCTCGGCACGCCTTTCCGCATCGGAGCAGCGGCAGTTTTAGCGTGGTGAGGTCGGTGTCTTTGTGTTTTTCGATTGTCTCAGCAAGGGATTTTAAGACATCAGCGAGGGTTTCAAGCTCTTCCTTGAGGTCGCGCACGTTCTTAGGGTGGCTGCGGTAGCTCTCAATCGCCTTGTAGAGCACAATGCTGGACTGGAAGGCGAAGGTCGCCAAGGTCAGAAGCCCGGAAGACAGGCTCACCGGGTCTGCCATTTGGTTGCTCGCTCAGGGGTGAGAATGTGCCGAAGTTGAGTATGCCCTGAGGAGAGATGCAAGGAGCGGGGCGGGTGATATTTGTACCCATGCACTGTCGCCTTGCGACCTGGTGTGGCCGTTCGCTGCGGGGTGCTAAGCGCCTACCGACCCAAGCAAGCCTGCTGCCAAGGAAAACCGACTGGAGTGGTCCGTGCAGAAATAGCTGCTTAACAACCCTCAACAAGCTCCCGACGCTTTCTTGTTAGACCAATATCATCAGGGGACGCAAGTGTGATGTGACGGTACTTCATGATACCTGAGGCCTCTCTAGAGAGGAGCCGCTTTTGAAGTACTAGTTTGGTGTTTTTTGTCAACAGCTTAGTAGTGCACCGGGTTAACCGCGCGGCTCGAAGTGGGCCGAGGCGGCCAGCGGCATCACCCAGTCATATGTGCCAAGGATTGTCTGGCTGTTTCAAAAGAAAAGAGGCGCTCAGCGCTTCGATTTCCTGCGCCTTCATCATCAAAGCCCAAGAGCAGCTGTGTCATGCTACGATATGATATGTCAGAGAAACCTAAATATCTTATGCCACCTCGAGAAATGAGACTACGTGCACGGATCAACTCGCTTTTGCAAGTGCGATTAAACTTGATCGTTAACATGAGGTGTTGTCAGCTTATATAAGTAATTGGAGCCATTCGCGGATGTAGCCGGCTTGGCAATAGGGGACCCTGCAGGCCAGAGATTCTCTTCCACAGAACAACAATACATAACAATCACCACAATTGGCCATGAGTGCTAGATTCTGATAATTAACAGTCTGATCTGTAACAGCCAGCTTTTCAAGACGAATTTGGCACTCTTTTGAGCCTATAATTCCGCGCCTAATAACGACCCTATTTGTAAACACGCGACGCGACTAATCTAAACGCTCCACGAACGCCTTAAGATGACCATAACCACGCAGAATGTATACTATAAAGGCCCAGACAACTGGCTAGTGTGGTCCCTAGCGTTCCGAACGCGCGTAAAGAGCGACAGAATCCTAGAGTACGTAATGGGCACGGAGGACTGGCCCTGAGAGCCACGGCAGTTATAAGCCGGAGACTTTAATTGAACATTACGAATATAACTACTGGTAGCGCTAAGCTGAGAAAGTAAAAGTTAACGAAGTAAGAGGCTTACTGAGAAAGCTTAAATAAGCTCCTATAATGCCAGAGCTTTAATAGCGACGATAATGTAGGGGAACTATATTACTAATAAGCTGGATGAAGATGGAGAGAACGATAACGATGTTATTAGTAAGCTTATAAACGAACCGGAGCTTATAAGGTTTGGAGACCTTATTAAAGCTAATTACTTAAATTATTAAAATATGTAAAGGACTTATAATTACGAGTATAAGAGGTAAAGGGTAATTAATAACGTTAAAGCCGAATTATAAAGATAGGTCTTTACTTTTATACAGCCGTTATTACTTTATTACTTTAAGGAAGGCTCTTTAAAGGAAAGATATTAGTCCTTTAAATAGCTAACAGCTTCTTATTAAGATAAATTAACTAATAACGTTTATAACATTTATTATAACTACCTTTAAGTGATTAAAAAGTATAAGTAGAGGCTTTTAAAGTAGATTAAGTAATAGGAAAACTACTTTAACGAGGTAGAAAAGTATAATTTAATAGATATATCGGAGTTTAACGCCTAATAACCTTACTTAATTAAAACTTTAAGGAATATAGAGGATAAAAGAGTTTAAGTAATAGGAGAATCTATTAGTAATTGTGTAAAGGTATATAAGATCGATTATAAAGAGGTTGGAACTATTTTATAACAGAAGATTAGAGTTAGACCATTACTAACTTGTAATAGGTAGATTAAAGGCGGTTTTCCAGCTTTCTACAGTGTTAAGAGCGAAGAAAGCGACGGCTTAGACTGGAGCTAAGGTAGTAATTAAAGCTATAATAGTAACTGTAAATCATACGGTAGAAAAGGAGGCTGCGGAAGATATAGTAGTAACGGTAATAAAGGTTACGGAGGCCATAGAGGTTTAAAAAGGCTTAATAATAACGATAGGGCTTAGGAGTGAGAAATAAAGAAGCTCTGAACTGATAAAGCTAACTGCTAGCTTTATAATATAGTAAGGCACTTAATTAACCGTTATTTCTTTACTTATAAACCTAACGATTTTCTAATACTGAAAGGTAGCTTATTAAAGTGGTTCTAACAGAAAGAAAAGACTAGCCTTAGTAGGGTAATATGGAAATTTATAAAGGTTAACCCTAAGATTATTAAGAAGGTTGCGGAGGTAAGGAAGAAACGGAAGATAGATTGACTAGCTGAATTCTTTACTAAGCTAGCTAAATTAGAGGAAATTCTAGCCGAAACAGTTACGAAGAACGCCTCCTTTTATTACACTAAAGCAGCCCTTAACGTAATAACTTACCCTCTTGCACTATTAGTAATACTAGATTCCGGTATTACTATTTACATCTTTAACGATCGGTTAAGGTTTTATAACTTCCAGCTGGTACTGGAAGGTGACCTACTGTACGCTAGCGACTCCGTAATCCTAATTAACAGTTATGGAGAAGTAACTATACGGATCGAAAGGCTATAAGAGTCCCATTATTAAATAAGGCTAAAAGATGTAGCTTATTATAAAGACTTTACCTGTAATGTAATCTTGCTTAAGCACTTATTACGCAAGGGCTACTGTTAGAATACTGAGGCTAATTAAATCTACAGAAGGAAGGATAAGTTTATCGTTTACTAGCTTATTAACTGTAACGGCTAGTTTATAATAGAATATATACCTTTATTTGCAGCTTTTACAGCGAGAAAGCACACCTTTTAGACCAGTAGAAAACTAAGCGAAGTTAAAGCCCTCCTTTAGCATGGAAGACTTAGCTATCCAAGCTGCGATACCCTCGCTAACCTTAACGTTTCCACTATTAGCGTAAAGCTTTAAGGACTGAATTCCTATAAGTACCTTACCTATAGCTAAGTTAAAGTAAAGAGGCAGATCTGTTATAAGTTGTGAGAATTACTACGTAATGTAGGTAAAGTTATCGCTATTGACTTTCTGGACCTTATATTAAACCTTATAAGGTTTAACTTTACTATACTGTTTACTAACTGCTGTACTAACTATGTATTTAACGTTTACCTTAGCTGTAAGAGTGGCTTAATGGTAGAGGAGGGCTTGAATTGCTTTATAGTAATAATAATACAGTAATATAGCCTTACAGTGAAGGTTATTTAGTACGATAACAAACTAGTAAAGTTAAGAAAGATAAGGGAGTATTAAGTAACGAAAGGCATTAAAATTAAGCCCTACGCACCTTATTCTTAGAGTTAGAACAGGGGTGTTAAGCGTTTAGGGGGTGTAATTAAGCTGAAAGCTAAAACGTTATAAATAGTGGTAAAGTTATTAGCACTTCTGTAAGTAGAGATCTATAAAGCTGCTGTTTACCTATATAATAGAACCCTGAAGAAAAGCCTTAGTTAGTAATCACCTTATGAAGACTTTTACACGTTTATAGTTAAGAAAAATAATATTCCGAATCTAATACGCAAACTATAGATTAACTACTTATGTAATTACGGCTGTAAAACCTTTATAATGACGAATAATGCCTTTAAGAAAACTAATTACTTTAATAAGCTAAAACCTAACGCCTGGATTAGCTACTTAGTAGGTTATGACTTTATAAATATCTATCGCGTCTAGAACCTTAAGCTTAATAGAGTTATTCGTGTAAGAGACGTAACTTTTAACAAAGATAAGTTTTATAACAGTAACCTTGATAGTTTTAAAGATAACTTTCTTAACGTTATTAAGGAGGAGATAGATAAACTTATCTGCACGTATAAGATATATAACGATAAAGTTATTTTAATAGACTTCCTTAACTAAGGTTTATAATTGTAAGAAGAAGACGAAGATAAGAAGATTATTCTTAACTTTATCACCATCAGGCCCCTTTTAGTTGAGACTAATTCCAGAGAGGTTATAAAGGTTAAAGATCTATAAGAAGAAAACCTTAATAAGTTAAACAGCCTTAACTACTTTAAAAGAGAGGTAAAGTTAAAGTATAAGACTGATTACCTTATCGGTAAGTTTAATGTTAGTAAAGCTCTTAGATCTAATTAAGCTACAGTTAACGCAGTATTAAAAAGAGTCTTTGTAAGCTTAAACCTTAAAGAGGAAGAAGTTAGTAATACTGCTATTACAGAAGAAGTAGAAGAACTCCATGCCGCTTTTGCAGCCGTAAGAATTAATCCTTAGCGACAGTGTTAAGCAGAGCGTTACGAAGCAGCCTTTACAGTGTAAGCAATTATTAAGAATCCTCCCCTTTAGTTAAAACTGCGTTTTAATAGCCGTTATTACAGAAAAGACCTTCCACTACTATTAACTAACTATAAGCACTTATATAAGCACTCTCTTAATTAGAACTATTATAAGGCTATAGAGGAACATATAGTAAGTTATTGTGAGATAAGGTCTTTTAAGGAGTACTCTCTGTAGAAAGTTAATAACTACCAGATTCTAGCCTGTATATAGGTATTTATATATAAATTCGATAAGGTTAAGTATTTTCTTAAAGTTAAGGCAAAGCTTATTATTTGTAGAGATTAGTAGAAGAAAGGTGCTGTTAAGAATACTTACGCTTCTACCCTAACTGGCAAATCGTTTTAAATGTTAATCACTATTACAGTACGTTTTAATATAAAGTTAATTTAATATAACGTCGTTAATACCTTTATTTACATTAATATACCGTACGACGTGTTTATAAAGATACTAGACAGTTACATTAAGAAAAGAAGGATTCTGCAGCTCTGGAAAGCTCTATATAGCCTTAGAGAATCACTATTGCTCTAGCAGAAAGACTTTATAACCACTTTAAAGAACCTTAGCTGTAAGCCAGTGCCTTATAAACCCTGTTGCTAGATTAAGGATAGTGTAATTATCTTCTTCTACGTTAATAATATCGTTATCGCTTTTAAGAAAGGAAGTTATTAGAAGGCTAAGGCCTTAATAGCCTTAATTAAGTAACGATACGCTCTTTAAAGCGGTAAAGATCTATAGTAGTTCTTAAAAGTAACGATAATCTGTAACCACGCGAATTGTACTGTTTACCTATTGTAAGCTAATTACGTTAATAAGCTGGATCGATTTCTTAACGGCACTTACGGTAGTTGTTTAACGCTAATGAGTAATGTTAAGCTACTACTGTACGAAGGTAAGGCCTCCTGTAAAGAAATAACTAACTATTAACAGATAACCAGCTTAATTCTGTACGTTACGGTGTTTATTAGGCTAGACGTAACCTTTACAGTATTACAGTTTGCGCGATTTAACCTTAATCCTGGCCCTAAGCACCTTATGGCTGCAGACTGAGCAATTCGATACCTCCTTTTAATAAGCAATTACGCGCTTAAGCTTAAGGGTAGTGATACCTTTAAAACCTAAACCGACACCTTGTTTGCTAATAATACCGTTAATCGCTATAGCTTACAGGTGTATGTAACGAAGCTATTTAGTAGAGTAATTAGCTAACGCGCTAATAAGTAAGATATAGTAATAACCTTTATTACTGAGGCTAAACTGCTAGCGTTAGTATAAGGTATTAAAGAAGCGCTCTTCTTATTACGCCTTATTTAAGAAGTTAACGTTACGCTTAACGGTAATAAGATATTAATTTAGTACGATAACCTTTAAATAATTCAGCTTATCACGAAGGATATAGTAACCTTATAAACGAAGTTACAGCACGTCGATATTCACAACTATTAGTTACGTGAGAAAGTCACTAACGGCGAGATTACAGTTGATTACGTCAGTATAAAGGAACAGGTAGCTGATAGCCTTACGAAGGCTCTCGGTAATGACGATTTCAAGCGGTTTAGAGCCATGGTTGGTGTGGAAGATATTACGGAACGGTTGAATACATAAGGCACGCAGCCACTCTCGGAAGAAGAAGAAGAAGCCTTGGAGGACCTGATTGAAGGCGGAGAGGCTGGATTTCCGGAATTGGGTCTGTGAATAGCTTCAACCACCGCCTCGGCCAACGAGCCAGCGGTTGAGGGGGTGTGTCAGCTTATATAAGCAATTGGAGCCATTCGCGGATGTAGCCGGCTTGGCAATAGGGGACCCTGCAGGCCAGAGATTCTCTTCCACAGAACAACAATACACAAC
>Ga0247760_1003408_pt1 | contig 10363 bp, 17 predicted proteins | sample UWRJL171409R4_FD_179936 | JGI IMG/M metagenome (GOLD analysis project Ga0247760, IMG submission 179936) | Plant litter microbial communities from Arlington Agricultural Research Station in Wisconsin, United States - UWRJ-L171-409R-4 | ecosystem: Environmental > Terrestrial > Plant litter >...
GGGAGGGGAGGTGGTTGGGTATGAAAAGGGGAGGGGGTTGGAGGATGAGGTGAAGGTGGAGGGAGGGGGTTATTGAGTAGGTAGGTAGATAGGTAGTGATTTTGAAGTTGAGGTATATCTAACTCGCCAGTTACTCTCGAGGGCCGAAGTTCCAAATCGCTCCTCGCCATGGTATCTCAAGAGATGGATGGCAAGTATTGCATCCACGGAGGCACCTGATAGGCTGAGTCTGGGAGGTGCGTGAGGGCCAAGAAACACTTAACAACCAAGAAGACTTTTGCCCCACTATATGTCGAAACTGTGCTGATTCTCTATTTTGCTTGCTTGCAAATATTTCGACAAATGGGAGACCTCGCCAAAGTTTCCGGGTGCATTGGATATATCGGCCCGCCCCACGCGCCAAAGGGAGAATTCGTGTTCAATTTCTAGCGTTGAAGGACCGCTGCCAGGCACCCGCACCGGTGCTAAAAACCCGGTCCTTGGGATTCCCGGCGGTTATAGACGAACAGAACCCCATTCCAGAATTATCGGTATAGTGACGTTCGAAGGATTCAGGCCCGCCTCTTCTCCGTTCTAGCTTCCGCCGGTTCTGTATCTCGCCGTCTTACCCGGCCTATCCGTAGCAATGGTACCTTCCCTTCGGGTCGAGATTTAACCGGCCCGCAGCCCGAGCTATCCTACAACGAGCCCTCTCGAGAAGGTAAGTACCTATTTAGCTTGCCTCCCCTCTCAGTGCCGCTGGCATTGACCAATCCAACGTCTCCGCACACCTCATCAAACCCATCCCGATGAGACTCCTCCCCCCCTTCCTCTTCGCCGCTGTGGCCACAGCGGCCACCGCCCCCCAAGTCAAGACCCTCAACGGCACCTACCTCGGCCGCTACGTCCCCTCCCTCGACCAAGACTTCTTCCTCGGCATCCCCTTCGCTCACGCCCCGCGCCTCGCCAGCCCAACACCCCACACCGAGTCCTGGTCCGACGTCCGCTCCGCAGAGTGGTACGGCCCCATCTGCCACCAGTCCATCACGCCCGACCGCATCAGGCAAACCAACATCTCCGGCGTCGCCGAAGAATGCCTCAACCTCAACGTCGTCCGTCCCTCGGGCCATGACGTCAAAAAAGACGGCAAGCTGCCCGTGGTGGTGTGGATCTACGGGGGCGGCTTTGTCGGCGGCTTTGGCGCAGATTTGAACTCGAATTTCTCCTACGTGGTGCAGAAGAGCGTGGCGATCGGGACGCCGATCCTCGCAGTCACGCTGAACTATCGGCTCGGCATCTTTGGGTTTCCGTTCGGCGAGGAGGTCCGCAAGGAAGGCGTGGCGAATCTGGGGCTGAAGGACCAGCGGATGGCCTTGAGATGGGTGCAGGAAAACATCGAGGCGTTTGGGGGCGATGCCGGCAGGGTGACGCTTTGGGGTCAGAGTGCTGGCGCGGTTTCGATTGTCGGTCAGTTGTTGGCGTACGGGGGCCGGGATGAGGGGTTGTTTCATCGCGTGTTGTTGTATAGTGGGGGGTTGGGGATCGCGAATGCGGGGAATTTGACGAGGGGCGATCGGTTGAAGGCGATGGAGACGATTGCGAAGGCAACTGGGTGTGAAGGGGAGGGTTTGGCGTGTTTGAGGGGGGTTGATGCGGATCGGTTGTTTGAGGCGGGGAACAACGCGAGCACCTTGTCCACGTATTGGAGTGCGATTGATGGGGACTTTTTGAGGGAGGTGCCGTCGGTGCAACTGCTGAGGGGGGATTTCCCAAAGAAGCTGGAGATACTGACGGGGGCCAATAGCGACGAGGGGCTGGCATTCCTGGGGTCGATTCCGGAAGTGAATACGGAGGGCGATGTGGCGGGTTTTCTACGGCGGTATTTCCCGCAGGCCACGAACGAGACGCTGGGGAAGTTGTTAGATGCGTACCCAGTCGAGGCGGGTGGACCGCCGTTTTCGTTACCCGTGGATCAGACAGATTGGCTGTGCCAGGGGGTGCGGAGCGTCGGCATACGGTGTAGCGCGCAGTCGAGAAGAGTAGCCGCCATTGTGGGGGACTACGTATTTCTGGGTGGCCGTAGGACTTTGGCAAGGACTGCGGCAGAGCGGGGGATGACGGCCTATTCGTACAGGTATGTATTTTTGGCCTCGAAAACGCACCCACCCACTGACTCGCTGTGTGCAGATTCGATACCTGGCCATTAGGGAAAGAAGTCCAAAATGGCAAATTCAGGCCGGGGTTTGCCAGCCACTCGACCGAGTACTCGTACTTTCTTGGATACGGGCGGGAACATATTTGGTTTGAAGACAACCCCATGGTCGCCAACTCGAGTTCTCATCGGGCCTTGTCTCACGGAATCGTAACCAAATTTGTCTCGTTTGTCCACTCAGGAGATCCGAATGCCGTCGAAGGTGTGTGAATGGTCTCTGTCGTCTTGGGTGTCCCCCACTGATGATTTGCTAGCCCCCGGGTTTACCACGTGGCCAAAGTACAGCGTCAAAAAGCCGTCCAATCTGGTTTTCAATGCAACCGAGGAGCCGGATGTTCTCAATGTGCATGTTGAGCCCGATACATTCCGCGAGGAGGGCTTCCGGTTGTTCGAAACGTATCCCTATGAGCTAGACTTTCCTAATGTCTAAAACGGTATCGACGCGCCGATACTACCTAGGTAGGGTTGAACAATTTTGTTGGGCCTCGAGAGATAATTGTATATTACAGTTCAACCTGCTTCTTTCCCTTGGCATACCTCGTGCCCAAAGGTCACAAACTGCTTCGCCGCCGCACTCTGTAGCACAAAGTACCCCGACGCCCCCAACGAAATCCTCCCCCGCCAAACCATATCCCGCTTGGTCTACATCAAACATGCTCATCCACGATGACGAACTTTTTGGCGACGACGAGTTCACGCGGGACAGGTCCTTCCCGCCCGTCACGCTCAGCGAGTCCGGGGGTCTTACCAAGCGCATCACCTACGCCGAATCGGGCGGCGGCAAGATCTACGTCCGGGTCAACCTGGACTTAACGCTCAGTCTGGTCGACTTGTCTGTCAATGTGGGGTGTCTTCTGTCCATGTATGAGGGGACGAGTGAGGGGGGAGTTGGATAGGAACTATGCGGCGAGTGAGGTTGTTGGTCAGGGCGGGTCGAAGAATGTGGTGGCGACGGTGTGGAATAGTGATGAGGGGGGAGGACTGGTCGAAGCTTAACTTGTGGATGTTGAATGTGGCTTCGGGCTAGGGGATTGGGCTGGGGAGGTGGGCGGGGATGGCTCAATATTGTGGGTGGTTGGATTTGATAGTGTGGGAATTTCAAGGATGGGATATAGTGGGATAGGTTCCTCTCATATTAGACACTTAGATGGACTTTCCTTGGTTCCATAGATAATATGAATCGTCGAGGCCTCTATACATGCTCGTGGTGAAGGAAAAGAACCACGGAAAGAAACGAAATGCCCATTGACCCGGTCGACTAGTTGGTACCGTTTCGTCCCTTGAAGTTTGGCTTCGTACCTAGTTCCACATCCCTTCTAATAAAGATATGTTAAGAGATTGACGGTAGGTACTGCGTCCACTGCGGTACCTGATAGGCGGAGTCCGGGAGACGTGTGAGGTTTAAGAAACACTCAACAACCAAGAAGCCCCTGGACACAGCGTAGATCAACCAAGCGAAAATGAAGAGAGCAAGTAAAATCAATTGTACAATGAAACTGAGCCACAATAGAATCCTCCTAACCACCTTGGAAAGCCTTGGTCCGAAGAGCCGAAGAAGCCGTTTGATTTTGGATCCCTCGAAAATCCACCCAACCGTCTGACAGTAATAAACAAACAGTAAAGCTCCCGTTGTTGATATTGTCAGGCTGGAAAAACGCCAGAGAAATGTCTCATAATCCGTAGAAAATGGCGCATTCCAAGCGGCGCAGTGTAAACCGCCATAGATAAAGCCCGCCGCTCCAAATCCGAGGTATAGCGCCCAGTCTTGCCGGAACTCCCCAAAACGCGGGAAGTTGGAGATGTGGTCCGCAAGGGGTTTGGGCACATACCAAGGTGGTTGTTCCACCGAGGCTTGAGACGAGCGCCATCGAAGAGCGAGGGTCCACCGGCGCAGATCTCGCGCTGGAATTTCAATATAAGAAGCCCCTGGACCAGTATTGTCCTGTTGGGTAACCAAAGCACCCTCAAATTGTCTTTCTCCGGTTTCCTTAAACGAAACACGGTGGATGCTAGCGTGCCTAACGCGTCTAAGTCGATTTCCGGCAATTGAAGGACCCGTTTTAGGATACCCTAGCACCTAGGTAATGGGGATTTAAATATTAACCATCTCTCTATCACAGGCAAAAGTGCCGAAGGAGCGCAGGCTTTTTACTTACCAGGTACTCTCTGGGCCAATGTTGACGCCAAAATGATGGAAGAATCGTCAGGTTAGGTCTCGCAACCTATCTGCCCCCTGCCAAACAATTATGCTGGTAGTTTCAAATTTCCAGCAACACCCCAGTCCTCGTTCTTGATATTTGTGGTGGAATATGTGAACTGGGAAATATCCATCCTTCTCCTCTATGAAGTGATTCTCGTAAAGAAATCGAAATTGACACGGGCACCACTTGCCGCATCTTTTGCCGTCCAACTCCGAATGGCAACACATTGTAGCGATAGTCTGGTATTCCAGCTCGCTATCGGCCCTTATTTGCACGGGTTCCTCGACGTCTAGGGGCTTGCTCCACCAAGCAAGGTAGATAGCCATGGTACATATGGCGTGTGCAAATGTATTTAGCTCCAGCAAGCTAATACCGAGCCGTTGGCCGAACCGTGCCAGGCACTGAATACAGAACCAAGAAGCTTTCAAAGATTACAGTCAGCACCGAGCTTGAGAAGAGAAGAATCCGTACTCGGCACATATCTGTACTCACCTTGGAAGCACCCTAAGGTCTTTGCAAAAGAGCTGCCCTTGCTTTTATCCTGTATTTGACGCAGTGGGATGTCGGGTATCAGATGAGGATGCTTCTCCGCAAGGATACGGAGCCCGTCAGATGTCAAGGTGAGACCCGCCCGTTCAATTCCGTTAGTCCTGGTGGGGAAAATGGCCTTACTCTCATCTACCACAATCTCAAAGCCACCCATCAATGCAAAAAAGCTGTGGGTGAGGTCCATTCGTGCTGCCGCGTCCCCCTACCATCCTCAGAGCCGTCACCGCCTGGAAGGTTTGCCATCTCCCGACGCAGCGAACTGGCATCTCTGTACTGTTGGTATGCAGCAAAGGCAACCTAGGCGACGTGTAAGCTTCACCCAGAGCCTGAGCTTTGTCAGAATATCTTTTCTCTCCATCTCTGGGGCTAGTAAACCGAAGATCGTCTATAAAGCCTTCCGCAGCGTCTGTCCAGGCCAGCTCATTTTCTTCCATGGCCAGGTAGATCGTAGCTTCCGTCACAGCCACCGCCTTGTAATCTTATCCGATGGCTGTTCGTCACGAGCTGGGAGATTCAAGTGCACTGCGGTCCATACACAGAGACCAAGGGTGATGATGCAAGTCATGAGGATACCGTATGTGCCGCGCTGCGTGGGTTCGGGTACCCATTTCGTTTGTATTGGCGGATGAGCCATCGCCGAAGATTCTCTCCATCCAGAGTTGTGATCCTAGCCGCAGTATTGGTGACGCGCGATGACGAAAACAGCCTGAGGGAAGCTGCTTATCCCTGACTGATTTGTTGATTTGGGAGAGGATTCTGTATTTTCCCGGTTTGAGAGATTTGGCTCTTGACCCCTCACGCGGACCGTGACTGCTGCCTAACGAGGCTTTTCGACACACACTTGCCGACGTCCCATTCGCCCATCTGTGAGGTAACCAAGAGGCTCTCGCGGGTAAAGCGGCGGTTTCCGAGACATTTGGCGCCCAATCAGAGACAAGCAGCGAGAGCTGTGTGAAACCATTGAGTGGAATGGACTTGAAGTTGCTGTTCTGAGAATTCCATTGGGAGGACGCAATGAGGGGTGCAGGGCCGCGGATGTGAACGAGACTGCAGGGCAAACGGGAAAGAGTGGTTGAATTTAGTGCTGGCTTCAGCTGTAACAAATAGCAGCGTGCCCCACATTGCGTTCCTGCTCATGTTGAGTGGTGCAAGCAACGAGGATGGAGCGGTGGATTGACGAAATCTGGCTTTGCAAGCGGGTAAATTTTTGGCACTGTGACAGCCTGAGAACCTGATGTTGAAGACCAACTTGGATGCTCAAGACGATAGCTCAGCCAGTTGCGACCCTCGAACTTCAAACCGCCAGCGTCGCCGACCTCTGAACACATCTATCAAGTGCGGCAAGAACAACCCAAACCACCTGTCCGATTCATTAAAGTTCCACACATGCTGCACCGCCCTACCCAGAACCTCTATCTCCTCACCTATTCCCATCTCCCTCCTCACCGCTGGTTTCAATCGCCTGCTCTGCCGGCTTTGCCAGCTCGGCCGCCTTCGCCTGCTCTTTCTTGACCCGCAAATGCTCCTCAGCAGCAGCCGAAAGTGCCATGCTCGGGGGAAGCTTTGGTTCGACGTGTTTTCCGACGAGACAGCCCTGCGATGCCCCGTTCCCTCCGCAACACGAGTACACAAACCCTCCGGAACCTTCTACGGGTCTTTCCATCAGCCACTGGGGGCCCAAACTTCCAATTGTGGTTCTCTCAGACGCTATGTCCATGCTTCATGGTGACAGGCTCTGCGCAATATGTTAGAGCGCGATAACTCTCGCCCGCTTAGCGCGCGAAGACGACGTATCTTTGTGCCAATAGCAAGGCCTGTCGACATTCTTCCAAACATCCTTCGCCTTCATGGACAAGCCCTTCCCGCATTTTATACAGAGCACAACATAAACCTGTCGTCTCCACTTCTTCTTCTTCCGGCATGCTGCTGAGTTTTGGTGCTTCAAAACCAAGGAGATAGGGAATCTCACCTCTGTGCCAGGAGCAGGCAGCGCCAGAGTTTTGCGACTCAAAGTAGATGATATTGCAAACAGCACACTGACGCGGAAAGTCCTGCACCTCCGGTTTGACCTCGGGTTTGACCACGGGCTTGACCACGGGCTTGACCTCTTCTTTGATCCGCTTCAGGGGTTTGCTCTCGGCGGCAGGCACAGCACCCTCTGACTTGCGCTTGCGCTGCGCCTTTGACCTCGGCGGAATGATAGGCTTTCTGTCGGACTTGGACGACGAGGAAGCGGGAAACAAGATGCGCGCAACTGGCGTCCTGGCCGGAGGAGGCTGGTTGTTTTTGGCGTCATAATGCCGAAGTTTGGCCAAAACGATTTCCTCCCTCTTCGCAACGACTCCCAAGACCTTGGCAACCCGCCCGCGGAGTTCGAGATCGCGGATGCACAGCGTGTTCACCACGGCGCGGAGCTGGTGGTCTGGAGCATTGATGATGGTTGCTATGTCAACAAGTTCCTTGGGTGCTGAGACAGGCATCTTGTCGATTCGAGATTTCTGCCTTTTTGAGTGGTGTCTGGACGAAGTTCATAGTGAGGGCAACGTGGCCCTGTTGTTTGTTTGGGTCCATGATCTTGAGGTAATTTTAAGGAGACCAGGGTTCTGTTTCGCTGCTAGCAAATGTTGGTGGGGGACGCTTTGCTTTCTGTTAGTGCGCGCTCATCATTTCCACTCCGGCCGAAAACGAGCTCGCTCGGGATTAGCTCCCCTCTTGGTTGGAAAAACCAAAAAAAGGACTGGACTCCAGTTACTGGAGTTGATTGATGGTGTAAGCGAAATTCGAAGCTTCCATCCGAGTCGGCACCTGGAAGAGAAGTGAACAGGCACACCACGCGTCGATAGTCAGCCAGGCCAACCCGAGGGAAACATCAAGATACAGAACCAGGTAATACTGAGGCGCTTTCACCGCAGACGCCGCAGGCATTCAACCGCTCACTCTTCAGCCCCGCCGTGATGTTCTAACCTCCGTGTTGAAGGGGGAAATCAAAGTACCTGTATGCCAGAAGCAGGCAGTGTCAGAGTTCTGCGACTCAAGGAAGTTGATGTGACATGTGACGCAACATTGGACATGCTCAGCCGGTCTAGACATCTTTTCACGGGCATTGGCCATATCGGCATCATCAATCACTTTGCGATTGAGCTGTGGCTTCAGCGGGCTCGGGTTGCTGGTGCTGGGGTAGGAGGCTGTAATTTGCTAAATCGGCGAGTTGAGCTCGTGAGGATGGAGCCAGATTCTTACCTAGCACGAGCGCTGACGCGAACCTACCTCTCTGTATGGGAAAGAAAAATTACGAAGGACACGGCCCTCAGTGAGGTAGAACCACCTTCCGCATGGAAGTACAACCACTTTCCATTAGATTCTTTTACAATAATTTCACAGACCACCACGTGTAACAAAACGGCGTATTACGTGCACCATACATGATCCCGGCTTATTAAGGCCGAGGGTCATTTGGAACCAACACCCCGAGGGGAAATAGTTTACAGAATGTATCTTTGTCCTATGCTCCCACACATAACCCCAGCCGCAAGGCCTAGATTCGGACATCACAGAACAGCGGTTTCTCCATCACCCATCTGCGCAGTCCCGTGCGGGACTAATTCCCCGCTGAAGCCTCCTCGAAGCTGATATTCGCAAACGGGAGGTCCACCTCGCTCTGGCTCATCTCGCACGAAAGCAAAACCCCATTCTCGCCCTCTCTGTCAATGCACACCTCGAATGGCAAGTTTCCTGTCATGGTCGCGTCGAAGAGCAGCCTGCGTTATTTTGAACACATGGTTAGCCTTGTTATAACCACGCAACTGGAATAGACGCGGTCAAGAAAGAAAACAAGAAATAGGAGAGTAAGAAATCAAAACAGAAAAAGCAGAAATGCAAAACATACGGCTTGCTCGCATCCGCTCCATCACACAACCACTGAAACCGAAAGCCTATGCGCCCCCTCTGTCCACCCCGCTCAATGAGGTACTGGCACCGCTCGAGCTGGGAAGGCAACGGCGTCTCGCCGGCCCTGCAGACGCTCCACGTGCCGCCGCCCGCCGAGATGGGGATGCGAGCGAGGCGGTACGTGTCTCCCGTGCCGGGGTTCCACACCCCGAAGGTTCCGATTGTCTGGGTCTGGGCTGGCGAGCCGTCGGTGGAGGCTACTTCTACCGTGTCGACGAGGTATTCGGTGAGGACGAAGCCGGTGATGTTGGTGAAGGTCGTGGCGGAGCATTTGCGGCTCTGGGGGGCCCGGATCGTGATAAGGTCGTCCGTCTGGTGGTACGGCGCGGGGGATGCTGCTGCTTGGGAGGCGAGCAGCAGGCCCGAGAGGAAGAATGAGGCGAGGACCATCGTGAGTATCTGGTATGCGCGGAATTGGGAGCCCAGGGAAGCAGATGATGGTGAAGAGGAGACAGAAAACCGCAGTCTTCCCCGAGATTTGCTAGAACATGCGGAGAAGAAGAGAAGAAGACACCGCATTCTTTATCTCGCCCCCGCGGAATATTGTCCCGTCCGGAATGTACCAGTGGAGATTCGGGTACGTGGGCGCAATTTACACCGGATCAATTGCGACTTGGTGAATTTGGGATTGTAGCCATGTCGCGCGGTTAGCCTAATCCTGCAGAATACTCAGGGGAAACAACCGATAACAGGCGGGAAATACCCGGTGTGGATATCGGGCGGCGGCTCTATGGCTAGCCAGGTACATGTAGCCGACCGGCCACAGATAGGCAGATCATCTTGCTCAAACCAGGGACTTGGATTGTCGCAAACCCCGGGAACTTAACCCTAACTGAAGCGTGGTGGGTGCGCGGTACCAAGTTACAAGCGCCGAACAACAAAAATGTTTGCAAGACTCGTAAGCCCCGGCCTCTCCCCTTACCTATCCCCATCGTTCCCCAACCTCTACCTACCTAATCATAAACATAACACAACCCCCCTCCCATCCCCCCCATTGTGCTCATCAACTCCCTCACCTTCACACTCCCCGCCAACACCCCCAAATCACAGCCATCCTCCAACGTCCCATTCGCACTCGGCGGCTTATTCGCCATCGTCTTCGTAAAACTAACCTCCCCCAGCCGCTTCTCCAAATCCATCAGCTGCCAGATCCACCACACCCTGTCGATCATGGCGTGATGCAGCCAGAACATCGGGTCGCCCGGCGACACGTAGAAATCCCCTGCTGGGTCTCCGCTGACGGTGTAGTGCCCGCCGGCGTGCACGCCGTACTTGCCGATTTCGGCCTGGCCTTCCATGGTTTTTTGGAACCAGTAGATATCCTTGTTGGAGGTGAGCAGCTCGAGGGTGATGTTTGAGGTGGCGTGCGCGGCCGCGTGGCGGTTGATGTCGCGGCGCAAACAGCGGGGGTTGTGGCCGAGTCCGTCGGATTGGGGGTTGGGCGGGATAGGAAGGGGGAGGCTGGGCAGGATGG
>Ga0247760_1003409_pt1 | contig 10361 bp, 22 predicted proteins | sample UWRJL171409R4_FD_179936 | JGI IMG/M metagenome (GOLD analysis project Ga0247760, IMG submission 179936) | Plant litter microbial communities from Arlington Agricultural Research Station in Wisconsin, United States - UWRJ-L171-409R-4 | ecosystem: Environmental > Terrestrial > Plant litter >...
AAATCTCGGTTTCCCGCTTTAATTCTTACCATCTTCACCAATCCATCGTCCACCGTGAACATGCAATCGCCGCGCTGAACACACGATTATTACCGTGCGGCGATGCTAAAGGTAAGTCAGGACATTTCTGGATCCAACGCAGTAACCATTTCCAGCCACTCAAGCCCATCGGCTACCGTGGTGAGTCCTCCTCGGAGGACCTTCGCTTCGCGACACGTCTTGTGCTTGCGTCTTTGAAGGGGTTTGGAGAATGGACAAGGCGGAGAGGGAAGTAGCGCAAGCTTTTTCCCTCTCTACTTTTGATACAAAACTGCTGCAAGACCGAATCAATGGACCATCATAGTCCGCGCCTGTGATTACTGCTGGTAAATTCAGCGGGAATTTCCCCACCCAGGCGAGGCTCCAAGCGTTCCAACATGAGATGAAGTTTGATGGTGTTGTTTGCTACCTGGTTGCCCTGATTTTTCCCACGATCTGCCGAGCATGCTGCATCTCTTAGTAATCCGCCAGACTGCAACGACGTCATCCCATGTGAGGTTCGGGGATGCTGCTTCCCGAACACCGATTTGAAGATAGCGAATGCTGGATTGTATTTGTATTGTAAACGAGAGTGTCCTGTTACAATCATATCGTACAGTTGTGTCTTCAGTTTTCGCTCTCGTCATCGCCTCTATTGCAATTGTAGGCGCCATGGCCCACAAATCAAAGTCCAGGTTCGGACACCTCCCACTGAGCGCCCGCGGTCCACTCGAATGCTCGTTGAAGGGTACTGTTCTTCTTAGCCACCCGTACTTCAATAAGGGTTCGGCCTTCACAAAAGAAGAACGCAGGGACTTTGAACTCTCTGGACTGTTACCCCAGGCTATCCAAACTCTCGAACAACAGGTCAACCGGGCCTACGAGCAGTACTCTAGTCGCCACGATGACCTGGCCAAGAATACGTTCTTGACCTCAATGAAGGAACAGAATGAGGTGCTTTACTTTAAGGTAGGACTCAGTGCACTATAGATGATGGGCTTCTCACCATTAGTAGCTCCTCCAAGACCACATTGAAGAGATGTTCAGCGTGGTCTACACCCCAACGGAAGGAGACGCTATCCAGAACTACTCCCGGCTTTTTAGGAGACCCGAGGGAGCCTTCTTGAACATTGATGATGTGGATCGAGTGCATCACGACTTGTCGTTGTGGGGTACACCAGACGATATCGACTACATTGTTGTCACAGGTGCGCGACCTGCGGACCTCCATGTTGGAATGCGTTGACATGAGAACAGATGGCGAGGAGATCCTTGGCATTGGGGACCAGGGCTGTGGCGGGATCCTGATATCCGTAGCCAAACTTGCTCTGACGACGTTATGCGCCGGAATCCATCCTAACCGTGTGCTCCCGGTGGTGTTGGACTGCGGGACTGACAACATAAAGCTTCTGGACGATCCGCTGTACCTTGGACTCCGACAAGGGCGTGTCCGCGGGCCAAGGTACGACGATTTTGTCGACGCCTTCGTAAGGGCAGCAAGAAAACTTTATCCGCGAGCGTATATCCACTTTGAGGACTTTGGCCTGAGTAATGGTGAGTCACGCTGCGAGAGCACTTACCCGCGTTAGCCTGACGCTGACCAGAGTTCCAGCACGGCGACTATTGGAGAAGTATCGGCCAGAAATACCGTGCTTCAACGACGATGTCCAGGGAACAGGGTGTGTGACCCTGGCGGCTATCATGGCCGGGCTCCAACTCTTGAAGCAAAGGCTCAGTGACCTTCGAATGGTTATCTTTGGAGCCGGAACTGCTGGTGTGGGTATCGCGGACCAGGTAAGGGACGCAATTGCGGCCGAAAGGGGCATCGGCAAAGAAGAGGCGGCCAAACAAATATGGTGCGTTTCGCTTCTCAATGTGTACTCAGCGAACTAACGTCCTGAAGGCTGATTGACAAGCCTGGTCTACTCACGACAGGCGTCGAGAGCCTGTCTGACGCTCAGAAACCCTTCATGAAACCGAAGGAGGAATGGGTCAACCTGGGGACCGACCTCCTCAGCGTTGTCCGTGAAGTGAAGCCGAATGTGCTCATCGGAACCTCGACAGTTCACGGGGCGTTCACAGAGGAGATCGTTCGGACCATGGCGTCCCACGTCGAGCGCCCCATCATCATGCCACTCTCGAATCCAACGCGACTTCATGAGGCAATCCCTTCTGACCTGTTAGCTTGGACGGGCGGCAAGGCACTTGTCGCAACGGGTAGTCCTTTCGACCCCGTCAAAGGCCCATGGGGAGCCGATGGTACGGAGATGACCATATCTATTGCAGAATGCAACAATAGTGTGGTGTTTCCCGGCATTGGACTGGGTTCAGTACTATCCCGAGCAACGCGCGTGACAGACAAGATGCTGGTAGCAGCGACGAAAGGTGTCGCCGAAATGGGTCCAGCATTGGAATCTGAGGACGCCACAGCGCCACTGCTGCCCGGAGTTGAAGTTGTCCGTGAAGTCAGTGTCCGGGTGGCCCGCAAGGTGATACAGACAGCAGTGGAAGAAGGCGTTGCGAGCGAAAAGGGGATCCCGACCGAAGTGGGTGAACTTGACGAGTGGATCCGCGAGCAAATGTGGGAGCCCATCTACAGACCACTGAAATATGTCGCGGCAGAGGGGGCAAGCAGGGAGGCGAAGGGGGAGATGAGGGTCGTCGGCTCAATAGAGAGGCCTGACGATCAGAGATGCTGAATCTGCATCGAAAGATATGTATCTATGCTTTTTACGATCATGTTGAGCTTCGATGCCAAATGCTAACATGTCTGCACCATCTCGTTGGCGAAAAATGTTAACGCCCCGCCAATGACCGCAGCCTTTCGCGTGTGCCCGGCTTCACCCCACCACCACATCCACGTGACCTGTCACAAATCCGGTAGGGTTTTCGATCCACACCAAAATTATCGCGGGAAACCGATAATTTCGCCTTGGTTTTCACAAATCCCGAAATCTCGACTCACCATCACCCAGTCGCCATTTCCGCACAACAACAGTCGCAATGGCCAAGATATCGTACGTACAAGTCCTCTATTTTCTTCCGATCCAGAATTGCCGCATTTCTATTACCTCCAGAGCGAATTCGAGCCAGGAAGAGGGGAAGACATTTGGTTCTGTGGGAGGGCCGTCGGAGGGTCGTGGGAGAGCTCTGGGGAGCTTCCAGGCTTTGTTTCTTGGGAAATCGCAAACCTGGATCTCTTGCTGAGACTTCCACCACTGGCTCGGAGAAATTGCGGCGAATCTGGGCATTTTTGTGAAAGTTCTCGAGAGCTTGTTTGCTAACAGAATGTCTGCAGTCGTGGTGCCCCCGGTGGCAAGCTCAAGATGACCCTGGGTCTCCCAGTGTACGTACCAACACGTCCTTTCCCGATTCCCGAAGCGCCGACCGAATGACGGCCGATTCACAATACAGAGTTGGGATTTAGGGACGCTAACGAATGCGGGACAATAGTGGTGCCATCATGAACTGCGCAGACAACTCCGGCGCACGAAACCTATACATCATCTCCGTCAAGGGTATCGGTGCCCGCCTGAACAGACTGCCGGCTGGCGGTGTCGGTGACATGGTGATGGCCACCGTCAAGAAGGGCAAGCCCGAGCTTCGCAAGAAGGTCCACCCCGCAGTTATCGTTCGCCAGTCCAAGCCGTGGAAGCGTTTCGATGGTGTTTTCCTCTACTTTGAGGACAACGCCGGTGTGGTGAGTGTTCTGCCTTTGGCGACGTGTTGACGCAGTGTGGAGGAGGTTCTAACGGGCATTTGCAGATCGTCAACCCCAAGGGTGAGATGAAGGGCTCCGCTATCACTGGTCCCGTCGGCAAGGAGGCTGCCGAGCTGTGGCCCCGTATTGCCAGCAACTCCGGTGTCGTCATGTAAATGGGTTTTTGGGCTGGGGCGAAGAACGAGACTCGAGAAAAACGATTCTGTCAACCTGGGATTCATCTTTCCACATCCGGGAAGATTTAGGGATGAATAAGGCCATGAAAGGCCGGCGGGATTGGCAGGCTTTGCATTTCGGTTGCGGCGTGCTCGGGAGTCATACCATGCATGATATACAGGTCAATTCAGAACCGTTTCTTCGAGGGTGGTTCAGTCTTGCAGTGGACTGGCTTTTGTCGCCGTGACTGATAAGCCTGGCAGGTTGACGGCACAGAAGATTGGTGTCCTGGGATTGGGCATTGTCCAAAGTCGGTGAACCTGGAGTGTTGTTTGAGACAGCAGTTGCGGCCTTAGGGACATGGTGACGCAGCCTAGCTTGTCTTGGGCGGCGGTCACTGCTTGTGATTGCCGCTACGTTCTTTACCTCCATATGATCGTACCGTAGACCACCACCCCACGTCCCGCCGTGGTCTGTTACCTGTTGTGCTCCTGCATACTCCCTTGACGGGTTGACCGAAACTAGCCCTTCCTTTCCCGACTCCACTCTGTCAATAAGTAGAGTACGGCCTGCACAGTGCTCTCAACATCCACCAGACCAGCGAGTTCCTCGTCCCCATCCCCTGTGCCCGGCCCTACCTCCTATAACCGCCCCCACGCAGGGCAACTCACATGTTGCAACCCAAGGCCTATCAGAAAACGAACTCACATGTCCATCCAAACTGTATATGCATCCGTGCAGATACATCCGTACAGACCGTGGTGTTGTCCTTCCCAGGGCACTTCTTGACTGATCCTGGTGAGTAGGTAAATACCAGAGAAAGTTTCGCAGGTGGCGCAGTCTGGTTCAAAGCTGTGGTGTGCTTCCATGTCTCTGAGGATGTGCATGTAGAGATGGTGTTAACACAATAAGCGTCCCATCCAGCGAGTACCTTCCTACTTATTCGTACCTACCTACTCAGACATTTCTCTAGTTGGATTTCCGGCTAAGTCCTACGGTGTTTATGTCTTGGGTTAAGGGGGTAGAGTTGAGAGTGAGTGAGACTTGAGAAGAGGCTGAACAAGACGTGCCTACGTACGTGCTATGGAGGGAGGACACGGTAACTGGGACGGGCGGTAGGTTCGTCGCATAGAGGCTGAATAAAAATAGGACATTCGCTGGTAGACTTCATCTGTGATATCTGGTGCCATCCGTCTAGTTGGGTTACCTACCCGTAACAAACTTCTTGTACGTGATCAATGGTCAAGGTCTCAAGTCTAATACAAGCCCACAACTTCTCACCTTGGGTAGTCAACAACGTGCTCTTGAACTAGGGGGAGGCACTCATGGGGCTGTTGGAGAGAGCGGGAAAAGGAAGCGTTTCGGTAAAGAGTTTTGACATGCTGAGGGACTGGATACCTATTTACACTTCCTTCTCAATACTGAGTCGCGATTCAGGTGGCACTGCCACTTGCATTGCAGTCAGTTTCCATTTTGCACAAGAATTGAATATGTACAATCATAACCAAGAGGCACCAAAGCTTTTAAGTGTCCAGACTTTTTTGTTGAGTAGGTACTCGTATCCGCACCTTACAAGCTCAGTCGTAATTGTAGCAAAGAAAGCCATTCGTATCCATCACCTCGGCAATCGTCCTGTTTTCCACCAACCCATAGAGATAGAGCAGATGGTTCAGTGTTGTTGTGTTTCCCGGATCACCAATAACCAAGGGTTCGCTGTGGGTTTCTGTTAGCACACTGCGCTAAACATTGACCTGGCTCAAGAAGGTGTGAAGAAGGAAGGAAAAAAAAAACAAGCTTACGGGACGTCAGCTGGTCTGGTCAGGTTCACTGGTGCGAACCCTCCCCCTCCTGCTCCTGGCGGTCCTCCAAAACCACCACCTCCTCCAAAACCACCTCCACCTCCTCCGGGTCCTCCTGGAAACCCACCCCCGCCACCTCCACCTCCTGGCCCTCCTGGGAAACCACCACCACCCCCACCACCACCGGGAAATCCACCCGGGAACCCCCCCGGAGGAGGCCCCCCAAAGCTCGCCAGGTTCGCCTTATTATTCCCTCCAATATCTTTAACTCTCGCCTCTAAATCCTTGAGCTGCCACTTCGCCCACAGGCGATCCAGCCAGGCGTGATGCAAAAAGAAGATGGGGTCACCGGGGCTGGAAACAGGATTTACCATCTGTTCGCCAATTCCGGCGTGGCCCGCACCATGGGGCCCTCCCTCAATACATGGCCAAAACGTCATGAAATTCGTCGCGTTCATACACGCGTCCACCACGGCGGGGGCCGCCAACCGACTTGCCGCATCGCTGATCCGTCGCGTAATACAATGATCGGAGATAGCATAGCTAGGGCCTACGGAGTTGGTATAGTTGGCAAACGGGCCGTTCTGGATACACTGCGTGGGGGCTACGCCGTCTCCGCCAAAACCGAGGACCGGGTCGAGAACATCGGATTTGGAAAAGGCGCCAACGTCAACCTGTTCTTCCCAGTACGGCTGGCCGGCGGTATATCCGCATTCGCGCTCCAGAGCTTGTTCGTGAGCGTGCAGGAAGAGGCGGTGGAAGGGGAGGAATTGGCCCTGAATCTGATCAGTATCATATCACATCATGTCATAGCAAATGAAACCCAGAGTTCTTTAACAAAAAGGGAGTAAGGAAAGAAAGTTACCACAAAGTGAGCAATCTCCATCTTGAGGGCATGCGCCGCTTGGAAATCGTCAAACTTGGTTCGCGCTCCCCGAATATGCAGCGTCGTGGGCTTGCTCATCAGACAGAGTTCGGCGTCAATGTAGGCTTTTTTCTCGGCATTGGTGAGAGTGTGCCTTAATCCATATTCAGTATCAGTACGCCCATTTTTGCACTAGACCAGACGAGTGTTTGATGGAGGGTAGCATACCATGCACGCCGGGTTTTTGGCAAGGTACAAACATCTGATGATCTCTCAATGACAGGCACAGCTACCGCCCAAGCCATGCCCGTTGCGAGGATGAGAAGCACCAGGCTTTTTCTCAAAAATGACTCCATCATTGATCATCAAGTCTTTTCCTGGTGTAAGACTACGCCTCATGTCTCGGCGTGTATGGAACGGGACCAGACGGACGGCATCACATAATATGTACTTTAACTGCAGTCTGTCTACGCTGGTATTTTGGCTTTGGAGGGAAGTACTATCCGTGATTGGGTTCCGTTTCCTGATCTGCCAAACGCAGCCGAGTAGCTCGCTTATAACAAGAGAGAGAAGTTTACGCGACGCCCACTATTCGTACCTAATCTATATATCTCCATGTCCCATATCCCATGTACGTGTCCCGACGTGACCTATTTTTGCCAGGCAGGAGCAGGGATAACCGACCAGTAAACTACTTTTTGCCTGTCTGCCTCCGCAAAAAAGAAGAAGAAAAAATTGTGTTTAGAGAAACCGTCCTTGTGGATAAATGAAACGCGTCAGCTCCGGCTCAGCCAACCGCAGGTGCAGGATTTGACGCAAATTCAAAATCAATTCAATTCCCAGACGGATAATATCACCAGTTGGGGATTTGGGGACCACATTCCGATTTTGTGCGCGGGGTACGGGAATACGACATGTAGAAAAAAGAAGATGGAGATGGAGCCGGAACTACGGGTACGGTGATACAATGATATAGAGTTGGCTCATGATTTATGTGACTCCAAGGCGCAGATAAAAAAAGTCTTGGTGGCAGCCCAACTGTCAACGTGACGGCGCATTCATGTTGTAAGCGTGTAAGCGACGACAAAGAGGGTAGCGAGGACCGGACCCACCGGAATACGGAATGCCTGACGGATATTAACCATTTAATAAGGGCAAAGTCGGTACTACCGCGCTCGACTGCCGGCTTGCGGGGTGCGGTACGGATGCGGGTGGGTGTGCGCCATGCAGCCTCCCGAGTCTTGACCAGTGCACCTACTTTAGGAGTCAGAGTTGTGCATTTGGATATCTTTGTGCAACCTGAATTGGGGGTTGAACTAGATGTGTTGCCATGAGTGATGTAGCAGATGAACATAACGAATTTGGTCAACCACTGAAAGAATTGATGCGTCAAGCCATAGCTCGTGAGGAAGAATGTATGTTTCTGAGACAGGTTATGCTAAAATCACTCTGGGTTTAGATTTAGCAGTTTTTAGGATATTCTAACACTTGAAACTCTCAGGCCTCGACCAAAAGGGGTTCAAAGTTTTGCTTCTCAGACCATGAGATAATCTTAGCATAAAATTCTATAAGAGAAAACCCATCTACGCCTTGCCATGCCTGCCAAACAAATTGACGGAAGAGAAAAAAAGAAACTAAACATCCCCCTCTTTCCTCACCATCCTTTCCATCCTTTCTCTCCGCCACCGCTCACCATAAACCCACTGTAACACCAACAAAGGCGAACACGCCGCCGCCAGCAGCGCAAACATCAAAAAAGTCCAGCCCGCCCCAATCGCATCCACCACAAACTGTACGACCGCCACACCGACCGCTCCAACACTGCATCGCACCAAATTATTCACCGCCGTAGCACTCGCGCTCGCCCCGGGATATAAATCCACCACCAACGCACTATTCTGCGTAAACACCCCCGTAGCCGTGAAGGCGATGATAAACTGCAACACCAACGGGATTGCCAGACCAGTCCCTTTTCCGTGAGAGAGTAATACCGAACTGGTAATGGAAAAACCATACCCCGCGACGGCGGCGACGAAAATACTCACGAGATATACCGCGGACCGTAACCTCGCTCGGGAAACGGGGAAATCTGCAAGGCGTTTCCGATCCAACGGGATGGAATCCCCCAAAGAAAGGGAATGGGTTTTGCGATACGCAGTTTCCACAATAGCGTAATCCCTATCGAGGATTTTTCCCATAAGATACGATCCCAAAACACACCCCGCTCCATTGGGCAAGAAAATCAGTCCCACTTGAAGATTCGATAGCCCGAAACGCGGCTGGAAAAGCGCCGTCGTCGAAGACGTTACCATGCTCCAGATGGTGTAAACTATCGCGCCGAAAAAGAGGGTTACAAAGACGTCTTTTTCAAAAAGAAAGCGGAGAGGGGAGAGGATGGACCCAAGAGTAATTTTGGGAGCCGGGGAGATTTCCGAGTTTTTTTCTTGTTGCCAGTAGCGTTTTTCGAGTGACCGAGCGACAATAGGACGGTCGAGTCCATAAAGGGGAGTGGTTCCATTCCCGGCAATACGACGAAGGGTTTCGGGAAGAAAGAGGAGAATGAGAAAGAGCGCACAGGAGCCAAGAAGAAAAAGAAACCAAAAGATGGCATGGAATCCAAAATATTCGGTAATGATACCGCCAATCACGGGACCGATGGATTGGCCCAGCATGCGGACTGTCGGGGGTTAGTACCTGTTTGTATATAAAATAGGTGGGAAACACATACTTCCACCAAAACTTCCCATGAACCCACCCCGCTCACTGGCCGTGGTGATATCACCAATAACTCCCGCTCCTGTATCAATCAGTCATCAGTCAGAACAAATCAAGTTCAACAGCGAATAAACTCACCAACTGAGATGGTCGCCGCACTGCCCGCCGCTTGTATCGCTCGAAACACCATCAAGCTCGCAAAGTCCTTGCTGAAAGCCAACCCCACGTTCGCCAGTAGATAGACCGACAAGGTCCCGATAAACGTAACGCGTCGTCCTCGCGTATCGCTCAGCGGTCCCCAGAACGAAGGGGCGAGGCCTTGCACGACCATGTAGATTGTTACCGTGAGCGAGATTAGGGCGATGCTGGTTTTTGTTTCCTGTTTTTGTTAGTAAGTGTACCTGTAACTTTCTGTCCCTTGACCAAACCTAGAACTAGATGAGGCCTTGGGTAGACACCCAGTTTAAAAACAGCAAAGGGGCCTGGGGAGCAAAGAATTGAAAGGGAAGGGAGAAAAAAAAGAAAGAAATACCTCAGCAATCGCCCCCAGCGCCGGAAAGTAGATATTCGAAGAAAGCGGCGAGAATAGCCCGGCCAGCGAAACAATCAGGACGAGCTGCCATTTTTTTCTCCGTTCAAAGACATGGTAGGGAGAAGGGGATGGGGGAGAACCGTTGGTTGTCTCTTCCGTTGACGTTGAGCCCTGAGTGGAGGTCTGAGTAGATGTGGTGGCGATGCTGGACTTTTCGCGATCTGAAGTATCGGCAATGTTGGTATCGTCGTCAACAGTGGCTGGATGTCGTGGTTCATGTTGACGTTGAGATGGAAGTTTGGCATCCCGGACCGAGTCGACCCACGCAAAGAGCCGGGCCGGAAATGGTTTTCGGGGGGTAGTCTTCACGCTACACATGCTGCCCTCGGATGTGTCTGTGACTGTGTCCGTGTCCACCTCCCGAGCCGGTGTTCGGTTCAGGTTGTTGTCATCCAGGTGGGCCATTCCCGTCATATCCACGTGTGGTAACCTCGGAGCGGTACTCTCTGACGACATTGCTCAAGTCTGACGAGGTGAAAAAAAAAAAAAAAAAAA
>Ga0247760_1003412_pt1 | contig 10345 bp, 8 predicted proteins | sample UWRJL171409R4_FD_179936 | JGI IMG/M metagenome (GOLD analysis project Ga0247760, IMG submission 179936) | Plant litter microbial communities from Arlington Agricultural Research Station in Wisconsin, United States - UWRJ-L171-409R-4 | ecosystem: Environmental > Terrestrial > Plant litter >...
AGTTAGGTAATAATTGTAGTTGTTGGTTGGTAGCACAATGTCCAGCCGCAAAAAAGTATTTTATAAAATAAAAAAAAAGCCGTTGAAACTCTCAATCTCAGCTGGATACTGGTGGTGCTACGGGCGCCACTAAGCACATGCTAGTTAGGCAGCGTAGAACGAGAGAAGCACTGCCATGGTTGGTTGGTCGGTTGGTTGGTTAGTTTGACACTGCCACAGTCAGTACCGGGAATCGTATGTTGGGTTTGGGGTGGCATTTGGAGGATTAGCACGTGGGATGGTAAAATAGTAACAGTAGCAAAATGTGGGCAAATGTGAAACACGACTCTGCCACTGAGCGTGGACGTAAAGGCAGGAGGTAAGAAGGTCATGAATGGATGGTGGCCGTTAAAAAGCTGTACTAGGAACTGGTTCTCAACACCTAATGGCGGCCAATGGCTTTCTCCTTCTCCCTTCGGCCAGTGGCTATAGCAGATGCAAGACATGATAAAAATACAATGCTACTCGGCGCCTGTACAGCATGGCTTCTCGAGGCGCGCGTGAAATGGTGCATGTTAGTTCGGGACCTTCTACACCTCGCACACTTCTGCCGCAGGTTGCCTGGATTTGCGGCCTGGGGGCGGCGATGCTCATTGATGGTTGTTCCATAGAGCTATTCGCTGCTTCCTCGGCCAAGCCAGGTCTCCACCGTCTGCTCGTGAGAAGCAAAGCATGAAGACGAAAACGTGTTTTTAGCCGCCCCTCTTTGCAGTGCCAATGCCGGGACGTTTATTGGCGTCAGTTGTTTCGCTGTCCTGCCCGCCAGCTCAAAGATGCATTGGCACAAATAGGGACCGCACCAGGCAGGGTCGCGGGGTTTGGGCTTTGCAGGCTTCTCATTTGTGGACGGGGCTGATGAGAACGGATGGCAGCGGTCTGGGCACATCCCGTTTGGGCAAGTTCCATGGGTGATTTGTTGGGGTGCCGGGGACAGTCAATCTTTGGTGTCATGCGAGAGAAACGTGAGTGGTTTTGTGTGGCTTCGTGTTTCGGTCATCGATTCAAGACATTTGCTTTCCTTCTCGCAATGGGGAGGCAGGGGCGACGGAGATTTATCCAACAGCATCGTCTGCACGCCCCAGCCCTGCGAGAGTTGCATGTGTCGCGGATATGGTGTTTTAGCGAGCGGGTGAAGGGACTTGAGTTTTCGCCAAGCAACTCTGGCAAACGCCGCGGTCTGCTCAAGCTTCACGCCCGGATTTCAGGCCGAGGGGGGTGGCGATCCGAGGGCATCGGTCAATGCCGTGTACCTGCCGGATTGAGCACCGAGATCGGTCGCCACCCCATTCAGCTCCCGTACGACCTATCTATACAATGAATTGCGCGATCCAACATATGGAAGGTTTTGTTTGTCGAATTTGTCGAATTACAGGAATTTGACGTGTGGATGGTGTTATTTCGGGATGCGACCGGACTAACCCCGCTGCCCCATCATCTCACAATCTGCAGGCAATGGGGAACCACTGCAGAGCTTGACCGCCTCAACGGCCAGCTGCCCTGGCGCAGGGCGCCAATCAAGAGATTGCAAAGTCGCATGGTGGACAGCTGAAGCGGAGAGGCCTGGACAGGAGAAACACCCACTGTCTTGCAGCACTCCACGAGAGACCCAGCCCATACGAACATCCTAACTCTGCAGCCTGGTCAACACTTCGTCCAAAGTTGACGCGCGCGAGAGAATCCGATGTGTTTGCAGATGCGTAGTGTATCCGGTAGGGACAATTGAGCTTTCGTGGCGACGACGGCTGGGCTAAAAATGCCTGAACTCCAATTCGGGTGCTTGTTCTCGAACCCCCTTGTCGCAGCAAGCAAGCCAGCCGGCTGTCGGCCCTTGACAATTGCGAACCCACTGCGCAGCCCGCAGCCTGGCCCCAGCCCCTGCTGAAATTGGCCGTGCACCTGATCCTCCCTTGCCCGTTGCTCGCTCTGGCCGTCCGCCTTCCCCATTCTGCTGCTGCTCGTCGTGTCGGCCCCCTTCCACTCTCTCGGCCCAGGACTTCCTCCTTCTCCATCTTGCACTCCGCAACCACACACCACCATCGCCATCCATCAAGATCTGTGTGCCTGAAAACGGGCACACGGACGACAAGTCTTCTTGGAGGCGATTGACACCGGTAGTCGCGCAAATCTCGTCACCGCTCGACAACTCAGGTCAGTGACGAGATTGCCTCGACGGATTCCTCGAGGCGCCCGCGCTATCTGATCAACCGTTGCTACCAAAAAAGACCGACGACGGCGAGAGGAATTAATACGTGGGACTTGAGGCCTCTCTCTTGCACACCAGAAGCTCGCCCCCGTCGAGAAAGCAGTCTGCGAAACCCCGTTGCGTTGGGAAAACCAGGGGGGAGGAGCTTGGGTGAGTTGGAATACTGCTGCACGCCTCGATCTGTTGTTTTCCCGCCTGTCCCCTTCCAAGCCTTGCCCACGCCTGCCTTCCCGGGAATCTGGCTGCCTTCTTCTCACCCCACCCTCATTCACTCACCTACCACCAACGGGTTTTGCAAAACGTCAGCATGCAATAATTGCAATCATGAGCTTCAATTTAGGACCGTAACAGGACATCTGCTGACGCCAAATTGAATACTCCAGTTGTGGATCCCCTGAACCAGTGGATTGACGACACCTTGTCGATCGCCCAGCCCTCCCGGGGTTTTCGCAACGATTTTCTCACGCGTTTGTTTCGGTTATCACCAGCCCGTACAAAATGGCTTCTTCGTCGTCCAACGTCGTCGGTGTTCACTATAGAGTGGGGAAGAAGATTGGAGAGGGGTCGTTTGGTGTAATTTTTGAAGGCACCAACCTGCTCAACAACCAGCAGGTAGCCATCAAATTTGTATGTGTCCCACCTTGCCTGGTGGCATGTTTGTTACGCGAAGCACCACTGACAAGTCGATCAGGAACCAAGGAAGAGCGATGCTCCGCAATTGCGCGATGAGTACCGCACGTACAAGATCCTTGTTGGATGCCGTGAGTCAACCAGCTCATTATTGGGTGCTAGGATAACTGACCTTCCTCTAGCTGGCATTCCCAATGTCTACTACTTTGGCCAAGAGGGCTTACACAACATTCTCGTCATTGATCTTCTCGGTCCATCCCTGGAAGATTTGTTCGATCATTGCAACAGGAGGTTCACCCTTAAGACGGTGGTGATGGTCGCGAAGCAGATGCTCTCAAGAGTCCAGACAATTCACGAGAAGAATCTAATCTATCGTGACATCAAGCCCGACAACTTCTTGATCGGTCGGCCGGGCACAAAGACCGCCAATGTCATTCACGTTGTCGATTTCGGTATGGCCAAGCAGTACCGCGACCCCAAGACAAAGCAGCACATTCCTTACAGGGAGCGCAAGTCTCTCTCGGGAACTGCACGCTACATGAGCATCAACACGCATCTCGGCCGGGAGCAGTCCAGACGAGATGATTTGGAAGCTCTTGGTCACGTATTCATGTACTTCCTGCGCGGCGGCCTGCCATGGCAAGGTCTCAAGGCGGCTACTAATAAACAAAAGTACGAGAAGATCGGCGAGAAGAAGCAGACGACGCAGATTAAGGACCTGTGCGAGGGTTTTCCCGACCAGTTCGCCCAGTACCTGACCTATGTTCGCAACCTCGGCTTTGAGGACACACCGGACTATGACTACCTCCGAGAGCTCTTCACGCAGGCTCTGAAAGATGCGGGCGGCGTCGAGGACGGTGAATATGACTGGATGAAGGTGGGCAAGCCCGACAAGAAGGGGGACTGGGACAGAGGTGGTGCCCTGCACAACCCAAACGCCAGACCTGGCGCCTCGGCGATGGAGATCCACGGGAACTCGAGGGGCGCCACTACCCATCACCAGAGCGACGCTCGCGCACAACAACTAACGATGGCTCGTTTAAACGCCGCGCAACCCCCGACGCCACCGAACAGGCAGTCGAAGCAAGGTCGGCCAAACGCCCCCGCATTGGGAGCACCGAGGCCCGGGGGTTATATGGCGGCAGCGCCGACGCCAACGGGTTCAACTCAGGCGCAATTCCAGCACAGCTCCCAGACCTTGCCCCAGAGACAGCCGACCAACCACGTGGCTCCTCCCAACGCCCAGATGCCGCCGCAGAATAACCCCCAGCCGCAGCCTACTGGCTTTCAGAAGTTCATGAAGACACTCTGCTGCGGCTAGAATGGAAACGCTGGTCCGTCCAGCACTTTTGTGTCCAAGTGAGTTGTTCGGCCTCTTCGCTCCACCCCTGCTAACCACTGCAGATTTTATGAAGCACAGGACCACGACGATATATAGAAAGGCCTGCGCCGAAAAAGTCCTGCACGATTTGCCGAAACATCCCTTCTCGTTCTTGCATGAAACATAGAGGATACCTTCTTTTCACCAGCAGCTCTTTGGCTCGTGAATCTTTCTGGGTGCCATCACGACCACAGTCACCCATTTCGATCGCGTTCGTCTACTTCGTTGGCCTTGGGTCCGCTCATCATTTCGATTTGCCTGGGAAGGCGTTTTTAATTTCAGGGGTAGGCCAGGAAAGCAACACTCCCGTCGAACGTGGTTCTCTCTCCCGCATTACCTCTCTCTTAATAATCAGCATCCCTCTTCAGCCCGTACAAGAAAGAACGACAACGTAGCAGGCATAAATTCCCTCGTTGGAAATGCCTAGCGCATCATCTTGATTCTTTGTAATTGCTGAATAATGAATGGATCTGAAGGCAAACATCACTCCGCCAACACAAAAAATGTGGTTGTTTATGGGTCAAGCGGCTGCGGTGTCCTCGGGTTATAGCATCATTGGTCATGGCTAGTCTCTTTCATTTTTCTCGCTGTCTCTTCTCTTTTGTCCTTTGGTGTTCATAATAGGGATGGAGATTGTAAGTGTCCAGAGGGACAGAGTGTGGTATAGTTGAGCGGGGTGGGCGGAAGGGAAGCGGAGATTGAGCGGCTCGCGGCTCGACTTATTGGTAACCGATAGCATTTGGTGCTCTGGGGCTGGGAAACCTCTGGCATGTGGCTGTCGCCGGTTGGTAGATAGGTAGACAGGAAATGGAAGAGGAACTCGGTGCCTTTGTCAAGCCGCAGTGAAAGGGGAAGATGTCTTGAGCAAAATTCACCAACATGTATATGTATATCATTACATGAGACATAGCCCCTCGATGTATCATAGCATCCAACTCCGGCTCCAAATCCATGAAATCCAGCCCAAGCAAGTGCTCTTCTCCCGTTTTGTCCTGCCCGCCTTGCAGGAATGGATGACGACCGTTTCGAAAAAAGCCCGCTCAGGGAACGCTGAAACCCCTTCTACTGACACGGCCACCTGCGCATCTATCACAGAATGGTCTAGGAACGACTCAATAAGTAACCGTAACTCTCCATATTTGGCTCTTGTCTCTCTATGTAAGCTTTTGCTTGATGAAGAAGGACCGGAGATGGGAAAGCTGCCACGTGCAGGTGACGCCCAGAACCACAAGCTGGATCAAGATCCATCGAACAACGCGGCCGTTGGTGGCTTCGGACTGGTCGCGGAATTCGGCCTCCCGTTCCTGTTGGTGATGGAATGTTAGGTGAGGTTGTGGGAGACAGATAGGAGGAAAAGGAGGTACTCACTCGCTGGAAGACCTGTTCCCTCCGGATATCGTTGAGCCGGGCATTCAGATCCTTGACGCGCGTCGCCAGGTCCTGGAGCTTGTCCTTGTCTGAACTCTCGATGGCGCTGGTCTCACCGATGGCAACGTCCAGGGTCAGCCGGATGCCACCGTTGGGATGCGACAGCGAGAGCCAGCCAGAACGGCCGCTGTTGGACGACGGTGTAAAGCAGATCTTGTGGTCACCCGCTTCGGCTGCAGTGAAGGTGAACTTGCCACTGGCACCGCCACGCTGGGAAACAACGCGGTGGTCGTTGTCGAAGACTTCCTGTAATTTGATGGTTAGAGACAAGGGGGTTGGTGAGAGAGAAAAAAAAAGGGGATTCTGAGATGATCGTACATCGACAGAGATGTAAACGCTGATGCCCTCGTGCTTGTACCACCCTCCCCGGTGCTCGTCAAACTCCTCGGCCGTATAGTGGCCTACTACTAGTGTGTCGTGCGGGAGTTCTTCAAAGAAGCACTTGGGCGAGCTGCCCTCGATGTAGAAATACAACGCCTGAGCAACGGCACTCAGCGAAAGCAACGGCAAAAGGGCCCTCATCGTAACGGAGGGGAGAAAACGGTCGAGAACAGGTCAATTGCACGAGTTCGCCAAAGGTCGTCGCGTCGTCGAGATCGAATTTTTTTTTTTCGTTGGGCTGGTTCGCGCACGACACCAGGTTCACCGTTTCCCGACAGCGTCTGCGAGCACAAGCTCAAAGCTGCCACGTTCAAGGAAACCACAGACAGGGGTTGAGGGCGCGGTCACGTGCCGTAGGCCGGAAATTTTCAGAGCCAAGCAGCGGAACGAACTTGGGTGCCAGAAGGCGGTGTTCGCGGCCAGAAAATCGCGTCTCTCTCAGAACATTCCCCAAGCCCAAATGTCAATCGGATAGATTCATCGCTACAGTGTCCCGTCGTCGCTCCTTCATCTCGGACACGGGGTGCTTCTGATTCTGTCAGCGCTTATTTATGCTACCTTTTAATTCGCGATTTTCTTTCTGTCGGGGTATTTTGCTTTTGTCGGGCTTTTCAATCGACACAGCACCCTGCTGCTGAGAGTGGACCCACCAGCTGGTGACAAACGACTCGGTGATCCCCGCTTCATCATGACCTCCCACGACCTCCGCGATGTGCTCAACCTCCCGTCCGACAGCGCGTCTGGGCCGCGACCGTCCAAGAAGCTAAAGACCAGCGCTCCGCGACCAAACCTCAAAGGATTGGCGCGCGAGGTGCAGAATCTCGGCGGTGACAACCCGATCGCCATCGTTCCCAATGTCTCCGTTTTTAAGAAACGCCGCTTCGCCAGTCGCAAGCCCGCCGCACGATGGGATCTCAGAGCCTTTTCAAACTCGGCAAGAGGAGATAATGGCGCACTCATTCTGAGGCACTGGAGGAGGCGGGATGATGAGCCACCGACCGATTCGAGCCCGGATGGCGAACCACTACCCGCGACGGACTCGCCGGAGGAGGAGGGGAAGAAGAAGGTGCAGAAGATAGAGGACTCGGCCTTTGCAAAATACAACGTACGCGTATCAGTACCACAGTACAGCGAGGACCAATACACGTCCAATCTCGAGAATAAAGATTGGACTAAGGAGGAGACAGACTATTTGCTTGAGCTTGTGAGGGACTTTGATCTCCGATGGCCGATTATTTGGGATAGATACGACTTCACGCCGAAGGCGCCGCCCGGCGAGGCGTCGGACGACCCGAGTACAGCTGTCGTCCACGCGCCCCAATCGCGGACTATGGAAGACCTAAAGGAGCGGTATTACGAGGTGGCCGCGAAGATGATGGCGGTTCAGAAGCCCGCTCAGTACATGACACGCCCGGAATTCGAGCTTTACGAGATCATGCAGACTTTCGACCCCGCGCGAGAGAAGGCGCGGAAGGAGTTTGCTCTGAACGCTATGAAGAAGACGGAGAGCGAAGCGCGTGAGGAGGAAGCGCTGCTCTTGGAGATTAAACGGATTCTTGCGAGAACAGAGCGCTTCAACGAAGAGCGCCGTGAACTGTACAATCGACTGGATTATCCAGCGACCGATGCGGATATTGGTGTGTTCAAGAGCTCAGCCGGCCTTCAAACGCTGCTGCAGAACCTCATGAACGTCAACAAGTCTAACAAGAGGAGGAGCTTAATGGGCCCCGGTGAGGGTGCCACCCCTACTACAGCAGTACCGGGGAGCGCTGCTTCAGAGTCAGCTCCACATCGGCGCGAGAGCATCGCGGCATCGGCTTCGGGCCACCGCGAATCGCTCAACGGGACACCAGCCACTCCTGTGGACCCAGCGCCGATGGCCAACAAGAAGAAGGGTGCACAACAACCCGAGCGGCGCAAGCTCTCGTCGCTCGAAGAGCAAACATATGGTGTCTCATATCACGACCGTCTTGGTAGCGGACCGACGTTTCGCTATGAAAGGATCAACAAGCTCTTCGGCCACAAGTCTGGTCAGCAACAGCAACGAATCACCAACGTTCTCAATGAGCTCGATATACCAGTACGTCTGGCTATGCCAACTGCTGCTGTATCGACTCAATTTGACCACCTCTGGTCGGCCGTCATTAAGCTCGTCGATCTCAGGAAAGCCAGTGATCGGCTAGACCTCGAGATCAAGGTGGAGGAGGCAAAACGAGTAGAACTAGGGAAACCCAAACTACCCCGTCCTGAAATCGATAGCACTGGAGGACAAAAACCCTCTGGAGAAGCTAGTGCTCCGAATGGGACAGCTAATGGCGACGCGTCTAATGAGCAGTCGAGCGGAGAGGGAGAAGTTAATGAGTCTACGGGTCAAGGTAACGCGCAGCCACAACCGCCATCTCAGGCTGCAGAGACCCCGAAGCCGAGATCTCGGCCGGGTACCAGCAACGGGGAGACAAAAACTAACGGAGCTGGCAATCAAGTGATAGGAGAGCAAGCGGATGGCGCAGGGGATAAACTCGGGGCTAGACCAGGAAGTAGCGGGGCGCATAAACGAAGTGCCAGCGTTTTGAGCACAGCTAGTGATAAGAGTGCTAAGCGGCAGAAGAAGTAGTGGATGGCTCGTCGTTTATCAGCTTTATTAAGACATGACATGTATGAGATACATTGGATGTTGTAGGGATCACATGCCAGATTTGTTCTGCCGTTGTGTCTTGACCGTTTGTGTGGCCATATTTGGTGCCCGCGGGTACGCCACGAGACCCCAAATGACAGCACATCGCCATCGCAGTGCATCTGGTCATGACCTAGCTCGCTTTGGCCCATTGGGTAGACCCAATCTTGCCTCGGCACATTTACCGTCCGGCTTAAGTGAAACGGGTCCAGCCTCCAGGAGTTGCCTTGCCCGATTAAGACTCAAACGCGAACCTGGGTGGCCGGCCAGACCGGCCGGCCCGATTCGACGTGTCTCGGGCCTCCTAGCCTATCCAATCTTGACCGACCGACGCCGGATCTGACGTGGTTACATATCCGACTTGCTTTAGCCTATCGTATCCGTCTGCTGCTAGACCAGGTCTGCCAGATGAGACCGGAATCAATCACCCTGACCTATCGTTCCATCTTGGCCCATCTCGGCCCAGCCCAGCCCTACCCGTTCCGACTCGGCCGAGCAACTCGACCTGTCCGACCAGCTCCTGCCACGACTGGGCCGGATCAAGCACCCGGTACCGGTACATTTGTCGATAATCCCACACCGTGGTTATCCGAGGCCGACCGGCTTTGGGAAGTAGGTAGGTACCTGGCTACACCGACCGGGCTGGTCTGGTCCGGTCTGGTCTGGTATTGATCTTAGGCCGACGACCGGAGAGGGAGGCCTCAAGGCTCAACTGATGCTCTAAATAGGACTCTCTATTCAGTTCCATTCAAGAGTTTAAATCTTGTCTTGTCTTGTCGTTGGGGCGAGCTAACTGTTTCTTTTCGCTGGCCTGTGGACGCTTCAATTCCCAAGCGGCGTGGAATCAACTTAAGTGCCAACTTAGGCAGGTAGTTAGGTCGAGAACTCTTACGTCGGTTGGCAGGTAGACAATTAGGCAGGTTGGTAGGTGGGTAGACAGGCAGGTAGACAAATTGGCTCTTTGAGAATTTCATTTATCTGTGAAGAGTTCTTTAACCTTTAACCCCCCACCCCCCTCCTCTTAGGAAAACGTCCATCCTTTGGAACTACGAGACAGTAGCAGGGGTTTTTTTCTTTTTTTTTCGAAGGTAGAGACTTCCATACTAAAGAGAGGGGAAACAGACCTCCTCCCGATTCCATGACCTCTACCGGGAAAACTCTCCCGGGAGACCTCATTGGATTGGGGCTCTTAAGAGGGAGGAGCCCAGGGGTTGTCGAGCCCGGAAGGTCCGCCGATAGAACGTGGTGTGTTAGCACTGGGTGGGGGTAGGGCCAGGCTGGAACGGGATAAGTTGGTCTGGTCTGGCCTAGCCTAGTCTGGGCTGAGCCGGCATGGGCTGAGCTCGTACCGTTTCGAAACAGAGTCCCGGTCTGGGAAACATTAGGTTGAGCTCGAGGATAGAGTAAACACGGGTGGTGCTTGACGCAAACCAAACCAGCGGCCTGCCCAGGAGTTGGCCGTGTTTGTTTCTGTTTGCTCGTTGGGCCTTTGTGTGACTAGCAATGGCACTTGCCATTCTTGAGTAATACGACCCAGGCCGGACAATACACGTAATTAGGCGTGGTTACTTGGGTGGGTTCGCAATCACCTTGAATGTACACACCCCGA
>Ga0247760_1003413_pt1 | contig 10338 bp, 7 predicted proteins | sample UWRJL171409R4_FD_179936 | JGI IMG/M metagenome (GOLD analysis project Ga0247760, IMG submission 179936) | Plant litter microbial communities from Arlington Agricultural Research Station in Wisconsin, United States - UWRJ-L171-409R-4 | ecosystem: Environmental > Terrestrial > Plant litter >...
TAGGTTTTCTGTCTGCCTGCCTGTCTGTCTGTCTGTCTGTCTGTCTGTCTGTCTGTCTGTCTGTCTGTCTGTCTGTCTGTCTGTCTATTCATTTTCCTCTCGGACAAACCTCGGGGAAGTAATGATCCTAGATGTTAACTAGAGTCACAGAACTGGCGGACCACACGTCGGTCCCGCCATGGCCTGGCCCATGAGTCTAATCGTGCGCATCATGACAAGCGACGATGACGCAGAGATTGTCTCCTCGCTACGGCAGCTGCTGTCGTCAACCAATGGGCTGGGACTCATGCACGAGTCAATCAACACGCACAATGACGGCGTGTGGACACGGCAGTGGTTTTCTTGGGCGAATGGGCTGTTCGGACAGATGATGCTAGACTTAAGACGGAGAAAACCGCACGTGCTAACGTTGAGCTACCAACAGTAATCGGTAAAGACAATAGAAAAGGCACTAGCCAAGGAAATATCGCTAGACATTACTGCAACTAGCTCAGTGGGAAGTACCATTCAATTAAATCTGACTTGTTCACTGTCATGCCAGACATGGATGGATCATTTAGGCAGTTAATTCCAAGAGACTACAATAATCCATCCTCGCTGTTCTGCCGTGTATAACCCACAACAACCCACGCTGCCTACTCGTTCTATCACCTCACAGAAGAAGTTTTAACTGAGATCAAAGCCCGCTCCACTCTTCACCGCGTACAGCAACTTGCTCTTCAGAGTCTCAGCTGATGTATACTGCGGCAGCTTGAGCAGATTGATGCACGTACTCGCGCTCGGCAGTCTCTCTTGATCGAGCCCGCCGTCTCTAATGCTGAACGCCGGCTTCAGCTGGCTGAAGCCCAAAAGGGGGGCTCTAGGCGTGCTGGTGACGTACTTGAGCACCTCGCGGCGCTCCTCGTCCCTAAGGCTGTGCATAACCTCCCAGAAAATTCTGACTGTAGGGTGCTCTTCGTTGTCAGTTCCGAGGGAGTAGACGCCCGAATAGATGGTATTGCGGCGCAAGTCTTCGACATCTATCTCTGAGCTGTCGCCGCCAACAAGTCGCTGCAGCTCATTCTGGTTGAACATGTGTAGCCACCCTGGCTCGATGATGGTGCTGAGACCGCGCAAGAAGGCCCGGGTCTGAGCGTACGGTTGCACTACGAGGCGGTGCCGCGCAACGTAGCTGATATAAAGTGGGCGGTTCTCATTGTTGACAATTGTTGTCTCGCCGCCAGGAATTAGGTTTCTCGTCACGGTGCGCACCTTATCCTCTTCTGGGGGTGAGACCACGTCGGTGATGGTAAAGTCCAGACCAAGGTCCTCAACATTACCAGGGTAGTTCTTCAGGCTCATCAGACCCTGGTAAAGTCCCTCATCCAACTCTCGGAGATCGTTAATGTTGGCACGGAACACGTCGTTTGTTGACAATGACCATTTCAGCAAGAAGAAGCCAGCAAAAACAATGTTGATCAGGATTCCCTCGTACATGCATTTTCCGATGATGCGGCCAAGGAATTCAAACTCTCGAGTCAGCTCCAACAAGTTCTCTTGTGCTTCGGTCGATCCTTCTGAGATGTGTGCAGCCCGAAGCTTATCCTTCAACTGGTCCACCGCGCAGGGGTTCGGATAGTATGCGTTCTTGCTGTTGGTGATGAACAGCCTATGATCCTTTGTGAAGGCTTCCTGTGTCACACTGGTCAGGAATTCCTTGGTTACTCCACCTCCATCAATGCCGGCTTCTTGCATTCCAAACTCATCGACAAAGGTGATCTGTATTGGCTCCTTCAGCCCCTCACCCAGCTCCCAGAACGCCTTCATCGCATCTGCAAAGCACTTGCCCCTCTCAATCTGGGCCTGGTGTTTGCTGATGGCGTTGCGGTTGTCCATGGCTGGCCCATGCTGGCTAAGGATCCAGATCCTCCACCTATCAGGATCAACGTTCCCGCCCCTTCTCCGCTCCATGTCAAGATGCACAAACTGGCGGAATACTTGAACTCGGATCTCGAAGGGTATGACAAACGGCATGTTTCTCAGGATCTCAAGTTTCGGCTCATTGGCTGCTCGTAGCCTCTCCCGGGCCGCCCTACGCTGCAGGACTCTCCACAGCTCCAGGCGCGCGTGGGGAGACTGGCGGTATTGCCACGCCCTTTCATCGCCAATGTCCATATTGTCCTCTTCTGCTTCTTCTTCTCCATCACCTCCAGAGTCGTGGAGGGCCTGTCTTCTCTGCTCCTCAAGAACAACAGCCGACAAAAATCCAGTCATGTCAAACTTGGATGTCATCAACCAATGATCCCGAGGCAAGAAAGGCCGCCGGGAATCTCGCTCGTAGAGCATTTTCATGACAGCTGTTACGAGACTGCGGAAATCGCTAAACTCGATTCCTGCGGTAATGGTAAAGGATTGACTTTTTTCCGTTGAGGTTGAGTCGGTTGCGTCTTTTTTCCGTGATAGGCCGACAGGATAGTCAGCTAGAAGTGGCAGGGTGTCCGGTTTTCTAGTGGAACCCAACAGAAGTTCTGGAGTATGGTAGTATAAGGTGAAAGCGAGGTGCTTGAGAAATGAGGTTAAACTCTTCAACTCTTCCTGTGCCAGACTGCTGGAGCGCAAACGTGATGCTCCACCCGAGCCGGCAACCGCATCGCTCAGTCCCCCGAAGAAGTCCTCGTCATCGGTAAGTCGAAGGACAAAGGCATAGAGCTCGAGGAATAAAAGCGTGGTTCGCCACTCGCTGTGCCATTTCGAACTAGAAACAGCCACGACAGACTGAGTTGAGTGTGGCTGACTGCGCAAGACAGCTAAAGCACCATCTTCATTGGTCGCAATGTGTGGAAAAATCTTTGTCTTGGTTACCGCATTCCAGAAGAATTTAACAGCAGGCATCGATCCTCGCCTCGTAGATATGTCGGCCAAATAGAGGCGCATCCTGATGTCGTCGCCCAGGGAAGGAAAGCAGTAGAGAAGAGTGAGGATGTAACCAGCAAGTAAACTGGCGTCGTCGGGCCCTCCCTCGACAGCCTCCCCACCGTCACTGGTGCTTGTTAGCGGTGATTTGAGGGCAGAGGCGAAAACCTACGTTGTCGTGAACTTTTCCAACAAGCCTGATATCTCATTCTTGTCAACGATGGAAGCAAGTATGTTGGAGACGTAGGGGGGAAGTAATTCTTGAACAATGTCTGCTGCCTTCCTCTTACCCGATCGGGGCGTGGGAGAGGGGAAGCCATCTCGAATCCGGTTGGCACAAGTGCTGAGAAGAAGATATAACGTCCTAATGTATCCCTGGTGCAGTGTCTTCGGTGCCTCGGCTTTGTGTAAAGCGATGAAGTGAGCCAGGAGCCACAGATAACCGCTTGATGATTTAGTATCTTCGAATGTCGACGCATGGATCGCCTCGGACAGCTGGGCTTTGTCGATCTTGTGTGTGAAGGAAGAGATATTATCCTCGAAAAATCTGAGGTTACGCTGAGAGAGAAAATTGAAGGCAAATGCTCGGTACGCCGTCTGTGTAAAACTTCCTATCCGAGAGTCAGTCTTGGAACGGGGTCAGGAGTTCGGAACAAGCCAGACACCGACGTACTATCTTCCCTGGTCACAAGTGGTGTGACCACAATGCCCAACGTGAAATCTAGTGAGCCACAGGCTGGGCCGTTTTCCTGGCAACACGTGGCTAGGAACTTGTAATACCGTGGTAGAATCGACTTGAATGACGCAGGCCTAGTTGCGATAATTCCGTTGACAGCCTCTAGGAGGGTGCATGCTGGAAGCGCGTCACGGGTGTCGAATCTGGTAGAACACATACATGTCAGCATCCTGAAGAGTAGGTGTCTGGCTAGAGACAGGGGTGCTCGTACTTTTCGAGGGCAGCGACGAGGACATCAGACAGTCTCGTTAATCGGGGACCAGGCAGCTCACCCGACCTGAATGCGCCAAAGTTGGTCGTGACCAGGTCTTGTGCTACCTGCCATAGCCTTTGTTGATCCTGGGGCAGCGAGGCCCGGTAGAAGCTCAAAAGGAGAGGGACAGCTCGAATCGACCTCTGATGTGCATTGGACACCTCATTTTTACTGTACAGACTGTCGAACTGCTGGCGATGGGCGGTTCCTATCGACCGTCGTTCACGGAAGCCCCTCCACGAGCTCTGGATGATAAGAGCTGCCCCCACCCGTTGGCGCTCGCGCTGACGCTGTTCTCGCTCGGCTTGGGCATGCGCAACAGTTCGGGAGGCACCCACGGGCGTGCCCGAGGCCCACGAAGTGCTCGTGAAGGGATTGTTGCTTCGCTGGCCGCTGAGGTTGATATTGCGCGTTCTCCGCGAGTTGCCAGTAAAGTTGGGGAACATGACTCCAGGGTGGCTTGGTGGCTTGGTTATCGCTGGCGTCAGTGAGCTGTTGCTTCTTGGTGGCGGCCGGGGCGGTTGCAGGTTGCGGGTGGATTGCTGCCCCGCGAAAGCTTCGACAAGCTCGAGCACAGCAGGCAGAAGCGCCGCAGGCCGCGGGAGTCAATGAAAAGTATGTCTTCTCAACTACACAGACAGCCGAGTGTCTCGAGGTAGCACAGAGTGTTTAATTCGTATCGATCAAAGCATGGGAGAAGCGGCATCGGGTCAATGTTGTCAGTTGTGAAGGTAGGACTTGGGAGCTTCGCATGAGCCCGAAACCTCCCGCCTTCCGCCTTCCAGAAGCTTCACCCCTCCTTCGTAAGTCGGGCGGCGAATGGTAATCACACTAGGACTGGTTGTATCGGGCGATGCCATTCCACCAATACGCACAATAGCAGAACCACGCCGCACAATAAACACCATCCCTCACCTATACTATCGTGATCAACATCAATTGGTTGGGGGTGGTGCTGTCAAAGGCGCCAGTCAATCCAAACTGCTCTGGGGAGTGCAGCTTGGCTCACCCCGCTGTTGATAACGATAAGACACCCTTGCCACTAATACTTCATTAAATGCATAACCTCAATACAGCGAAGCGATAGCCACGTTCACGGCCAAACTACCTACGTATCTACATGAACATCTGTGCTGGCCAAAAGTCATTGGCCTGCGCAATTCACAATTTCTGTTTGCTTCTTAACCGGCAAGAAAGCTGCAGTGCAAGCTGGAAGCCCTGTTTTTGTAGCTGCTTGGTGGTCAAACAGGTTGCACAGTGAGCGCAGGCCCAGGATCCACACACATCGCAGGTGACAGAACTTTAAACGTGGCGTCAGATATCAACGGAACCATTTCATTTGCGACGACCCTTGCCATCGAGGGAGGGTTTTACGGAGTAAAGGCTTCAGATGAGGTTTACCACCTACTGTCAGACTGTAGCTCATTTGAGTAAGCCCCTGCGGTAATAATCAAAGTTGCCCATAATGGAAACGTCCAACGAGTCCGCAGGTATGCTCGGCTAGGCGCATACTCCACGTCGCATGCAAGCAGGTGCCAGGCACGAAAAAAAAAATCTGCCTTCCAAGCGGCGGTGGCTTGCCCTTCCTCCCTTCTAGTCAAACTTTGAAAAAAAGTCTTTATCCCAAAACCTCACCCGAAAAGACACAGAAAGGAGTCAGATAAGTACGGCGCTAGCGTGCTTGATTTCTGTCCCCGTCTACTTCTTTTCGATTTTCTAAACCGCAACAAAAAAAATTGAAAATCCCAGAAAAAATCCACATTCCACCCTTTACCACCAAAAAAGAAAAAAAAAACACCAAACCTCACACCTCCCCCGAGCAACTCGATCGGCTTCTTACCCCGCGCAAGAGACTTTTTTCGCCATCTTGCGATCTAGCCTTTGTTGTCCTCATCAACGACCAATCGATTAGGGTCCTTCCGCGATCTCCGTCTTTGAGACGCCTCGGAGCTCGTTTGTTCGCCGTCCGCTCTTTCTTTGCGCGCCGGCTTCAACCTTCCCTCATTTCCTCAACTCTACACTTAGATTCAGGTTCGTCGACCCTCCACCGCGATTACGCTCCTTTGCACTCAATTTCGTAATTGTTTTTGGCCATTCCTTGGGTGAATCGACAAGCCAGTTAAAGTCATTCAGTCGAGTCAAAAAAATACTGACGACATCGTTCGCAGGTCTGATCTGACAAAATGGCTGCTCCTGTTGCCCCCGGCGCTGTCGACCAGCTTGCCGCTGATCTCAGCAACACCAGCCTCAACGGTGACAAGAACGCTCCCGCCATCAATACCAATGTCGGCGGTGAGTACCAGGGCGACGAGCTCAACACGGCTGGCCCTACGCCCAACTCTGCCGCTCCTCACCCCCAGGCCTCGGCCTCCCTCTACGTCGGCGAGCTCGACCCCTCGGTGACCGAGGCCATGCTTTTCGAGCTGTTCTCCCAGATTGGCTCGGTTGCCTCGATCCGTGTCTGCCGTGACGCTGTCACTCGCCGCTCTCTGGGCTATGCCTACGTCAACTACAATACAACGGCCGATGGCGAGAAGGCCTTGGAAGAACTCAACTACACCCTCATCAAGGGCCGTCCTTGCCGCATCATGTGGTCTCAACGCGACCCCGCCCTACGAAAGACAGGCCAGGGCAACGTTTTCATCAAGAACCTTGACGTCGCCATTGACAACAAGGCTCTGCATGATACTTTTGCCGCTTTCGGTAACATCCTAAGCTGCAAGGTTGCCCAGGATGAGAACGGCAATTCCAAAGGCTACGGATTTGTACACTACGAGACTGATGAGGCTGCCGCGCAGGCTATCAAGCACGTCAACGGTATGTTGCTCAACGAGAAGAAGGTCTACGTAGGTCACCATATCCCCAAGAAGGATCGCCAGAGCAAATTCGAGGAGATGAAGGCCAATTTCACGAACGTTTACGTGAAGAACATCAACCCCGAAGTCACGGACGAGCAGTTCCGCGAACTGTTTGAGGCGTTTGGCGATGTCACATCGTCCTCGCTTGCCCGAGACAACGAGACGGGCAAGAGCCGTGGCTTTGGTTTTGTCAACTTCACGACTCACGAGGCTGCCGCCAAGGCTGTCGAGGAGCTTAACAACAAGGAATTCCATGGCCAGGACCTGTATGTCGGGCGTGCCCAGAAGAAGCATGAACGGGAAGAGGAACTCCGCAAGTCTTACGAAGCCGCACGCCAAGAGAAGGCCAGCAAGTACCAGGGTGTCAATCTCTACATCAAGAACCTCGATGACGACGTTGATGACGACAAGCTGCGGACGATGTTCTCCGAGTTCGGCCCTATTACCTCGGCCAAGGTCATGCGTGACTCGCTGATTGAGGGCAGCGACGAGGACAAGGAGAAGGATGCTTCCAATGATAAGGAGAACAAGGAGGCCGAGGAGACCGAGGCTGAGAGCACTGACAAGAAATCTGAGAAGAAGCACGACAAGAAGCTTGGTAAGAGCAAGGGCTTTGGATTTGTTTGCTTCAGCAACCCCGAAGACGCCACAAAGGCTGTTGCCGATATGAACCAGCGCATGGTCAATGGCAAGCCTCTCTACGTCGCTCTTGCTCAGCGCAAGGATGTCCGCAAGAGCCAGCTCGAGGCTAGCATTCAGGCCCGCAACCAGCTCCGGATGCAACAGGCTGCCGCTCAGGCCGGCCTTCCCCAGCAGTTCATGACGCCCCCAGTCTTTTACGCTCCCCAGCAGACCGGATTTATGCCGCCGGCTGCTGGCCGCGGCATGCCCTTTCCCCAGGGCAACGTTATGCCTGGTGTCCAGCCTGGTCGCCCCGGCCAGTTCCCCGGTTACGTCCAGCAGGGTGGCCGCGGCGGCATGCCCCCTCAACAGATCCCTCCCATGTACGCGGTCGGGCAGTTCCCTCCTGCCGGTTATCCTCAGCAGAACAACCCGCAGTTCCTCGCTGCTCTTCAGCAGGTTCAGCAAGTTGCCACCCTTCCTGGTGGTCGTGGCGGCCCCGGCGGTCGCGGCATCCCTCAAGGCATGCCTCAGGGCATTCCTCAGGGCATGGGTGGACCCGGCATGCCTGGATATCCCCCCAATGCTAGACCCCAAAACGGCGGCAACATTGGTCGCGGTGTTAGTCCCAACCGTGGCGGCGCTTTCATGGGTGCTGGCCGTGGCACCGTCCCGGGTATGCCCGACCTGAGCGCTGGCAGCCTTCTCCAGTCTCAGCTCGCTGCCACCACTAGCCCTCAACAGCAGAAGCAGATTCTCGGCGAGAATCTCTTCCCCAAAATTCAGGCTCTGCAGCCCGATCTGGCTGGCAAGATTACCGGTATGCTCCTGGAGATGGAGAACGCCGAACTTGTCAACCTGTAAGTTATTCTGGTTTACTATGTGTCGCAGAACAAATATGCTAACTAGGTATTCCAGGTTCGAGGATGATGAGGCGCTCCGGGCCAAGGTGACCGAGGCCATGGTCGTGTACGAGGAGTACATGAAGACACAGAAGGAGATTGAGAGCGGTGAGAAGAAGGAGGAGAAGGCTGAGGAAAAGGCCTAAACAATCCTCTTTTCGCGGCCAGAGACACGGGTGGTTTCAGCCAGTGTCGATCTCTTAACAGGAACAGGGCGGGAAAAGTTTTGATACCAGCTTGACTTGGGCAGGAGCATGATCTTTCTTTTATCTGGTCCGTCGGCAGGAAATTGGGATGGACGGATTTGGGCCACAATTCGTTATGGGAGATCGGGATCTCTCGAAGAGGGGAGGGGGGACGACCAGGAGACTATCCGAGCATGTGGTTACGACATGGCTACGTCAACTTCATGTATTGATAGACTTTCTTTTTTTTGCGGTTTTGGGTTGGTTTCCGACATGGTATCTGGTCCTTTGGTGGTCATCTCTGCGGACAGGGTGGATTTTCCGCCCTAACTCGGCGTTTATGGTTGCGGTTCATGGTGGGCATTCAGTGTCCTGGAGCTAGGACACAAATACCCGGTCATTCTGACGAGCAAAGGGCCATCGTCGCAGAACGTCTTGATAGGGCCAGATAGACGTTACCCAGGGAGTAGGAACACTAGCTAATAGACTCTATCTATGAGTGTGGTTTTCCCTTTTTGAAAGCTGCCGGCTGTAGGTTTGGCGTTGCCAAGGCTGTCCAGACATTTAAACTCTGACGGACACGATATTGCCCGAGCTTATCAACCATGGTGCTAAGCTCAATGCTCTTTTCCCAAACTCATAATGGCTTCACCGAACATACCCAAATCCTCAACCATAATCCTGTCCCTTTCCCCCGCGGCCATTCTGGGCTTTCTTTTCCTCCTCTACATCCTTTACCAATACATCATTTACCCCGCCCTCCTCTCCCCGCTCGCTAGCATCCCTAACGCACACTGGTCAGCACCCTACTCCCGACTCTGGATCCTCCTCGTCCGGGTTGGAAAAAAAGAAAACGTCACGCTTTTTGCCGCGCACAAGCGCATGGGAAGTAATCTGGTGAGAGTTGCCCCCAACGAGCTGAGTGTTGATGGGGTAGAGGGAGTTAAAGTGATTTATGGTGGAGGGTGGGGGAAAGGTGAGTGGTATGAGGTCTTTGATAATTTCGGGTTGGTGGTCCCTTCTCTTTCTTTCTTGTTATTTTTTTCGTGTTTGTTGTTTCTTGGATAGTTTAGATTTTTTCCTGTTTCTTTTCCTGGAGATGCCGAGCGAGGACACCAGACACTCAAATGAGCGGCGCGATGCGAAGGAGCGACTTCCCATCTCCCCTGCCTGCAGACCTGAGAAGAACAAACACCCTTAGTTAGATAGTGTATTGGTTATCACGTCAGTCTCACACACACTGAAACACACTGAAGGTCCCCGGATCAAGCCCGGGTTCGATCATTGTTTGTTTCTTGGTTCTAGTTCTGTAGAGGGTACAATTTGTCTCCCTCGCTTCTTGATTTTTTTTTTCTGTGTTTGTTCTCTTTTCAGCTCTTCTTCCCTTGGCAAGGGAACATTGACTGACTGGTTGATTGTCCCTCCAGAGTCCCCTGCACCTTTTCTGCCAGTACCTCCTCCTCGCACACCGCTCGCAAACGTCTCACCTCTCACGTCTACTCCAAATCATACATCCAAGCTAGCACTGCCGCGCGTGCCCAAGCTCGTGATGTCGTCTTCCGAAGTTTACTCCCGGCGCTGGAGGCGGAACGAGCTGGTGTGGATATCTATGCGGTTCTCATGGCAACGACAATGGACTTTATTGCTGCGTATATCTTTGGGAGATGCGGTGGAACGGATTTCCTTGGCGATAAAGCGTATAGGAATCACTTTTTTGAACTGTACAGGGCGAGGGCCGGGTATGGGGTTTTTGATCAAGAGGTGCCGTGGTTGACGGGGATGGGGAGGAAGGTTGGGGTTCCACTATGTCCTGGGTGGGTGGACGCGGCGAATGCGGAGATTAGAGAGTGGTGTTGGGGGTTGTGTGAGGCGAGTGTTGAAAAGAAGAGTA
>Ga0247760_1003414_pt1 | contig 10335 bp, 11 predicted proteins | sample UWRJL171409R4_FD_179936 | JGI IMG/M metagenome (GOLD analysis project Ga0247760, IMG submission 179936) | Plant litter microbial communities from Arlington Agricultural Research Station in Wisconsin, United States - UWRJ-L171-409R-4 | ecosystem: Environmental > Terrestrial > Plant litter >...
CCCTTCTACTCCGAATGACCACGCCTCGGCCTCTTTGCGGCGCAGACAGAAAGCGCTTATTTGGGCTGCGCTGGACAACAGACGGAACATACGGCTCAGGCAGTGGGCCGATCAATCCTCCGGATATGCAAACTGCCAAACCTAGCTGGGCAGGTCCCTACGTTACCTTGAGAGACTGCGCTATATGCAGACAGACAAGGAGCAGCAGTTCGGTCAAATCCGCAGAGGTTGCCTACCTACCTCGGCAAGGTGTTCAGCCTCCCCCTTGCGTGCAATTCGCAATTCACGTGGCGACCACGTTCTCAACGATGGTGTTACCATTGGAAGACTGAGCTGCGGCGGGGAGAAGTTCCTTGAGAATTATAAATACCCAAGGTGAGACGTATGAGGGCAACGCCGACTTCTTTTCCAGGGACAGAGAGAGAGCGAGAGAGAGAAGCTGTCACTCATCAAATATTAAATCACTTCTATTGAACGATCCGTCTTTCGTCTCTACTCTATACGCGATATAAACCCGGACATACACACACACAATCAACATTACTCCCGCCGCGCAATGAAAGGCATCATCTTCGCCCTCGCGGCAACCCAAGGACTTGGCGTCCTCGCATGGCAGCCCAACCCAGCAGCAGCCAAAAGCCGCCTAAGGGCAAGAGAGCCGCCGCCCTACCCAATCTGCAGCCCAGCGACGAACCCCGAGTGCATCGCCGGCGGGAAGTACCTAATCCCCGACCTCGAGACCTCGGACGAGAACTCCAAAGGCGACAAGGCTCTCAAGACGCTCCTCAAGGTGGGCACTCACCGACCTCCGGTGTCATGGGAGAAGGAAGCCGCTGGCCAGATGCCGGAGCCGTGCTACCGGCGCGGCGTCGTCCAAGACGGATGGAAAGCCGCCGACTTTATCATCTACAACGTCACCTACGACAGTGACTGCGACGTCGCGCCCTTTGTCATTTGCTGGAACAAGCTCTCCCCCAAGTCGGTCGAGACCATCGCCCAAGAGATAGGCCGGCTGCCCGCGACCATACGTCAGGCTGCCAGCGCCTACATGGTGTACGGCGACAAGGACGAGGACAACCCTGCCTACGACGGCTTCATCGGAGCGTACGCCGAGGACGGCCTCATCCTCGGCCGTGCCAGCGGCTATTTCCCCGTCGCGCTCGTGCACGAGATCACACACTGCGTCGACTCGACGCTCGCATCCCCCGACGCAGTCCATCCCCGCTCCGGCAGCGCCTTCTCGCAGTCGAGCGCGTGGAAGGCCGCCGTCGACAAAGACGGTTTCGCCATCACGCCTCACGGTGCGAATAAAAGCTACACCGAAGACTTTGGCGACGTTGGCAGGGCCGTGCTGCTCGATGCCGTGTTTGAAGGCGGTCTGGCCGCCTACGCCAAGGGCAATACCAACCTGACGCAGATTGACAACCAGCTGAACGCGTTCAAATCCGTGGCTGGGGAGTACTACAACGGGAAGGCAGGCGGCGGCAAATGCAGCGCGGGGCTGAAATTCCCTTTCCCAGCTCTCCTTACCATTCCGAAAACATAATTCAACGCAGTGGGGAATTAGATCCTTAAAGAGACTATAGATCCTTGAGCAACGAGTATCTATCTAAGTAGGTACCTTACTTGGGTAGTATGGTAGGACTTTTGATGTAAATACACCTAGAGAGAAAGATATAGGGAGATAGGCGAATTCATCAATGTCTGATTAGATGATAAGGGATCGAGTTGTGACTCGATTATTCTATACTGCTAATCGTCGCAGGGCAAAAAGACAAACAAACTTGAATTTATATCATCGGAAAAATACCTAGGTAAATAGCGTAAAAGCCATACCTCATGCAAATTTTAGGTACTTAGTTACCCTGCAAGGAAGGAATGTCCTATCAAATCATTTTAATACATGTACCAAAGTCTCACCAGCCACATGTACTAGCTCAGGTATTCTAACATATCACCCTGGAACTAGCATAGTTTGTCATATCATAACACCGACCCCCAGTCAGGGGTACACCCCTTCCAGAGCAAGAGGGCGATTCATATGCAAGCACTGTGATTAAATGTCCAGTCAATATATCAGCGACTTTTTTTGTTCGGGATTTGCCACCTTTAACGTCTATAGGAAAAAAAAAGAGAGAAAGAAGGAAAGAAACAATGAAAGGGAAAGAAAGAAGGAGAAAAAAAAAACTCACTCCTGCACCCCCCCGCAATCCGCTCGACAATCAAGCCCTTGGTCCGAGGCCCGAGGGGCTCGCAGCGCTCATCGAGGGGGCTTTCCAGAATGCCGTTGGAGCTGCATCTTGGCTCATAAAAAGTCATGAGCAACACGGATGATTTGCGTGCCTCGAGTTTATTGTTCTCGTTGATGTTGTGGGCGTCCCTGGGAGGGAGAGAGGAGAGGGACGCAGCGTTGATGGGTAAGGCCAGGAACGCGGACATGGCGAGAATGAGGAGTTGGAGGAGGTTGGGGAGCATTTTTGCGAGTTAGGTGGATGGGCGCCTGCTTTGCTAAGAAAGAAGATACAACTGGGTGGTTATTTTGTATATATATTGAAAGAGAGCAGAGAAAGGCAAGGTATGGCAAATGTTAGAATTTAGGGGGTCGCGTTCGACGGTAGTCGTCTGGTGTGGGAAAGCTGCGATTGAAATAGTCGTAGCATTGGTCGGTGCCAAGATGCGTCTCTTCGCTTTCAGCTCAGCTCATTCCACACAGAATTGTTGTTTGGCCTTTTAATTGGCGTGTCAAGAGAGGTGGTAAGGGGAAGGTAGATTGCTTAGCCGGGCGAAATGTCACTTCGGTGCGAATATTGACCCGACTTTTTCCACCTCAGCAGACTTTCATTCGACAGGCGTCGTGAAATTAAAAATCGTCCGGGCTCAGCCACGACTATGTAGGTAGCGATCATCGCCCTCTTACTTTACACGGGGCATCTCGCTAGTGGATACTAGCCTTACCGCTGAATACGGATGGACCGAGTCCCAGCTCTGCCCATACCACCAAATGAAAGTTTAGCCAACCCTGTTATTCTAAGCCACAGAGCCCGAGTAAAGTGGCCGGAAGAAGTTAACGAGTTTTGCCCCCAACCAGGCATGGTCGCGAGTCTAATGACGCTGGGGCTGCCTGGTAATGTTCCTTCAGTGTAGACAGGAATGTACCAAGGAGGAAAAGAGGACACAGGAAGTGAAATCTCCTTTACACCCTTCCTCTGTAACTAGGAACGAGACATTGTAAAAAATGCAAACACGGAAAATAAGTCGGCTTGCTCAGCGCTGAATAACGATACGAGACGCAAGATGTCTCCATCTGCGACATCCTCACCGCAAATTCTTTCCTTTTAGGCACTTATGGGTATCCTGTCTCCAAGTACCATACAATAATCTCAGTCATCTACATGTATGTGTAAGGTAAGTACCTACTCTGCTTACGATACACACTACAACAAGATAATTGTCTCCAAAAGCCAGTCGCGCTTCTAATCCTCTCCTAGCATTTAAGTCTATTGCAAATCATCTCGACACATCCGCCTAATTATGTTAATTACCCTTTAACTGTCCCAGAAAACTATGTACCTAGGAACCAGCATGAAAATGAAGACTGACGGAGGACCATAGCGACGAGAGCAAAAGTCAACCCACTCCGTCCTATGCCATCCCATCCATTCCAATCCAATCCAATCCATCTCAGATTCCCCTCTTCCTCTAAAATACCCAAGGTAGGTCCAACCTCAACAAGGCTCTTTTACTGGAATATCAAGCTATCTACCTAGGTGCCTACCCAGTGTATTCTAGTAGGTGCCTACCTTATGTTTTGTGCCCCCTCCATTTTGTCTTTCTTTCACCCTTCTCTGGTTCCATAGGTATCTAAGCAGGGATGATGGCATTTGCTTTTGCTTTTGCCCATTTTGATTGATGGGTACATGTGTTCACAGGGGATACCGATCCTAGCATTCCAGGTTATTACCACGGTCACGCTGTTCTGGGAGCCTTGTGTCGCCAGCCTAAGTAGTCAATGCAGGGCCGGCACGCAAGAACGCAGACGTGAATTGCGGGCAAGCGCGCGACATAGCGAGCGATGAATGGCAGCGAGTCGGGTGTCGTGCGAGGGAGGAGTGGACCAAACTGAGTGGGAATTAAAAATTTTTTTTTTTTTTTTCCAGGTGTAAGCCTTGGTGTAGTCGAGAGCCTTCATCACCACCTGCATATGCCAACCGCTAGTTGATGTCGGAGGCGCCACAGCCTCCTGCGTGACGGCCCTGCATGGCAGTGTACAACACTGGCAGGGGTTTGGTTGGTTCCCCTGTTTTTTGGTGGTGGCTATGCCAAGCATCCGTCAGCTACGAATACTGTGCCTTCTCACGACTGCAGTTCTTGCGAAAATCTCTTCCCAAACTCAATTGCTGATGTTCATTACATGGCCAAGACAGCATGTCGGAACCCGCGATACCAACAGACTCCAATTTTGAGTTTCACTACGATGAAGCCTCAACGCTCCGCGGTGTCTTGTCGCATATTCTGCGCGACTTGGCGGGACGTGGATTCAAAGCGCCTTCCTGGGCAAACAATCGGCAATTCATCAAGAATGTCGCGTCGGCCGCTTACCGCTATCTTGACAAGGTAGGCTCCGGCGAAGCGAGCGAATTGGCTGCAGGTACCGCGATCGATGATGTTTCTGTCTCGGATGGAAGTCATGCCAGAAGAGCAGTTGTCGTGGACTCAACCCTACCTACGAAACGACACTTTTTTCTATCAGAGGTTGGTGTGCCTGATTGGCCAATCGCCTGGACATATTTTTGACTTTAAGGCAGACTGATATCCATGACCCTTCTGTCCTACCTCGAGGGAGCATCATGTGAATCCCTCTTGTCTCGATCATCGTGCCGGTAAACAACTAACAGTCAGCAGTCAACTCGAGGAAATGGTCCTCCCAATGCGAAGATCACCGCTTCTTTTGCTCAACTCATTCTGCTTAAGGCTGCAAAACGAAGATCCCGCGTTTATTCAAGAATTCATCCTTGGCCACGTCAACTTCCAGCACAAACTCCGTATGCCAGGTCTGATGCAGCCAATGACTACCGCAGACACGGATGCAGTATGTTTCTGATCCTGCAGTAACACTGGAAACAATCCACTGACTCACCCAAGAGCACCATTCAATGCTACCGGAGACTATCATACTCCTTTCACATGCCTCATTACATCCTCCAGGAAATTGTCCCTGATAGTTCATCTAGCGGGTTTCCCGACCTCAAGGTCATTGAACGCTTCCAACCCCAAGCATCAACTCCCACCCCAGAATCCAAGACGCTATGTCAAATCACGTCTTCTGGGTTATTAACTTTTTTCCTCCCAGAGATATCCACCTCTCGGCGACAGGAAACTGAATTCCTATCGTCGTCTCAAGTTCTCTGGAATCTCCTTACCGTCAACTGTATTCGGGCACGAAATTCCCTATCCACTACTACAGCAGAAACCACCAATACAGCTTCCCTAGCGCCCGTATCACAGTTCATTGCGGCAATCCACAATGCTTTGCAAACACAACGAGCTGATGAGGCAGAGGTCCTCCAGACATTACAAACTCAACTGGCAGATTCTGATGACGGCACGCTGTTCGATGATCAGGAATTTACAAAGTCGCACCTCTACCACTGGGCGGTCAAGACTTGTGATACCGTTTGCTTTTCCATCGCCACGACCTTGCGGCTGTTGGAGAGGATCTCGGAAGATTTTATTGCAAAGATGATGATAATGGAAAGTGGACTCGAGTCGGAGAAGATGCAAGGGATAACGGCCTGGCCGCCGCTTCTGGCGAGAGAAGTGGCCGAGTTGAATGATTTGAGAGAAGAGTTTCTGGCGTGCAGACAGAGTGTGCAGGAGAGGGTGAGTTTTTTTTTAGTTTTTTTTTTATATTCTCAGATAAAAGTATTTTGATTTTTTTACTGACAGAATTATAGAGAAATGCGGTAAGTGTTTTATGCCTATAAAAGGTGATGATCTCTGGGCTAATGTTTATAGCTCCACGGCGCCACCTCCGTTCTGGAAGCGCGCCTTGCCATCCAACAGGGCGAGCGGGTCAAGGTGCTTACCTACCTCGCTATACTTTACCTGCCTGTTGGAGCCACTGCCGTACGTTTTTTTTTTTGTTTTTTTAAAAAAAATCCAGGAGTCTTTTAGTATCTAACTCTTGTATTCGCAGAGCATCTACAGCATCAACCCCCTCCCCGAATCTGCCACTCTTTTGTCTTTCTTCATCGTCCTCCTCATCCTTATTTTGGTTACAGCTCTAGCTGGATTGTTTACCACAAGCCTCGCCGCTTGGAAAGCCAAAGCCCTGCGCAGTAGCAACAGCAGCAAGACCAATACTAAAACCCATGATACTACTGAAAACAATAGGGAAAAAAACACTACCCTCCTCGCTTTACACTCTCTCCTCCAATCTCTCACCCGCCAATTCATACCCTACCTCACCTATCTCGAGGCAGTATTTACCCCTCCCCGCACAACGTGGTGGTTCGACCAACCTCCTCCCAAAGGGGCCTATCTCGCCGTCCAATTCCGTCCTCCGGCATATCGGCACTGGGAGAACTCGCGTGTCCTTGGAAGTATTTACAAAGGGATTTTGATCCCATTACATCATGTGGTTATTCCCTGGATGGCCTGGCCTAGGACACTGTGGTTTAGATTCCGGTTTGAAAAAGGCTGGAGTGCGACGCGTGCGGTAAGGGATTTGTTTGTCGTGTTGGGATCGCCACTGGCGGTGGGGCTGTGGTTGATCCTGACGGTGATTTTGGTGGCTATGGATGGAGCGGCGTGGGTTTGGGGGAGTGTTGTCTCGGGAGAGGGGGAGGAGGGTGAAGGGGAGAGACGACAGAGAGGGAGGAGATAGAGGAGGGGGGAACTCTAAAGTGACAGGAAATAGGTATAATTAGAGATTTGTATGTTTGTCTCCAGATTATATCCCAGATCTGTGGAAATCATGTATATGGATGGGAACTGAAAAATACACTTAACCCCCAAAGTGAGGTATTAACGCCGTCCACTGCACCCGCTGATACGTGCTCGCCGGCATGGACACAAAGCAGTAAAAGGTGAGAAACAAAAGCACCGTCCGCGAAACAACATATACAGCCACCACGCCGACTGAGACCACCCTAAGCAACCACTCATAAAACCTGGCCAAAAACGGAACTGAAACGCCTAGGGAATCGCCAAAACAGGCACACAATGACCTGTGCAAAGCTTCCAGGACCGCAAGATATAAAACCGGAAAGGAAGTCGCCAGCGCTGTCGTCGCAGAGTATCTCCACAGGGTTTGCAATGCCAGAGAGGGAAACCGCCAATTCCAAGCCACGAGGTGCACGGCGGAGAATGCCGCGCCCGTGGAATACAGCGCAACCGTGGGAAGCTGTTTTTGAAACGGTCCCGCGAAGGTGGCGGTTCCCGGGGACAGAAGCCAGTTGGGAATAAAAGCGCCAGCGAGACCGAAAAACTGCACGTCGCTAACTCGGTCGTCGAGAGAGCACACCTCTTCCCGGGCGGTGGTAGATGTATTACGTCGAATCCCTCGGGCTTTGTCTTTGCTGGTTTTGCTATCGTTGTTGCTGTCAATGCGAGTTATCTTGACCAAAACGTGTCTCCGCTCGACGTTAAATGGCTTATGCCACCAAAAGCCGTACATGGCCAGAGCACAAACCGCAAAAGCTATCGTGGCCAGCTCCAGTTGTGATACCGAAAGTCCGCGAGCCGCTCGTGCTATACTGTCAATGGCGAGCCAGCTTGTCTGGAGGATAGCCAAGGCCTTGGTGATGACGTCGGAATGGCCCCTGTCGATTATATCGGTTTCATTGAGGGTCGATACAATGCCATCATGGACCAAACCTTCTGTGATGGATCAGTCATACACATACAGGTCAGCAATGTATACTAGGTAGGTAGGTACATACCTAGTCTTGTGACGGTATCAGCCCATTTTACCTCCTTCATCTCGACACTTCCAATCAATGATGATGCCTTTCTTGACCATTCATTTGCATGCCTCGCCGTAGTCGCCGGTTCCTGTTCAGATTGGCTACTCTGTACTAAAACCCGATGCGCGGCTTCGATAGCTTGCACGTCCTGGAGGGATATCCGCCGAACGACGATGCCACCCATATTTGCGTAAAAAGCATGTGCAAGTGTGAACTTGTCATCATGGCCATGACCATGGCCTCTGCAGGCGGCATTATTCGCGTCATCCCGAGCTCGACAGGCTTTGACGTATTGCATTGCGGCGATACCGACACCGATTTCGGGAGCGATGCAAATCGCGACCATCCAGAGCATCTTGCGGCCCCATTTTCGACGAAGAGCTTCCTGCGGCCAGTAGGGCACGGTGGAAAAAAAAAATTTCTTTTTCCCTAGGAGACATGGAACATGAAACTCGTTCCACTTTTCCTCACTTTCTTCCGGGGTCGGGAGGTTCAAATGGATGGCGCGCCAGGAACAGAGCACAAACACAGAGAGACAGCTCCACAGGATTTCCCACGTGCTGCGCTGTGGACTGGGAGAAACCCAGCCTACCATGTTCTCTCTCATGGTAGGAGAGGTGGTTGCGTTGGTCCCAGCACATGTAGAACTAATAGAACTAATAGATATTGGCGCCATCGTTTTAGGTCATGATCGACAACGAACAACAAACTGGCGGCAGGCTTAGAGTTCCGCTGGCTAGGCTAGAGTAAGGGTACGTACGGTATTAAAAAAAAAAAAAAAAAAGAAATTTATCCGCAGTTGCTATACCCCGTTAGGCACCACCTACCTAGGCATATGTCACTTAATTACCTATAGCGCAATATATCAAAAGCTGCTGCACTTGCTGACGATAACCCAAAAGAGACAAAGAAGCGAAGCGATTTTTTACTTTATTCGGGGGGCTGTGAAAGCAACAACACTCTAACAAGACTGGTTAAAAAACGAAATACAACACAATACTTATGTAACCTGTCCTGTAACGTTATCTCCATCCTATTCTATTCTATTCCAAATGGTGCCAAGCCCATAACCAGCCAGCAGCAGCAGCCTTTTTTCTTGGTTGTTTGTTCAAAAAGTATGCAAGTAATCCCCCACAAAATTCTTTGCATAATCATGAACATTTCCCGCCAAGTCCCCCGCGCCCCAAGCCCTGGTCGCAAAGTCCCGAAACCACTCGGCCCCGCGAGCCTGGATGGTCGTGGCGACGAAGCGGTGCTGGTACATTTTATTATCCTTGTCGTGGAGGACGACGAACCGCTGTTCGCCTTGCGCGTTCTTTTGGCCGTATTGGAATCTGTCGTTGATAGTTATGATGAAATTATCTTTTTTTTTTCCCTCTCCGTTAACACACGTGTAGATACGTAGATAAGGTAGGTAGGTAGATGCTTACCGCCATCTCTCCTCGCTCCAGGAAGCCTCCCCAAAAAATTTGGGTTCGACTCATCCTTGTAAAAGCTATCTTGCACGTAGAGAAGAACATCGGCATTGTCCTTGCTTTGGTTTTTGGCTTTGACAACATAGTAGCGCGCCTTCTTGGTACGAAGCGACTGCGACCATTGGATCTCGTGTGCCGCTTCTTCCGACTGTGAGGTGTAAGCGGGGATGGCAAGGGTGTTGCCGGACTCGGGGATGGACATTTTGGCAGACGGAAAAAGAAGATTTCTCAAAACTGATCTAAAGATGGGACACTGTTGAAGAGACCGATAGTGTGGACTGGCACTTTTTATACTCTCCTCCGTCGCCTCTCCTTTAATCATGGCCCTTGACGGTTCCATGTTCAAAAACCAAGGGTGCCCTGACGACGAATGATAACACGCAAGCACCCCACATGACGTCTCCGTGACGGAAGCATGCCGAGAGACCAGCCGTCTGTTCGGTTATTGGAAATCTCCACCAAAGTGAACTGAAGTTGCCATATTCAGCGATCACTTGTTTTTTCATTGTCAATAATAGCGTGGAGTCTTTGCAGAACTCCTGAGCTAGTTGTTCTAAACACTAGAACTATCTAGTTTGCGTCGTCACCGGAGCAACTGTCAACTTGGATAGGTGATTTCCAACACAAAATGCCCAGGTGCAAGGTATTTTAGCCCATCCCAACGTTTTTCCCAACTCCCCTTCGGATAGAACATGCACACCTACCGGAGGGATGCTCCACTACCCAAGGGTTGAATAGACGGTCTAGATCGAGGTCGTCGTCCCCTACCCCGGCTCGCCCCTTTCCTCTCCCCACAACAGTAGCTTGGCGAGGCCACGGTGGCCTAGACCGCGCCGTTTGCCACACGACTGCTTGGCTGGTGATCTTTGACGGCGGACCCACTTGAATAACAT
>Ga0247760_1003416_pt1 | contig 10333 bp, 11 predicted proteins | sample UWRJL171409R4_FD_179936 | JGI IMG/M metagenome (GOLD analysis project Ga0247760, IMG submission 179936) | Plant litter microbial communities from Arlington Agricultural Research Station in Wisconsin, United States - UWRJ-L171-409R-4 | ecosystem: Environmental > Terrestrial > Plant litter >...
CTTCTATAATTGAATCAGAAACAGATGAATCAGACGATTCTGCAGCTTCCTTGCACGTGCGTACATTATGGCCAGGCTTGCCGCATACACCACAACACTGAATCTTCGTACGAGACCCCCCTGCACCACCACCATTTCGACGTCCTTCCTAAGCCAGCTACTCACCCACAGCCTTCTGATCCAGTAGATTCTGTGCCTCTTGTACAGTAAGTGATCCTCCAAACCGTACACGTGTTTTTTTAGCTCTCCGTCGCTTACTAAGGCCCTTATTAGCCTTACGTAGTACCAAGACCTCTGTACGGAGAAAAGCCACCTCGTATATAACCGCCATCGTACCTTTAGCCAATTAGTTTATAGCAATTAATATAGGTGTTGGAGAGCTGCCTTGATAATTGGAAATTCGATTTTTAATAAGCGTTAATTGTAAGGTAGCCTCTCGAGGGTTGTGTGGCGTTTGGGAAACCCAAGGTAGTATTATGGTTAGGCTTAAGGCTAGGGGTATTGGAGTTTAAATAAATATATCCAGTTTGGATATTACCCTCTCTAGGTTGTACAGTACAAGGCTAGCTCCGGCAAACCCCCCCTAGATGTTATTTTTTGTAATTAAAGCAAAAAACGCCTCTTTAAACGCATAGAGAAATTCCAACTTGTTAATATATATAATATTCATCCGTATTAACTGCTCAATTTGGCAACTATACGCCTTTTTTAACGGTGAAAAACAACCAACATCTAATGGTTAAAGTAGGTACGAGGAGTGAGGAGGCATATAAAACGTAATAATATTATACTCCTTATAATAATTTTCAAATTCCTTAAAGTAGTGGTTATTGTGGCCGTTAAGAATTAGTAGCCGGTATATACCCTTTATATAAAATATTGTATAGAAATCGAAATACCGAATCCAATCTATACCTTTCTTATTAGTAATCCAGCCATTATCGGTTATTACAATACGCCAAGCAGCTGGGAGGTTACACTCTTAATACCAGTTGGCAAGGTAATATCGCCCAGCCAGGATAATAAATAGCAGGATGGCCCAACCTAAAGCATTTACCCCTTAGATAACTGTTACCCATTCTCGATTACCGGGCTGGGCCTATTTAGCCCTGCTGCTGCGGCCGTCTGAGGTAGTAACTACTATAGTAGCGATAATAATGCCCATCATAAAGCCAGTTTCGTTAAAATTATACGAATCGTCATCAAGGATGCCGTATTTAACCTTAACGTTATATACAAGGGCAAACCACTCGCAAATAATCTTCGGATCTTCGCATTTAGCCCTCTAGTAGTCGTATTTACGCGTAAAACGCATCCGAAGTTCCAATTAGCGCTTAATAAAATTGTAAGCCCATCGTACGCCAACAGGGGGCGCGTCGCGTTCGCGTAATAATCAATTAGCCATATCTTCCACGTATAAGAGCCGGGGATAAAATACGCGTACGCATAGCTCAAGTATATATTGAACAATCGTTTTCTCTTCCAAATCCGTGAGTTTACGCGAATTAGCTAGAGTATCGCATCGTAAAGGCGTACCAGAATGTCGGCGGTAAAGGGTAGTATAAGGCACTGTATAGATTTTAAATGCAGCTCGAAGACTTAGTTTAGAGTCATTTTTACAAGCCTCAAGGGCAATAACCAATTTGGCTTCCATTGAAGGCAAAGACATGTTGTATGGTAGAAGAAAAGTAGAGTTGCAGATAAAAGGTCGCGTTGTGTGAGAAATTTGATCCACTCGCTTAGATGATCCGCTCGCTTATCACGCACGTTAAGCGCACCAAACTAACTCGTTGTTGTCCAACAAACCTTCTCGGAGAGTCGGCATCATGCGTCGGTGGCTGTCCAACAAATAGCTTGGCATCTGCACAACTCGGTCGTCAAGTAGGTTATCCTCCCAATAGAGAGAAGCCAAGTCCGCCAACTTGCAGTGCAGCGCAGGAGCGCCCTTCCCTAATACAGTTCGCTTCCAAAACTTGTTGCCTTGAGGGAAATTCACGCGGCTCAAGCCGCGAGTGTGATGTCTGGTCCAGTCTGGTTGGATGAATTGTCGCTGCATTGAAGTGGCACAGATAGAGTCTACCTACCTACCTTGACTTAACTCAACTTGCAGACGGTCCGTGCCGTATATGAGTTTCAATGGATCCAGGTTACGCGAAACAGGGGCGGGGACGGGGACGCAGGCGAGCATGTGCGTGACCACATGCCAACCAACATATCGCGATGGTGTGTGTATGTGTGTGTAACATTCGAGCCTTACCTTGTATGGTGAAAAACACCGACGACAGGACAAGTCAAGCGGAGGTTATGCGTCTGGTGTTTGCCGACGTGCACTGGATAGTCAGTTAGTCACACGTGCAGTTGGTCAGTTGGTCAGTTAGTCAGTTAGTAGCGGGATAGAATAGGTGACTGGACTGGATGGGATCGACCACCCCCGCGTTAGGTATCTCTCTCCGCTTCAATGCTTGGCTGCTTGGCTGCTTCAATGCAATGCCGTGCTAAGGGTATTCCTACGCACACACGGAGGAGAGATAAGTTCTGTTTGAGAAGAAAGTCTGGGACTAGACTGGACTAGGATCCAGGTCAAGTATACGCCCCTATCTTCCCGTCAACTTGTCAAGGGCTGCAGAATAAGACCAGACTAGACCAGACCTGAGACAAGAAGAGGGGAAAAGAAAGGAAAAGTTATAGCCCCGGTTCTCGACACACGCCCCCTTGGCCCAACTGGCCCAACTGGCCCAACTGGCCCAACATGACTGAACCTGAATGATATCAAATCCTGGATGAGAGGTCCTGGATGCTATTGATTGCGGATTTCGCTTGACTGCTTGGCGCTGCAAATCTACCTCAGTGCTGCCTCCTGAGCTCGCATCAAGAGGAATGTGAATTCATCGTGATGTGACTGGACTAATCCATGTCCGGCGTCGCAACTACGACGCCCGTGCGTGTGGTTGGGCACAGGTGCACTGGGCACTGGGGGTGAGGGATTATACCTTGACTTGACTTTGAATTGCAAGTTGAGGTCTGGCGCTTCGTCAGGTCTTGCTAGGCAAGGTACTGCCATGTGTTTGGGCTAGGCAACTTGTATAAGTTTTGTCCTACCCCAGCTTTGTGCTTCGATTTCTGATAGTTCTAGTCTACAAACACCTTGCCACCTCAGCATATCACCTTCACTCTCCTCCCCCAGTCAACCTCAGCTCATCCCATCACGAACACAGCGTTTGTCGTGAGCTCCACCAATCATAAAATGAAACAACAAAAACTTAAACCCTCCCGGGCCCCTGTCCCTGCCGTGAGAGAGCTATCCCAACAATACGGCGGTCACCACTCCGGCTCCTGGGTGTCTCTGCTCCCTTCCTCTGTTATTCCCTACATTCAACTATCCCGACTCAGTCCTCCTGCGGGGTTATTTTTGATTTTCTTTCCCCACTTCTTTGGGATTCTCTTGTCCGCTATTCGCTTCTCCCACCTCTCCTCTTCCGTAGAAGAATCCCCCTCTGGGTCGTCGTCTTCCTCCTACCCTGCTGCTACTCCCAGCACCCTGTCTACGCTAGCAGTCCTCTTTCTCGGATCATTCTTCTTCTCCAATGCCGCGCACGCATGGAACGATCTCGTCGATTCTCCACTCGACGCCCTCGTCGAACGAACAAAATCTCGACCGATTCCACGGGGGGCGATTTCTGCGATAGGAGCATTGGTATTTACATTAAGTCAGGGGATCGGTGCCGCGCTTGTCCTCTGGCTCTTCTTACCGAGTGGGGCGGCGGGGTATGCTCTTGTGAATATCGCGGCGACGGTATATTACCCTTGGGCGAAACGACATACGAACTTCGCTCAGGTGGTTTTGGGTTTCTGTTTGGCCTGGGGCGTGGTTATGGGCATGGTGGGAATGGGTATGGAACCCTTTGTCGTGCAGTTCAAGGGTTGGAATGTACCAGGGCTGGGGTTGGGGTTGGGTTCGCCTGCACAGGATATGAAAGGAACATCAGGAACATTTGGTCTGGATATATATGATATGCATGTGCATATCGACATTGCAGCGATGGGGTTATTTCTGGCCTGTGTGTTGTGGACGGTGATATATGATACGATTTACGCGCATCAGGATGTCAGCGACGACGTCAAGCTCGGGTTGAAGAGCACGGCGGTACTGTTCCGGTCGTGGACAAAACCAGTGTTGTGGGTGTTGTTGGTTACCATGCTGGGGTTGTTAGGACTGTGCGGAGCTGTGGTGGGCATGAGCTGGTTGTACTTTGTCATTTGTCTTTCCGGTTGCGCGCTGTCACTCGGCGCTATGATCTTGCATGTCGATCTCAAGGACACGGCAAGCTGTTGGTGGTGGTTTCGTTATGGTTTTTGGCTGGCTGGCTCGTCGATGGCAGGAGGTCTTGGAGCCGAGTACGCCGTACGGTTGTGGCTGTGAATGGGGTTACGCGAGACAATAATGCGGCGCGGGGACCACACATGAATCAAACCTACCTACCTACCTTACAATACGCGCTTGAACTCAAGGTCCGTCACTCCGCCCGTCTTACTGTCATCACCAAAAAAAATCGGATACGTCTTCTCCTGTCATCACTTTGATTAACAACAATCCATGATGAATTCGTACGATGATCGACAAAAATCACTTCAAGACGTGTTGGTAAGGAGAAGTGGCTTTATCCCAAAGTGGAAGGTGGTTTTGACCGCAGCGGAACAGTACGGGCAGTTTCAGCTTGAATGAAACCACGGGCTGGTTGACGCTCGGGGAAGTGGGAATAAGCTTTATATCTTGTTTAACACAAATGCAGCCAGCCTTGAGAATAACACACGAATAACACAGTCGCCAAGATCGGATAGAGTATGCACCTCAGCTGACAAAGTGCGATCTGGCAACCACGAGATCCGATTGCGGGGAGGCTGAAGGGGGTATAATCCCCCGATCCAAGTTATATGTCTGCCTTGCCATAATAACGTCAAAAATATACTGAAACGTGGCTGCATTGATCCCTTTGTGTTGTGGAACCCTTGGGATCCTGACATGCACAAATCCAGTATAACAGCGGCGAAGAAGCTTTAAAGTGTGGGAGGACAAACAAATGCGACCAATTTCCGGGTTTTGCTAACATTTCTCCCCAATGAGGCAGCTTGGGGTCCGTATGGTGTGCCCCCCGGCATTGTCAAAGACCGAATGCTCCAGCGGAACGGCAATCGGTTATAAGCTTTCAGGTCCATGTTTGCTCCCGTTGTTGCTTTGCGCCGTTCGTATTGGTTCATCCAGAAAGTAAGCGATAGCACCTGCCCAATCCAACGGGTCAATGACGGCGATCTTGGCGGCATAGGGCAGCTGCAAATCAAATCACTCCCGAATATTGCAATGCATTGGTTGGCTCCCGCAAAGGAGAGAATTGCCGGCGGCGCATGGAAATAACATCGCCTCAGGAGTCAGACCCATACAACGGTCCTCCCCCTCAGCCTCTGTACCACGTCGTTGGCTGAAGTGCCCGTCACAGTTTTTATTTGATTGTTGCACCAGGCAGCACCGAGTCTGGTAGGAACGCAGGATGAACCGTAGATAAGAAAAATGAATGCCCCCGCGGTTTTCGCTGGCGGGTTGACCCTGTTTTTGCCCTCCGCATATGTGCTCTCTCTGTCGCTCTTTCCCTGACAATGGTTCGTCCCATTTTCCTCACTGCTGCCCTCGCAGCGTTAGTTCAGTCGCGGTCCACCGTGCTCGAGTCGCTTCCTGTCAAACCGCGCGAGTGGACGCGCCTCCAGGATGCACCCGCCGACCATCCGTTGAGGTTGCGAATTGCCCTGGCCCAGCCCAACGCGGCATTGTTCGAGAGGACACTCTACGAGATCTCGGACCCTTCGCACCCGAATTATGGCCGCCATCTCTCTCGCCGCGCTTTGGCTGACCTAATGGCACCGCGTGCTGAGTCCACCTCGGCAGTCCGCAATTGGCTTCGCGATGCAGGAATTCCAGATTCCCAAGTTCATGAAGACGGAGAGTGGATCAACCTTCGTCTCACCGTCCGCGAGGCGTCAACGCTTCTGGATGCCAACTTTGGCGTCTGGGGCCACCGAGGAACCACGGTCAAAAAAGTCCGCGCTCTTAAATACTCAGTCCCTGAGGAAATTGCCGAGCATATTACCACTGTGATTCCCGTTGTGAAGTTTGGCCAGATCCGCGCCCAGCGCAGCCAAATTCTTGATGTTACCGAGGCACCCGAGGACACCTCGATCAAGGTTGCTGCAGAGATTCCGCCGCAAACTCTCGACGTGGCGGCCTGCAATGTTACTATCACGCCGCAATGCCTCAGGGCTCTTTACAAAGTCGGCAACTACGAAGCTAATCCGAGCAAACCGAGTCTGTTCGGCGTGGCTGGGTTTCTCGAGCAATGGGCCAAACACGACCAATTGGAACTGTTCACACAAAAATATGCACCCTATGCCGCTGATGCGAACTTTAGCGAGGTCTTGATCAACGGCGGCTTGAACAAGCAGGGCATGCAGCCCGAGAGTGATGTTGAGGCCAACCTGGACATCCAGTACGCCATCGCCATGGCCTACAAGTCTCCCGTCACGTACTACAGCACGGGCGGTAGAGGCGAATTGGTGCCTGATCTAAGGTGAGTCAATTGGTTCAACAAGTCTGTTGTGGATGTATTGCCCTGACATTCCCCAGCCAGCCGAATCCCGACAAGAACTCCAACGAGCCCTATGTTGAGTTCTTTGACCATTTGCTCAAGCTTGAGGACTCTAAGCTTCCACATACGCTCACGACATCTTACGGCGAAGATGAACAATCTGTCCCCCGCGCCTATGCGGAGAAGGTCTGCCAGATGATTGCTCAGCTTGGAGCTCGTGGAGTGTCTGTCATCTTTGCTTCTGGAGAGTTAGTTTCCATGTTCCCCTTGTCTTGAGACGCAACTAACCTTACGACAGCACCGGCCCGGGCTCCAATTGCCAGACCAATGATGGGAAGAACACAACCCGCTTCAACCCCATCTTTCCCGCCTCCTGCCCGTTTGTCACTTCAGTTGGCGGCACCAGTTTTGTCCAACCAGAGCACGCCGTCTCTTTCTCCTCCGGTGGCTTCTCTGAGATATGGAAACGACCAAAGTATCAAGATGAGGCGGTGACAGGCTACCTCTTGCAACTCGGAGACCGTTGGAAGGGCTTGTACAACCCCGAGGGCCGAGGCTTCCCGGATGTTTCTGCTCAAGGATACAATTACCATGTTTTCTCAAGAAACAGGGACTTACTCATTGGCGGCACCAGTGCTTCAGCACCGACATTTGCATCCATAATAAGTCTTCTCAACAACGCCCGGCTCGTCCAGGATCTGCCACCGCTGGGATTCTTGAACCCCTGGCTGTACTCGCCAGTGGCCAAGGCGGGTGCATTGACGGATATTGTTCATGGAGGGAGCACCGGGTGCACTGGTCATGACATTTACACCAACCTGACGTCAGCATTTGTTCCCTATGCGAGCTGGAATGCTACTAAAGGGTGGGATCCCGTCACGGGGCTGGGCACGCCGCTGTTTGACAAGATGATGAAGTTGAGCGCACCGGGTAGCGAATTGCCGCATATCACACGGCGTAAAACTAGACTTTAGTTCTTTAAGTTGTATAATTGGAGTTTGGACATGTTCGGGGGCCTCTTTGGTCATTATCTTTGTTTCCTCCATTCCCAGTCTCCGTGGATGTTCGCTGCTTCAGCTCGCTTCAGTGTAACAGACAGCTGCCAACAACCCTGGAGCCAAGGTCTCGGCGATGGGTTTATCTATCCAAATATCTTGACGTACTTGCCCCAGATGATTGACGGTATCTGTGGGCCATATTAGTACTTGGGGAGAGCAGGGTGTTACTTGGATTCTTGCAAGTGAAGCGAGTCAGATGGAAAACAGGGTCTGGCTAATGCCTGATCTCCATCGGCATCATATGTTGAACTCAGCGGTGTAGCTACTAGCTAGAATTTATTTGTAGATGCCGTATATGAGTCGTCGGATCCGTGTACCTTGGTGATACCAAGTTGGCATTGCAATCGCTTTTTGACTTTCCAGCCAAGTACGGTTGAGTTCCCCCCATACCTATCTGTGCATGATTCTGAGCCGCTCCTGAGCTAGAGGAGCTAGCCTGCACAGCTAGCCTGCAGAGCCATCAAATGTGGCCCAATTTTGGACGCTCGACTAAAGTTGCTATTTGATAATAACGGTACGCTTCTTAATTTACATCAACCATGCTACATTGGGTGTGATCACATCAGTAGTAGCTTTAATGCTACATAGGATTTTGTTGGCATGTATTGAACTGGGTTAACCACACATAACACCACACAAAACAGACCACACCCCAAGCCAGTATTGCAGCCTGGACGTTTGACTGTATGTAGTGAGGCGAACTACTTGTAAGGTGGCTGCAGAATTGTTTGATTTATCAGTTTCCGATTAAGTAGTCGTCGTACCCTAGCGTTGTGGTTGTGTAATTGAGGATAACGGTGGTAGGGTAGTAAAAAGTGCGGCGCTCGCTTGTGTGCGGTGTTCGCTTATCACGTACGTTATGGTTATAACTGCGTGTTGAAATATAAGAGGTGTCTCGCAAGCTATAAGGCTCAAGTCCCAGTAGTTACGGGGAAGTAGTAGCATGTCTGCAGCTCTTACCAGTCGGACCAAATAGTTATGTTGGTAACAGCACTGAGGGGTTCTGCATTTATAGGGGATAGCCCTTTGTTGTAGCTGCCTCCTTAACTACCTACTAATTACCTAGGTACCCATATCCGCACCGAACCAAATACAGAGTCACGCACGGCAGCGGGCATTTCCCTGCTGGTATGCGGTTTCCGATCGGGATTTTTTCTCTTGGCCATTAGACAGGATAGCCAATCTCCCAGTCCTCTTCGGCCTCGGCAAATGCCACCCAAAATGCTTGCTCAGGTTCCGAATCACCTTCCAGCTCGGTAGAGAAGTCATTACCCATGGACAAAACGGCCATGTTTTCGGGCTCCTTGCTCTCACCATCGTTCTGCCCGTCCTTGAACCCTCCAGAGCTCCAGATGGCTTTGAGTTGCAGCGGCATATAATATGAAATCGCGGGATTAACCCTCTCGTTTTCTGCAACGCGAATGTATCTGGCATCCAAGAGTTGATACCGAGCCGCCCAAACACTCCGGCCCGGAAAGGTCTGTCGGGTGGAGTTACTGTAGGATCTAGCGATATTCCCAGTTCCGCCAAGAGGGATGTTGAGGAGGGTCATGATCTCCGCGACTACGCCAGCCTCGGCTGACATGTCGCTCTTATTCCATGAGAAGCTCGTGCAGTCTTCGAGCTCATATAGACCAGTGACCATCCATATCTTGGGCCACCACTTGAACCTGCTTAGCTTCTTCAGCACGTATTCATGCGTCGATATCGATAGCCACTTTTGAACTGTTTCGAATGTCGAATTCACGGCGAGGACTTTCTCCGAGAGAAATTTCTGTGGGCTGGCGCATTTTCCGATAGTGTAAGCTTGTGTCAAGTTAAAAGCATAGAGGTTTCAGGGAGAAGTCACGGTCGATGGGAATACAATACAAAACAGACTCACTTCTTCAAGGTAATGCGTCTGCATTTCTTGGTGGCAATGCTGCGTTTCATTTCCTGAGTTTGGGAAAGCCCAGCGTTGACCAAGTCAATCGCCGAGAGGGAGAGCCCGGCTTCTTCCAGGGACGAAGTCGAATAGCAGAAATCGGTCCTCAGTTGCACGTCGGCCCATGATTCAAGTTCATCTTCCCTGCAACGCAGTCAGAGGAGCTCAGGGTTTTGCCAACTTTAAATATCCTGATAGATCATGATCTTAGTGAGCTGGACTGGAATTACCCTAGAGGCTTCGGCATGCGACAATAATGCCCGTGGTTGGGCGTTGCGTAGCTGCCAAACACGAGATGGCCAAGGGCCAGGTCTTGAGGTGAACAGCCATCGGAGTAGAGGAAAAAAGTGTGATCGTCATTTCTAGGCATCTTCTTGTCATGAGATTCAAGGCGGCGATGTTGTCGCAGAGGAAAAGGCACTCGCAGAACAGAGTTGGAAACGGCTGGGAGCGGCGACAACCAGCAGATTTTTAATGCCACCTGCAGTCCTAACAGCCACAGAAGAGGAGAGCAGAGAGGCGCCATGAGAGGCCAATGAGATGGGTCTGACAATGGTTGCACCACATCTGGAGCTAACCTGTTTGTGATCAACATGAATCTAGCCCCCTCGACTCCGACTTGGCGCATCTTAAGGAATGAAGCCAATTGGCAACCCATGGCAAGTCTTTCACAAGCTAAAGCGGATTGGTCACCCGAGCAGCGAGTGGCGGTGTGTTCT
>Ga0247760_1003417_pt1 | contig 10333 bp, 8 predicted proteins | sample UWRJL171409R4_FD_179936 | JGI IMG/M metagenome (GOLD analysis project Ga0247760, IMG submission 179936) | Plant litter microbial communities from Arlington Agricultural Research Station in Wisconsin, United States - UWRJ-L171-409R-4 | ecosystem: Environmental > Terrestrial > Plant litter >...
TCCCGAGCCTTGTCGTCAATAATAATATGAACATAGGGGGGATTGGTTCGCAACGGGAATTCTTGGGCATCCGGCCGGAACACGAAACCAGTACCGCGCTTATGTTGCGCTCGGCACGCCGACTTTTCGAGCCGGTCGACCGTGACGATTCTGCAACTATTTATATGTCGCCCAGTGACATGTCCGGCCCAACAACTATTCCGCAACCTACAACTCAGTAGCCGACCCCACAGACGACGCATCATCAGCACCATCAACATCAACAGGCCGACAGCACACACACACACATGGGGAATAATAATCATGGTTGGAACATTAAGTCGATACTATAAAAGATTTCGATTTCGCTCTTCAAGTGGTTTATGGCCATTTATATCGTCCTTGCCCTCCTCTCGTGTCTTGTTAAAGTCTTGTCGGATGTTGGAATGCATTTCCAGTCTACTGTCCGGGGGTGGGTTACAAGTAGTAGCCCCCTGGGTTTTCTTAGTGGTAGTAAGCGCCCGCTGATAGCCGTCACGCAGATTGCAACGACGCGCGAGACCACCCATGTCTTTCCCGCTATCCAGACTATGACTCTGCACCCCCTTATCCCCGGTACCGACAGGGCTGCGACTAAGGCTTTATCTGCTCTTGGAGATATGGTTAATAAAGCTAGGATTATCTACGGCGGCTATATTAACCAGTTGGTAACCCTGAAAGAGGCCATTGCGAGTCTCACTCTTAATTTTAATTCCGAAAAGGTTTTAACTATAGATAAGGTCAAGGAGAGTCTTAGAGTACGATACAGATAGCTTTACGACCAGGCATGGGGAATATTTGCTTTTAAAGATACTTTGGGTTTATAAAATGCCACTTACAGAACAACATTACATAAGAAAAGAACGTAGGCCGAGCTTATTCTGGGAATGGGAATAGCCGCTACGTTTAATAACAATATAGCCCAGGCTAGGGGCAAGTTCTATTATATTACTAACAATATAAAGAGAATAGCTAAGCAGGTACTAAATGACCTTGACGAGGCTTGCGTCGTATTTACGGGGCTTAGACCCCAGTTCACTGAACTCGTTTACAATATTAATAATTAATACCGCCCCGTAGTAGCCAATATTATAAAAAAGTCCCAGGCTGATGCGCGTGAATTTGTACTGGAAGAATAAAAACGCGTAGAGGAAGAGGCCGCTAGAGAGAAAGCTGCAAAGACCTTTACAACGCGTTGTAAAGTTAAACTTTTCGGCTGGTTTGGATAATGACGACGCTCTGATTTTTATATATCTAACGATAATACTACTACAACTTTATCTAATAGGCTCCAGACTACGTTTGCTAAACTACGTGAGGGGGAGGAGAGTTTTGAAAGGGTGGACGATAGTTTTTTTATAGCTGCCTCGTTGATGAGTGGGAACGTCGTGACGATTAGCTTAACCTAAAAAGTCTACGATAAGGAAAGGGCAGAACTAGAAAATATCCAGACCCTCCTCACAGCCTTAAGGACACCGCTGGGAGACCACGCCGTCCATTTTGGCATAAAGGGAGTGGTAAAGGTGCATCAGGATCTTAAAAAGGCGCAGCAGAAAATGTAAAATATCTTCCACTGTTACCAAATTATTGAGGAGGAATAGATAATCATATACAAGTTTTCACGATTATTTTGTTTATTTGTAGCAAGTGGCCAGACTGAGGGGGGGGGGGGGAGAGCACAACTTGTACATTCATTTTTATTCATATATTTTATTTATATTTTGTTCAGGTCAGCTTTACACTTAGATTTATCATACACGGACAAATATCTTATTTCTTTCTCCTTGTCCTCACCCTCCCTGCATATAATAAAAAAGCCCATCCCGCTCTCCGGCGACCTTAATAAACCGCGCGTACAAGATCCACGACCACAAATGTAATTTTATCATCGGCAAAGAAAAAAGACTACGGATATTAAGGGGGTAGGTTTGGTCATCTACAGCACCATAGATATATTAGATGTATTGGATTGGTCTGGGAATATATGCCAGTGGGCCACGGGTGTATCCAACAAAGACAGACTCCTTTCTAACGCGTATCGGCACATATACTGATTAACTAGGGGCTCGTTTCAGCGTCTTCTCCAGAAAACATGAACCCAAACAATCAGAAACAAACAAAGAAAGACAAAGAGATAAAAAAGAGATCACATTCCCCGTTTTCGGACATTGCTATCCTTCTTAACCTTCTAATTTCACTTCTCTAATCTTAAGATTACTATTCTTATCAATCTCCCAAATGCACGCTGGAGCTTTGCGCTCCCAACCCCCTACAGCCATATCGGATCCCCCTATTCTCCTCCTCCATATTCTCTACGAGATAATTGCCCTGCTATTCTTTGCAAAAGGTATCGCTTTGGTCATTCAATTACTCTCCCTCAATTCTTCTTCTCATAGTACTAAATCGATCTACAAAACAGCCACCACTACTAATAAGACGCCTTCGTCACTTACTTTCCCCAAACCAGAGATAACGCACAGTCGTTCCAGCACCCCCTCTACCACCCTCGACACAAAACGGACAAGGCTATCCCGACGTCTTTCAACCGGCGACGCTATTCACACACTCCTAGACAAGAAGAGCCCTAGGTCAAACAGCAAGAATCGCCATATCGGTCCGGAAAAAAAAAAGGGCAAAAACATAACCTCAAAGTTGGTACTCATCGCTATCATCTACCCCGCTTTAGTATACCACTTTGTCTGGCTATCCACCCTAGGTCCCGTCTGGTCGGTGGTGGCGATCCTCCTTCTGGCGGGTATTCAACACAAGTAACAACTCCGACTTGGCCTGGTCTTTCTCCACGCTAGCTTTGCCGCCATACTTTTCCTGGCTCGTCTCTGTCTTGTTGGCGGGCTTGTCCTATTGTGCATTTATTTTATCAACCCCCATTTCCTCTCACGACTTTCTCTCCCGTCTCGGACATCATCATCGCCTCCTGTTGTCGTCGTCCTTGACAGCCAGTCCTTGCCACCGAACATGCAGTTGGCCGTGGTGGCCCCCATTGTGGCCGAGTTCCGAGACACGTTGATGCATTCGGCCTCGGCGATTGAACCCGAGCTCTTTGAAGCTGTACCGGATTCGGGCGGCATATTCCCGTCTCAACTGATTCGAGAAGTCAACCAGCTCTCCCAGGACATTTGCTCGTCGCTCGTCAGCCGCGAGAGGCAACCCGAATTGTCTTCTCACTGCCGCAACCTCTGGGCCTCCCTCGACCACTTGACCCACTCGTGGATCATTTGGCATGCACAAGCTCGAAACCGCTGGTTTCATCACGTCGTGGCCTATCCAAGCTGGGTTCGTGCATTACTGCTTGAGAGGGGCGAGTTTTCCGAAACCCAGTGTCCTATTATTTCGTCGTCATCATCATCACCACGACCGACTACTCACAGCAGCGACGGCGACGACGACGACATTGGGGCGCTGGCCAAGATTTCCACCGAATGTCTCGACCGCATGCTCCACGCCATTGACGACACGTTTCAGACTGGAAGTTGGCCTGGCCATTTCCAGATGCTAAAAGATGCGGCCACGTCTTGGAAGCCTCTGCTCGAATCCATGGTCGGTAACATGACATTTGCGCGAAGCACTCTTTCCATTCTGGTGGCCGAGATAAACACACTACGAGAGGTTCCTACTTCTGGTAGTACTGGTAGTGGTAGTACTGGTAGTAAAACTTTTGCGTATATCCAGCAGTTATTAAAGAGGGAAAAGAGCTTCTTCCCCATCAAAAACAGGAATGGCGAGCTTTCCACGCGCCGACGGCACTGGAATATCTCGACAGACCCCTCGCACACCTCCAAGCGGGGCTGGAACGATATCGCGACCGAATGGGCGAGCAAGATACGAAACTGGATAGATTATCAACCAGCATCGCCACTTTATTTACGTCGTCATCATTCCACATGCCCCAGACTGTATTTCGTCGTCGCCACCAACAAGGAGAGAAAGGAGACCAAGGAGACCTCATCCGGGGTGTTGTCCTCCCCAAAACTGACGACGACGACGAGATTGCAATTGACGGCACCTGGCTCGTTTCTCTCGAAAATGGCACCATCGTAATCAACCATCTCCCGCACGTGTCCGAGGTGGTTGCTGGTCTGACAATTCTGGTGAAACCTGTTGAAGATAAAGCCAATGACTTTGTCACCCGCTGGAGAGATGTAAGTCCTGTCTCTTTCTTTCTCTCCTTTTTTTTTTCTTCTTTTTTTCCTGCCAGACCAGATACTGACCCCTTTTGTTTTGCCACCTGCAGGCCAAGACAGCTGAACAACAATGGGAGAAACTCGTGGCATCCGGTGAAGCACTAAAATCCAGTTTCACTTTTGACGGCGACGGCTACGTTGAAGACGAGGCGGAATCTCGACGTCAACAACAAGAGCGCGGAACGCAATGGGAAAACGCGCTCAGGGAAAATAAGATTGTGAAATTACCCAACGGGCGGGAAATGTCCGTGGCTCAGCTCGATTATATACTCAAAGCCCGTTTAGTGGCTTCCATCTTTCCGGCACACCGAGTAGAAAAAGATGAAAGACTGCAGGTTGAAGCGACGTGACCAATATTTATCTAGGGAACTTTTTCCGGCATTTGTAGGGGCGCTGGGGATAGATAGATCTGCATTTTGGCTACGCACTCATTTTGTGCATGTGTATACATATTCGGTAAGGTCCGGTTCAACTGGGGAATTGTCAGGACGATTAATAGGATCAGTCACTATATGCAAAGCTTCACCATAGCAGCAAATCCCAATGTATCCATGTAACAAACTTCAACCGACCGGATTTAAAGCATACCCACCCTTAAACTTAACACAGACCAAGAATAGTCGCTGCGAAGTTTGAGCTATTTAATGTGCTTTTGTTATTAAGCCATATTAATCCCGCTAATCACGGCTTCTTATACCTCCCACCCCTTCACTACCCGATATTCGCTAGACAACTCCAAGCTATAGAAACTATCTGCTAACCTTTTCTTTTCTCCAACGGCGTTATGCGACCTAAGTGACCTCGTAGAGCCGGAGCCATACGCTAATTACGACGTAAAGATATATACGCTTCAGACTGGACAAGCGGGAAGTAGGGAGATTGCTGTTAAGTTAGTCAACATTAATACGTATTAACCAACTCGGTTTAAGAACTAGGAGATTAAAAGATAAGCGGTTTTAAAGTTTATATATTAGATACTTAAGGGGGGAGGATGCTTCGAGATGTATCGTCCGGGAGGTTGAATTCTACGACGACAAAACAGCCACCAGCTTTCCTTTTATTACCCAATCCGTAGAATTACCCTTACTGACAAAAACGCTACCGTTTCGGCCCTTGTCAATCAAAATTATCTTTATCACCAATATCTATACGAAGCTCGCAGTGTTTAACCATGTGGTTTTTAAAGAGGAAATAGTTTCATCTCAACTGGATTTGGGCAATTTGGAATTAATAGCCAGGTTTGCCAGGGCGGTACCAGTCGATTTGAGACTAGTTGGCACGTACGCGGATCGCCAGATGCAACACAACCCGGATCTGGCAAGCCACATTACGTATATTATAAACACGAGCTCCAACTTATTAAGACAAAATCCGAACACGATGAAACATAGACGCTATAGACATTACTATCGCCATCCCCGAGGGTTACGGCCATCTGCAGTACCATACTATATCCCAAGGCGTACGGAGATAACGGTTAATTGCCCTTCCAAACCCCAGACTGGAAAACCACTCCTCCTTGTTCTGCTCATCCCCCCCCCTTTTCTTTTTGCTCATCGCCCTTCTTGCTCATCCCTTGGATATTCAGAGTTCAGAATACCAAGCCTTGGCTATAGTACCACTCCCGTGAGCTTTTTATCGTACTTGCGTTTTCCGGAAACAGAGGCATCCGCGGGATTGAATTTAATACTGGGAAACCAGGGACACCAACTGCAAGGTCAAACCGTCTTTCCTGCCATAGGCTACATCGCCGTAGCCGTCAAGGCCGCCGCTGCACTTATTAACAATGTAAATTAGTCTTTTATTTTTCTTTCCTATTCTTGGACTTAACATAGAGGCTGTCAATCTACTCGCGGACGTAGAAAGTCCCGTCAGTTTCACGTACCACCATGCAGCCGCCCTCAGGCACTGGCCATCTCATGGTCTCTATCTAACGTAGCACTTGAGGCAGTCCTGACTCTGGAGGCTGCCCCGTGTCTTCGGCTCCTTTGTGATTTGACGGGGAAGTACGGATCGTAGACGAGTGGCGCCAACTCGAGCGTGCATAATGGCGAGTGCGCGCGTCAGGGCCAACACTGCTTCGGATATAGGAATCCGCCAGAGAGAGCATGTCACAATGCTAAAATTTGTACAGCTATGACACAAACTCAGTGAATCGGGACCAAAACGCCACGGGGTACCGGACATGTATCAGCCGACATTCGGGCAACAATGGCGGCAGATTTGACCATTGATGTTTCTAACCTCATAGGTGAGAGTGAGCCTGTCTGGCTGGATCAGATAATGCCGTCCGGCGCCACTCGTCTACCAAAGCCTTGCCAAGCATCGGGTCGCCCGCTGACCCCGTGGTGCGGTCTGGAAGCTTGAATGTAAACACCCTCTTGAGAGGCTGGTCCTGGTGCCGCATCTCACAGCTTAATCACCGTTCACGCTGGGCATAGCGTTCTATTTGTTTATTTATTTTTGAGGATATCCTACACAAACTAACTGTAAACACTCCCCCTGTTTCACCGAGTCTCGTGTCGGGGGTCACCAGTGGACATGGCTGGCCTGATCGGGTCTGATCTGATCTTACTGAGTGAATTTTATATTTCCATTTTTTCCATGGATAGTTCAAGACATTTCTTCTCGCCGACCTCTAAAAGGCCGCTTTCCACAAGCGGGTTGGCCGTGGTAGTAGCTGCAAGTACTGCCGCCCATAACGCGGGTAAGCGATGTTACCACTACGGCATTTGATACCTGACTTAATCGCGTATAATTCTGATTTGTTGGAACTTATTCATTATCCACGTATACCCATAAGTACTTTTCTATTTGCTCTCTCATCATCTTGTTTCAGTATAGGGTTTAACTGCCAGCACTTAGAGTCTATCCAGAAGTCTTAAGCCTTACTCGAAATCAGACCTCTACTTCCTCCTCAATTTCCTCGCTTTCTATTTCTCTTGGGGACAGCGATAGGGACAGATCGGGCTTAAATGTCTCACGCTGGGTCTATCTATGCATTGGGGTTTGGTCAACTAAACATATCTTTGGTCAACTAAACTTGTCTTTGGTCAAATTTGTCTTTGGTTAACTCAACCTATCCTTGGTCAACTAAACTTATCTTTGGTTAACTCAACCTATCTTTGGTCAACTAAACTTATCGTTGGTTAACTCAACATATCTTTGGTCAACTAAATTTATCTTTTGTTAACTCAACCTGTCTTTGGCTAACTAAACCGAACCTTAGTTAACTAGACTTATCTTTTAATTAAACTTATCATATATACCGAGTAAAAGGCAAACAATCTATCATCCCACTAACGATGTAACTAAGGATCCAGGTCCTTGCTTAGACTCATCTCAATACCAGTCCGTTTCTGTACACACCTTTTATTACTACTACTAGTACGGCCGAAGTACTTTCTCCCGGCGACGTATAAAAAAGGAGATTCGCCGCACAAACAGAAGAAGTCTACGTCAATCGCGCGAGCCCCATCTCAGGCCATTCCCCCCTCATATCAAAGACAACCTTACTCCGTAGCACATTCCCCTAAAGCAGCCCTAGAGCGTCGGCGCGAAACAACCAAAATCCGATAGCAGGGCGGGCCACCTCCCCTACATCTATGCCGTCTGGAAATTCCCCTGGCTTTGGGGTTTCGGCCGCCAACCATGGTGACGGCGACGGCGACGGCGATAATGATGATGATGGTAGCGCCGCCGCTGCCCTGGCCTCTATTTTCAGCGCCTGCAGCAAAAGGGACCGGCGGTATTCGATTCCACGCACCCATCACCCCTGCTCGTCAACCAAAAACCGGCATGCTGAGGCACGGTCATAAATATGTCCATATTGTTCCTTAAGCCACTGGGGCGGCTCGTACGCAAAAAGCACTTTTTCCTCCACATTAACATCGACGACCTTGACCGTTTGCGTAAAAGTGGAAGCAAAAGTAAAAGAACGCAACCCGAGCCGTTGCAGTACATCACGCCATTGCAGACGCATCTGCCTCGGGTCGCGGGTCGCAGTCATGACCCACTGCAGGTCCCGCTTGACGTAGGCGGCCGGCCGCAGATCACCACCACGGCGGCTCTCCAAAAAATCAAAGGCCACCGTATCGGCCCGTACGGGAAGGGAGTGGACGAAGCGTACACCAGCCCCCCGAAAATCCTCAAGAGGGCCCATCACCGCCCGCCCAGCATGCGAGTAGGCCATCCACACCACCGACCGCAGACAGCGGAGAGACTCAGTAAGGGATAAACGGGCGGGGTCCGCGGGGTCTTGTAAGGCGCCGTCGTAAAACAGCGCATAATGCAGCGCGCCCATGGTATTGACGTCCATGGCAAGATGCAGCGTGCCGACTCCTCGGGGATCGTGCGCGCGCACGTCGTGCAGAAAGTCAACGAGCGTGTACGCTGCGGGGGATTGGGCGCGGGCGTATACGATATCGTACTCTGGGTTCAAATAGAGCACCGGCATTTCACTATTGGCTTCTTGAGGGTGGTTTGGATGGGCATGGTACGATAACGACGACGACGACGACGACGTTGACGAATTCTGGCGCGACACGGCCCGAAGCCAGCAGGGGATGTGCACGCGGTAGAAGCGCAGGGCGACCCGTCGAGCCTCACGGTTGACACGTAGGAGTTTGCTGTGCATGAACCGACCATGCTGTACCGTGGCGACGTACTCCCTGCCGCCACTCACCACGTTACACAGCGCGTTCATCCGCGAATACCGAGCTTGGCTCGGCTGTTGTCGTCGTTTTTGATCGGCCTGTGCCGAGGGCGAGGGCGGCGCCACCTCGATCTCCAAAAGACGGTGCCGTACCACTGACACCTCCCAGATGCGTAGCCGTATCTCGAGCGGCAACACCGGGAATAGGTGAAACGAAATGTCTTGATCATTCTCGATCACGGGGTTAATGATTTCGATACTGAAAGTTCCATCCATAATGTCTATCGGTAGGGTTGAAAATAGGGGCTAAAACATGCGAGAAGAAACGTCTTGGACGGGATATAGATGAGGCAGGGGCTGTCTGTTGGGCGGTAGTTGGGGGCGGGGGCAAGTGCACTCAGGGGCACACGGTAGGTAGGTATTTAGCCTGAGGCTTCAACCAGGCGGGGGCTATTATTACATCTATTATCCCCATAGCCGCCCAGAGACGTATGGTTCATCTTGACAGCAAAAGAATTAATCGGGTTGACCTACATGTAGTACGACGACACGTAATATCCAGCTTTCATCAGGGCGAACTACGGGCAAGCCACAGTATGTCCAAGATCCAAACGGATGAGCCTATCTCCCTCTGCTTCTCACACTCACGGCAGGTAGATTACGTAGATGGAAGGTACAGTGTTGGAGACGAGCGTGCATCTTCGTATAGGGACTACCTTGCCAGGTAGGTAGGTATCTCCTTGCATAAATTGGTGACTAGGCTCGTCCTGCTAATACCTCGCTATGCTCAGTTCCTTAATGCAAAAGTGATTATCTCAACAAACGCGATCTATCCTGTTGAGTAAAAATATCAAGATTTCCCAGTCCCCGATCTTTTCAAGTATCTGCGATCATCCTCTGTGTTTCTCCAGTCGCAATTATGCGCTTTTTCACCAAGAATGTGTCGAGGGTGTTAGTGAGCGCACTCCTGGCTACGTCGGTGGTGGGAGAGCTCACAAAAGTCGTGCGGTAAGTTTACATGTCCGGTCTGTCCCCAGGGAGAGTTGTTGATTTCCTTTTTCTCGGGTGTGCTGGCGGCACGGGCCATGCCGACCGGCTACACCCCCAAACGCCATGGGCGGTGCCGCGGCTTAGGGATTCGGAGGGGCGGGTCTATTCTCGGACCAGTTTGGGACGTGCCCCGGCATCACCGTGGTGGGGACGGCCCGCTAGGACTGCCAACCGGGCACGGGCAAGTCCCACTTCCTGGCGAACATCAGCCTGGGCACGTTGGCAGAGATGCTGCTCATCGACCCGCCCGGCCGTATCACTCCGAGGAACTCGTAATGCCCGCCTGGCCCATGCGGTATTGTTTCTGATGGGGTCTTGGTGTAAAGTATTACGCTGAGCGCTGGGTCTCGTTTTTCTTTTTTGGTTTGCGCGTTTGTTTGTTTACCTCCCAACCCTGAGGAGCGGGGAC
>Ga0247760_1003418_pt1 | contig 10326 bp, 9 predicted proteins | sample UWRJL171409R4_FD_179936 | JGI IMG/M metagenome (GOLD analysis project Ga0247760, IMG submission 179936) | Plant litter microbial communities from Arlington Agricultural Research Station in Wisconsin, United States - UWRJ-L171-409R-4 | ecosystem: Environmental > Terrestrial > Plant litter >...
CGCTCATGTTTTGCCGTCTTGGGTGCCAATTCTGGCTAGCCTTGACCCGCTCTTTTCGGCACCCTCAACCACCCTCTAGAGGTACCTAGAGCTCGGGCCACCGAGTACCTGCCAAAGTAAAGCGGCATCCCAATTCACGGTTGCACACCATCGTCTTGGAGCCAGAATCCCGATGGTGCTCAAAGATATTTAAATTTGAGATGCTGTCCCATCGTGTTCAATTTTAGGAAATTCCAAGACAGTTTCGCTGCGATTACTCAAGTGACTCTCAAGAAAACGTGTTCACGCTTTAACATTGTTCCTCGAATATTTTGCCCTCTTTTTAATTAGGCCCTTGGACATTTTGTATTTTGCCCCCTACGCAGTGGAAAGCGTTTCAGACTCTGTGGCTCATTGTGGCTGGGAATTGTGGCTTGACCACAACAGCACGACCGACAACTTTGCAAAGAGACCCCCGAACCTGAGCCTTTAGAGGCCGAGGAGCTTCACGATGTCTGGCAACATGGCAACCAGCGCCGCCCGGTGCCACCGAAACTCTCGGAAAACCACAAGGCCGGCCTCGTCGACCTCAAGCGCCGATGGATTACCTTTGCGGCGATAGTGGGGCACCAATAATACAAATAATGGTAGAAAGGAAAGAGCGCGGTTAGACCAATGGCGCTAATGACTCAGTTACGGAAATACTAGCGAATTTGGGAAGCTCTCGAGCACTATAAATACTTAGGGAATCTGTAGGTTGGCTTGTCTCACGTGAATGCGCGCGCGGTTGGCCACGCTCCGACTCCGGATCCTCTTCGCGGCCATCTTCCCTTCGCTCTCGAGCCGATGGACTTGCGAGCCGGGTGCGCTTAAGCCCATCTATCTCCGGTCTGCAAGGACAAAGGAGAACTAATAGGAGCCGGAGATCCTCGACCGCATTCTCGTGGGACTCTGGGTTGCATTTGGATATCAGCTTGAGGGCGGGGCCGGACGGCCGTTTTAGTGGCTGAGGTACACATCTATCAGCATCATGACGCCCAGCTAGCCAAGCTTCCCAGTTGGTCTCTACCGGTGGATAGCTAACAACTTCGTCCTAGGGGCTCCCTGTCGACCTGTGGTGCTAGTGTTTCGCGGCCGAGGTGCCTGCCGATCGTGGGTCGCCACTGGGTCCTGGAAGGTCGCGGCGAGCCGGAAGGAGGCGCTGCTTACCGTGGTGATATCCAAGAGGTCCTGCAAGAGGGAGCGGCATAGCTCCTCAACATCGGGCTCAATCCAATAATGTGGGAGAGAGCCAAGATATTCGTTGATGAGCTGCAGCCCGACTGCGACGTCGAGCGCAATCGAGTAGCAGGCCTCAGAGAGCGTGAGACGTCCGCCAGCGGCTATCCAGATAGCCTTGGAAATCTCAGTGCCACTCTCCCTCAGCAGAGTAAACTCCCTGCGCATTTATCAAAGCTGGTCGAGAAGAAATCATCCGAAAAAAAGGCACGCGGTAAATTTTTTCCAGACAAAAATCAGTTTGTTTTACATGTCTGTCAGAATCTCGTCTACCGAAAGCGGGACGCAATGCCCATGTGCCTGCCAAACGCCCAATTCCATGCCCATATTGCCTGAAACACCAGACGCGATGCCCATGTACCTGCCAAAACCCCAAACTGATGCTCTGCCCCAAACCAATACTTGTTTGCCCTGTCAAATTGTCAGAGGATCCCTGTGAGAAAAAGGAACAAACATACGGGTTACACTTTTTTGAAAACGACCAGAGCAACCACAACGACTGTGGCCACTATAGCGAGAATGACCACAATGCTGATCGAAATGATCTCGCGACTCGTGCACATGCACAAAGTGCAGCTTCCGGAGCCTTCCCACTTAAATGCGTGGCTCTTAGAGGAGCGAACTACAGCGCCATTGTTGTTGTCTTTGTCGTCGGCGGTTGCAGGCGGGCGATTGTTTCCCGAGGGCTGGCGACCAGCCTCGAGGTAGTCGAGCGGAAGATTGACGGACGCCATTGTTGCGTACGGCGGCGGGGGGCTGTCTTTGCGCATTGTCAGCGATGGATTGTGTTGACTGATTCTAGAGTTGTGAGGGTATGTGAGGGTATGTGAGGGATAAGAGTGGGAAGACTTACGAAATAGTCGAGAATGAGGTGTGAGGTGTGAGGAAGAGAGGGCGTGTGAAGAAGAAAGGGCGTGTGAGGAAGAAAGGGTGTGTGAGGAAGAAAGGGCGTGTGAGGAAGAAAGAGCGTGTGAGCGATCGTGACCAACCGGTCGTGGTACCCGCTCGTACGGCCCTGCAATCGCCTGTCCACTAGGCTGGGAGTTCGTGACTCCGAGTCTCGGCAGCGAGTAGCGCGAGCGTTCCCCTCGAAGGGCGGCACTCTAGTACAAGATCAGCCAACCGCCCGTCCACCCTACTGGCCACCTGCTCCGCAGCGTACAGCAGCGACTTGACATAGCGAAAGTTCACAGCCATCGCCCAGATCGGCTTCTCTTTCTCCCCCAGCGTACCATACCACTTCACCAGTTCCCCAGCGGCATCCAAGTCCCCCCGCAGCCGGCTTCTTCTCGGAGTCTGGCGTGAGCCCCGGTAAATGTGAGGACGCGCACCACATCACCCTCGAGACACTCGATGATGCTGACAACCTCAGTGGCAAAACAGAAGCGACGCTGAGCTTCAAGCGCCGCCAGGAAACTTGGTCACCCTCGGCGGCGCATGAAGCGCTCACCTCACGACTTCGAGCGGCTGATGTTCGGTTGATGCTGGATACACCGTCCCCGTCCGTTCAACCCCTCCCATCTCCATCGCGAAAACCCTTGGCGCAACGCTGCGGCGCTCCCTCTCCTGTCTTTGCGTGCTATCGAGCAGTTGAACTTAGGCGGATGTGTCTCAAGCAGACACCCCTTCCTCGATAACCTTGCGATGGCAGCCTGGGCAAGGCACCGCATCTAAGTACCTGGCAGAATTCGATGCGTCGTCCAGTGCTCAAGGTAGCGGCGGCACGTCTCAAAACACGAGCGCCCCGAGCCGATTCTCTCCCCTCCTTGCTGCAAAAATCGACCAAACCGGGGCCCGCGGTGTTCCCGAACACCCGGAGCTGGAAAACAGCAATAGGACCTGGATAATGCGCTCAAAAACAGCCGAATTCCTTTCGCTAGCGATGCTGCTGTAGTTGGAAATGCTGTGCTTAAGTGCCCCTTCGCCCGCACTTATCACCAATGCGGGAACCGTCGTACAGAAGGACGCTACCTAATATGCCTAAGAGCTGACAAAAGCTTTCCTGGCAGTACTTGCCGATAATGCTAAGGAAATGGAGAAGCGGCTCGGTGACATCTATCCAAACATCCAGGACTTCATCTCCTTACAGGACATTCGCAGAGATGATATCGAGTCAGCTTGCCGCAGAGATCTCCGCATTGTTGATCCGCAACACGATATGGAGCGGATCGAGAAGAGCAAGGATGAGCTGCTTGACGACGCGTTCAAGTAGATCCTTCGCACTCCGGAATACGTAGGGTTTACCAACTGGGATGACAATGGATCTAATTACCCTCCACGTCGATTGCTTTGGATCAAGGGACATGCCGGCACCGGTAAAACAATGCATCATTAGTATCATCCGCCAACTCTCCCGCCAACTGGCCAACATAGCACCGAAGCTTTCATTTTTCTTCTGCCAAAGCACAAATATGGCCCTAAACAACGCTACCGCCGTTCTGCAGTCACAGTCCGGAGAGGCTGGCTACTACAAACCTGCGAGGTGTCTCAGAAGGGATTCAATAAATTCCTTGAGCCATATCCGGAAGCCAGCCTCGCCGTTCCTGAATCTGGTCGACATCATACGCATTTCTTCGAAAGGCGGGAGAAATGGTGGTTCATTATTCTGCGAATCATCACCTGAGAGCGGACCATTGGAGATGCCTCGGGTGGTAGAGCCACTTACTGATCATTATCCGTTTCAACTAAAGACCGGCTACAACCACTCCAGCTCTTGCAGGGATACTCGTCACTAACGCTGAGGAACAGAGCCACACTCCGTAGCCTTGCTCCACGTAGCCTATTCATGCAGATTGCTCTGTCTCGTCCACAAATCTGGCCCGTGTCTTCAATAGATAAACGTCTGAGTTATCGGCTAACAGTTGAAGTGAGGGCTCGGCGGCTGGTATGCTTCTGGCTCCGGCTCCAAGAAGCATGATATCTATATTCTGGTTAGAGTCGGCAGCTGGAGATCCTTGGAAAGGAGGTCTTCACCTCATCACGCTCCGCTCTTTGCAAATGTCACGCTTCGCATGGATACCTTTGTCTTAGTCTCCACCCGTTTATGCCTGGGTTCTAAAGTTCGCAATGTGACACTGGTAGCTTAGTTTCTGCCCCTTGTCCTTGACTGGCCGGCATGACCTCGAGGCTGGGCATCGGCACTCCTGCCTAGATACGACTAGCACGCGCCATACTTAAGCATTCAATCCATTAACTGCGCAGCTCTGTTGGGCGGTGGCTGGCCTGATCCGACCTCGATCGCGAGTGTCATGCAATTGAGCCGCTCGCTGAGACACTAGCTTTTCTACCGCCAGTCCGCGGATCTCAAACTCAGTTAAGCGTACGTTTTAACGTACCAGATCAGGGATAGTTGCGGGTCAAGTTCGAGAGACTTGCGAGACCTGTGCCGACGAGTTTGATCCGTTCCTCTAATGCCGGCGTGGAGGGTGGCGGGTCGTGTTGCGTTGCGTTACGTTGCCCGACTGAGTATTAAGTGCGGCATTTTTGCCATTGGTTAGGATACGTGAAGCTAGAGAAGCTAAAGGAGTAGGAGGAGAGGTAGAACCGTGGCGAGGGTGAAGGACGAGGGTATGAAAGTATTTATCGTCAAGAGTTGACCTCGCGATCCAGCAGCTGGTACGCGAGGCACTAGGAGTGAGGAACCAAATATGGATCCGTGCGCTGAGCTATGATTGGCGGATGCCGCGACTAGGGTGAGGCACAGCCGACCACTAAGAAAACGGAAGCCTCGACGGCAACACAAGGATTACGGATTAGCAACGCGGTCGCCAAATCTGACGTCGCAGCCGGCATATCCGGTCTCCGTTTGCCCCGCTGACAAATAGCCTTCCGCTGGCCATCGTACAGTTACCTGCGCATTGAAGACTGGAATTTCCAGCGTCCTGGAGACCGAAAAGAAGTTGGTGTCCTCCATTTGATCTGTTTACTTGTGTAAGACAAATTCAGGGGTAATTGGCGAATCGTATGGTATGTCGTGCTCCGTAGTCCGTCCAGGCCAAGATCACCTCGCATCCGCCCCCACATCGAACTTCTTCTCAAAAACGAGCGCCCCACATCTCTAAGCCTCTTCCGTCATTTCCACGAATTGGATGCCGTCAAAGAACCCCGCACACTCTCGATCGCGCACACGTTCTCCGCGAGGGGGAATGCAACCCTGAAGAGCAACTTACATGCCAAGATGATACCTTCTGCATATTGAAGTACATTCATGTGGCACACCAAGATCAGTGGCCAACAAGGAATGGTGATCAGCCAAACGAAGCCTCCTTCGTTGTGGGGTACGCCAAACCGTGCCCCGACCAAACCCAAACCACAGCACAACGTCCCCATAGCCCAAAACGACATTCTACAACGTCGATTCTACCATTACGATGATATACAAAACATTCTCACTCCACACAAGTCTCCCACTCAATCCTCATCTGCTGCGTCAATGCAAACGTCGCATCATCTCCCGTCAACATTCCCTCCCCTTCTCCCTCACCACCCCCCCCCCCCCCCTCCAAATTAATCCTCGTCCTAATCACCATCGTCGCATTCTTCCCACACGGCGCCCTCACTCGCGAGTTCACCGGTATCGCATCCGTCTTGGTGTACACCCCCCCAGCCTCATACCCCCCTCCCCCCGAAATGCTCGTCTGCGTGGTACTCTCCGTCCTGCCGCTCCGCCTGTCCGGTCGCCCGCCCGCGAAGGAATAGGATGTGCTCAGACTGCCCGTGACCCCTGGGTCGAGCTGGGCGTACCCGTGGTAGGTGGCATCCAGCACCGCAAAGGTGTACCCGCCCGGATAGAATAGGTTGAGGCGAATCTGGCAGTTCTTATCGCGGTCTGAGTCGGCGAAGCGTCGGCCGAGGTAGGTCTGGAATTCGTCGAAGCCGAGGGTTATGGCTGTGCGCTCGGGGCTGATTGTTATGGCGACAGAGTGGCGAGGGCAACCGCTTCCGGAGGTGGATGCGGAGTTGATGGTGATTTCGTTGGATGGAGGGGATGATGCGTCGGCGTCGGCGTTGGTGGAGAGGTCGATGGGGGATGTGAGAGTGGTGGTGACGGAGAGGAGGGCGCTGAAGATGCTGGTTGCTCTCATGGTTGAGAGTTGAGGTTGAGGATGAGATTTCGCCGCCCGGAATACTGTAACTGATGATACCAACCAGACGTCTGGTGACTTCGAGATACAATCAGTCGCGGTTGGTAGAAAATTAACGGCCAGCAACCTGCCCTCCAGGTAGTGGATAGATGGCCGAAAAGGATCGGTTTGAATACCCCCATAGGATACGTTGTTGAGGCAGTATGTGCATTGATGCGGAGCAGCTGAAAGCGGTAACCCATATCATCACGGTGTTATGCCGGTGGTTGACCAAAATGGGAGGCGGCATGGCTCATGTTGGTCCCGCCGTTTTGGATTTAGCCCCCACCACTATTATCCCGTATTTTCGGAGTTGGATTTGATATAGTGTCGAGTAAGCTCAAGTAGCTTATGGTACTACTTGGAATTGAGTATTACCTTACTCATTTTCTGTTATCAAACCTTGAAATATGAAAGAGACGGTCTGTCTTCCTGTGGTCGGGTGGATTGTCACTCTCTACAAACTCTGAAGGCGATATAGTGCTCTTCATGAAGCGCAGGTACACATTGATATAGTTACCTACCTTACATAATACGGCAAAGAAAGTGCATTGTGGTGGGTGGTAATAATATAGAACTTTTTCTGGGGCCTTCGCTTTCAGTGATCCTATGGAACAGCTGGCCGGCACTCATTGGCAAGAAAGACAAAGGGCCCAACAATTCGGAGTGACTCAGCTGGCGGTCGAGCGCTGGGGGTCTGGAAGAGGGAGGGGGCTTACCACACGTTGAAAACTGGATCCTGGAGCAGCACCACACCCTTTGGAGAATCTCGTCTCAGATCATGGCAACAGACGGGCCAACCAACAAGCTTCCTTCCTGCCCGTGGTCCAACAGTCGAACTGTCGAGGTTACTGATGACAACAACAACCTCAAGGACCTTCGGCAGCCAAGCCTGTGTACTCGGATTTCTCACAATACCTGAGGGATGTTAGGGGATTGTTAACCGAGCACTACACTTTCACCACCCCTACTCCTCCTATTCTAATAGCCCTCCCAAGATCATCTGTGGGAGGGCTGCCGTTGCGCCCGTCGTAAGTCAAGTGCCGTTCGAGCCTTTCCTGTCAACACAAGTACTACCAGATTGTCAACCTGGTACCTCAGCGGCGGTGTCTCAAGTGACTCGTGTGACCCTGGCGTAGATCGCTACTTGTTTCTGAGCCCACCCGCAAGTTGTACTGGTCCAAGCCTTGGATCTACAAGAGGACAAAGCGCTTGGGTGGTAGTGCACCAGCTCGAGTTGCGTCCGATGAGAGGAACCCAAAGATTGAGCAAATTCATATATCTCCATGTTGAATTTCATCAACCGCCTGAGCCCTACAGACATTTCGGGGAATCCTAGCAGAGGAGGCGTCTACGAGAGGGTATCCTGTACATTCTCCCCACCGCCAGTGACTGGTATTCATAACTGCGAGCCCACTATAAACGACGATTAGCACTGAAGGTCCTAGTTTTGTTTCTCATATTTCTGGCCTGAGCGGAGGGGGTGGAGTATCCACTGACCGCAGGAAAAGGGCTCGGGGGAAATAATACCCCACGACTATGAGAAACCACACAGATAGCTACGTCCACGTTATGTGGATACCACTGAAGCGTGCACAGTGGTAAGGTGTCAACCCGGTGTAAGCCTATGAGTGGAGTCTTGTCAAGAACACTAGTCTTTGCTGCCAGGTAAGATCAAGTGGGGAAATCAGAATTTCAGTTGGAAAGACCAGCGCCTGCCGGTATCAGTGAGGGTGGGGATCGTTACAATCTGAGACAGTGGTCCTAGTGTAATGGAAAGGCTCCAACAAAGCAAGGCCTATTTGGGAAGAACTCGGGACGGGCCTCTCCACTAGCAAAGACTAGGGGTGAAGGCCGATGGTTGGAGGAGACTTCCTGCGGCCTGGCAGCCGTTTATTAGTTCGCTGCGGAGATTGAGTAGCGGTCTGGGGCCCGTTGCATGGATGTGACGAGTTGGGACAGCTCTTGGCAGCATTCTGTATGCCGATTCCCGGTTGAAAACACGTACCCAGCCTTGGCAGAGCAGATGGGGCCCGTCTCTGGAATGGCGTCCACATAACCGTTCACGCTGGGTTGAGACGTGGCAGATGCACGGCCCGAGGAATGAAAGCTCGGTAGGTATCTGGCTTGTACAAGAGAAAGTGATGACTAGGCCTGGACGGTCAGACAATTCGGGATTTGGCGACGGGAAAATGAGGGCGGTAGAGGGGGAGCTAGACACCCGCTTCCAGTGAATACAGCCATGCGGGCGTGGGATGGCTCCGCCGTGCAGGCAGACATTTTTTGACTCGCGGGTTTCCGGTGGCCAAACAAGCCACCCCGGCAGGTGACACGGTGCAACCAGTGACAACTCTTGAATGTTGGCTGATCGGTGGTGCTCGGGTACATCGGCTCTCGAGTAGATCGTCAGCGGCTTGACACAGTGCGACAAGCCCTGGCGTTCCGTGCAACTCCAAGCGCCTATTCCGGCTACATCTGGTCGTGTCATCCATCGCCTGGCCGGTGACCCTTGGTGTTTGCTGTTCTTTGCTGTTGTATGTTGGCGCCGCGGGTCATCTGCGACCCAGCCCGAGACAGAACCCAACCCTCCTCACTAAGCTGCAGCTGTGTGGAATTTATGAGTTGACGGCGGTGGTCTCTTCGATGAGAACTGTCTCGGCGGTTGGAGCTGGTGACACTGGCCAGCCACGTCGCCGACAAATCTCGAATCTCGAGGACGGAAAAGGATCGATATATGGCGAGTGGCTGCGACCGGAGTACGAACGCGGAAGTCGCCCGTCAGTGGCACGGCTCAAGCGGGAAAAGGCCGGCCGTGTCAGGCGGGGGAGGCGTCGAAGTAACTGCAGCACAAGCTGGGGGGATGCTGTCCAAGCACCTATCTGCCATCTGGTCAGCGTGGTGGGGGCGCTGGCGCAATGTGAGTAACAAAGACCAGGTAGTCGAGAGATGCTGAAGATCACACCGAGAATCCCAGCATACACACCGACGCCCCGTGTAAGCTGGCACTGGACGGCCCCAGCAGCAAGCTGCGCATTGTCTCACCGCTGATCATGACATAATATTACCCCAAATACCCAGCTTGGCGGACCACTGTGTCAAATGTCTGACTGGGCTAATAAGCCGATAGCCGAACGGGATGGGAGCAGCGAGCAGCCACGGCGCCGCTCCATATCGGGGCTCACCATGCCATGGCGTGATGGTTTGGAGCCGACCTGTTACCGCATCTCAGCCGAGCCGACCAAACCTTCGACTGAGGGCGACAAAGGGTCGGTACGAGCGCGTTTCTGGGACTTCTACTTTGCAAAAGCGCATCTGGGGGCGGGGTTGAGGAACACGTTGCAGGCTGGGATTCCAAAACAGGAACGACCAAGACCAGGGTGAAGGGTGGGCGCAGGGTCACCGCCGTCTGCACACGGGTGTACGGGACTGCGTGTGGTTTTTCTGATGATCGGTTAGATGAGTAAGGCGACGGGACATTTGGGTTAGGTAGCGTAGGAAGACGGTGACAGCTCAGGCGAGACGAGGCGAGGGTGCTCAAAGATGGATACCGAACCCGGTGGCGCTTTTCGCTTCGTAGACCCGAACAGCTTCACGCTCTCATGCTGTATACTCCAGAGTATACAAGTACATCGAATTAATAGAGTTGCATTAGTAGAGCGCAGCCTGCAGCCTCTGCAGGCCAGACGAGGGCGCCGAGGGGAGAGGTGCGATCTTGGGCCGTTTTCGAGGACGGTGCGAATTGGCGTTGGTTGCGCATGGGATTCTCACTCGCTGCAGCCAATTCATCATCGAAGACATGCCGTGGACCCCTGTTCGCCCAGGGGGCCTGTGGGGCACCACGCCGCGCCCCAATGAAAACGGGCTATTGTGTCGTCACTGATGTCGATCAGCACTTTGATGGTTTCCAGGCTAACCCTGATCTGGACCGAGGTGGGGTGGACCACCG
>Ga0247760_1003419_pt1 | contig 10323 bp, 8 predicted proteins | sample UWRJL171409R4_FD_179936 | JGI IMG/M metagenome (GOLD analysis project Ga0247760, IMG submission 179936) | Plant litter microbial communities from Arlington Agricultural Research Station in Wisconsin, United States - UWRJ-L171-409R-4 | ecosystem: Environmental > Terrestrial > Plant litter >...
CACCCCACGTCAATGTCCCCTTTCCATATCCATATTCTTCCGGGGAATCCTCTAGAGTTAAAAGTGCACCGAGTCCATAGCCGACTTTCACATTAGAATTCACACCCATTCTGAAAAACATTCCCGCGGGAGAATTCATGAGAGAAAAAAAGTTAGTCTCGGCTTCGCTTCCGGAGATATAATCTCTAAACATCGCCTCAACCATTTTCTTGTTCAGAATCTGCTCGTCGTTTCGAAGGAGAGAGCGGAGGATAGCAGAAACGGCGGAGGGGGTGGAAAAGAGGCCGTGTCCGCCGAAATCAAAATTCCCTTCTCCTTCAACATTCACGCCCTTGGTGTTCTCAGCATGTTCGGCATTGTTGGCGATCTCAATGTTCTCAGTGGTCGTAGTAGTGTCCTGCAAGGTACTTTGTAAATTCGCAGCCAAACGGTTCGGATTCTCCATGTTACCACCAAACACCGCTCGACCCACAGCATCCGGATCATCCGGAGTAAGATTCACCAAGCGAGAGCGTGCTTCTTCACCACGTACGGGGTAGAACTGTGCGTCTTGCGGAGGGATTTGTAGCGGGATACAGATCCGTTGGCGAACATGTTCACCTAATCCTCTCCCTCTACCTCTTTTCTCTGTCCCTTCATGTGCATGTGCATGGGTAAGGCGTTGGAGGAGGAGACTTGCCCAGTCGTGGCCGGTTCCGTAAAGCCAGGAGGTGGATGGTTGAAAGGCCAGCGGGTAGGAAAAGAAGGCAGGGATTCCGCTTCCCCCTGCAGTGTCGGTAGTAGATGTAGTAGACTGAGAGCTATGCTTAGCCTTCCACTCTGCAATCCGAGGAACCAAAAAGTGGTACGGCTGTCCATGCGTATGGGTTAACAGCATCTGCAGTGTTATTGGCGTAGTGACCGGTTCAAGGTGACTACCACCATCACCACCATCAGATCCCGGACCATCCGGAAGAACTTGATTGGCAGCCAGTTCCGGGATGAGATGGGAAATATCTTCAGTGAGGGTGACAAGTCCATCTTGAACGCATTGGAGCAAGGCAATGGTGGTGAAGAGTTTCGAGATGGAGGCAAGGCAGAGGATGTCGTTGAATTGAAGCGGACGTGTTTCCCCCGAGAGAAGGGTGCGTTCGCCGAGAGCGCATTCGTAGATAAAAGAGTCGGAGGTGTCGTAGGCGCAGAGTATAGCACCTTTGATTTTGCCTCCAGAAAGAGCAGCCTCAAAAGCTGATTCAATCGTTGGTGCTGCCATGTTTTAACAACGAGGTGCTGGCTAAGTTTGAAGAGTGAAGATTGTCAAGGCCATCTCCATCACCAAAGTGCAGACCACAAATAAATACCCGTGTATTTGTCACTAGAAGATCCTCTCTGGTGGATACCTACCTACCAGGTTGGCGGAATTCCACTGCATCATTTCCAAGCATCCAGTCATGGTGCAACAACAGCAAAAACGCCGGTTATGCCGGCAAGTCAGATCCTACCGCAATCCTCCTTACCAAAAAAGAATCCCAAGGGAACACAATGTGACGCTCCACATGTAGGACAACCAACCAGTCAGTCAATCAGTTTATTCGTATATACTCTACTGACATCCATCCTCTCCTCCGCACCGCAGCCACGGACTTGATCAGGTCGAATTTAGTCCGGATTTGGCGAGTTTAGCTTCCGGCCCGGGACACTGCCACCAGCCCACTCGCAAAACTCGGCTCCGCATCTCCCGTACAAGACATGCCCTCCTCCAAAGAATTACCCTTACAATGTAGCGCCATCTCCGCCATGCCTTGCACCTCAGCCGAGGTAACCCCATCGCAAGCCTGCGTTTGGGAAAACGAAATGTAGGCTCGCAGATTGAGCTGGAACCACACGTTTGTCGTCTTGTCTTTTGGTGTTCCCGTAAAAGAACACTGGTAGTTTGCACGCAGATCGCAGTGTAGTGTTTCCGTCAGGTTGGTGCGCGTGTTGCTGATGGTAAAGGTCGCGTTGCTGGGGGGTTGTCCGTCGTTGGCGGAATAAATCACAAGTAAATCTCGGACGGACCAGAGGTTGGGAATGTTGGCTCCGTTGATGCAATAGTCGGGTTGGGCTTGGCGAATATTGTTTTGGGGGAGAGAGTTGGCGAGGGTGAACATCGCCAGCAATGTGGCGAGGAGGTGGAATAACCGCGCCATGATTCTCGTTGATGGACGGATGCCAGATGTGATGGGGAAAAAAAAAGACGTAAAGTGCATCTTTTCGACGCCAGATATGTTCTGTCGCCCGTCTTTTATTACTCGCTCGGGGCGAACCGAACCGGGTCTAATTGTTGCTTGCTTGCCTACCTACTTAGCTCCCCTCAATTTGTTCCCGTTTCCCTATTACAATGTCAGCAAATCTCAGTAATCCTTTACCAGATTAGGTCGCAAACAATATAGCCCGCCGGTGGGTCGACAAGAGGTTGACCGGTCGAGAATGAATGGGAGGCTCATTTCTGGACATGGCCGTGTCGGTTAAACTGAACGCATCTTGAGCCGCGGCCCGCCATCCGGCCGCATATCTGTAAAAATGAGATGGGTTGTGTCCCGAACAATAACGGAATGGTGGCTATCGTCAGCATGAGTGTCTGTCGGAGCTAGGTAGGTGCCTAAGGATGTGAGGTCAAAATATATGCTTTCTCCTCGATATTGTTAGCGTGGACATTGCACTGATCAATTTATTTTCATGCAATGGTGGAACTTGCCGAGCCTGGCCTGCCAGTGGCCCAATTTGGAGGCCCTGAGTTTGCATTGGGCGTGCTCAGCCCCAAGGGGAAGAAGGTGCGACTTTCACCCCACGCATTTCACGCTGCCTCCACAATTTGCGATTCTCCATTTCCCCACGACTGCCATGGACAGCTTCACGTACACCCCTCTTGATCCGTCCACCAGGACCATCCGGCTGCTTCGATTCATCAATCTGGACCGCGACGACATCGAATGCGAGCTCACACCGCATGTTATCTCCTCGGTGCCGCTCTTCACCTGTCTGTCATACACGTGGGGCGATGCCAACGGCCCTCGTGACAAGATCACCCTCAACGGCAGTGACTTTTCAGTCCGCGCAAATCTCTTTGCCGCGCTGCAGATGCTCCGGGATAAAACACGAGAGGCTACCGAAGCGAAGAAGGAATGGATTTTTTCAGCAGCCAAGTATCGACCAGAAGAGTCTGGATGGTGGGACGGCGTCATTGGCACAGTCCACTTCTGGATAGACGCTATCTGCATCAACCAGGATGACCTTCTCGAACGTGGCCATCAAGTCGGGATGATGCGGGACATTTTTTCGGCGGCCGATCTCGTGGTTGCTTGGCTAGGCCTTTTCGACCCAGGTCTATCACACGCCGCCCTGCATTGCATCATGGACGACACTGTATACGATCACAAGCATTCAGCACCAGGTGCTCCTCCATCCTGGGCTCAGCAGAAAGATGGCATACTCCAACTCAAGAGGTTGCCATACTGGCGAAGGATGTGGATTGTACAAGAGTTTGTCCTGCCCCGTCGGCTGGTTGCCGTTTGGAACCAACAAGGCGTATGGGTAAGAAACCTGCGCATGGTCTTTGACGTGGGTTCAGGGGTGCGGTCTGGAGACCCGGGCTTTTATGTGGAAACTCTGTGTCGTGAGCGGATAAAGCGGGAATTCAGATTGACAGGGTCATTCGACCAACTCCTCGAGGCCTTTCAATACGGCGAGTGCGTTGACCCCAGGGATAGAGTCTACGCCCTTCTTGGCCTTGCCCACCAGGACGACATCTCGCAAGAGCTTGAGCCCGACTACACCATCTCTGCGACCCAGCTCTACTTCCGCACGTTATCTTGCGTCCGCCATTCGCCCTATCTTGTGGACGAAGCACCATGGAACAGCTTTAGAAGAAACCTGAAAGCCAGCTTTCTCGTGCCGAGCGACGGGATATACGTTCAGTTAGAGGTAGTTTATAGTATCTCGGAGCCGGATCGACGACTTGCTCAGCCGCTGCTTCACCTTCTCCCAGGTTACCGATTATTCTTGGGCAAGCAAACCTTGGAGACATTACGAAACAAGTATCCGCAGTGTTTCGTTGACGGGAACGACCCGCAGATTATCTATGATGCTGTGGTTGAACAACTCCAGGACTTCCCACACGAGGAGGACCCCAAAGCGTGGAGATGCTTTGACAATTTACTTCGAGAGTCGTTGGGACTTTCCTTGTCCCGGGATGCGGTTGAGGAGATCTTTGACGCGTTCATTGACTATCCTGCGGCAGGTTGAGGTCGCATCAAGACGACTTTTTCACCATAACATCCAGCCTACGAGCTTCAAGAACCCCTCATCGCTGTCTTCATCTCCCCATTCACGTTCTTCAATCTGCGACCTCGCCTCTTTGGCCCTTGTCATCAGAGCGTCAACCTGACTTCCGGGAGCCTGAAGTTTCTGTTCCACCCCGGCAAGAAACCAGCACGCCCTCGCCAGATGGGGCTTCATCACCGGTGCGTCACCACACATGGAAATGACCTCCCGTAGCGCTCGAGCCGCAAGCACTTGCTCGCCAGTCTCGTCCAACATCCTTGCCATTGTGAATAGTGAGTCGGCCACACGCGGTCCTCCGTTTTGACCATAGAGCCCTCTTCGCATCATCATACTCCTGGACACAAACTCCTTTGCTTCATCCCGTTGCCCCTGAAGCCAATAGATACGCGCAAGCAGCATTATATCCCCACTGTGTTTTGGATACCTCGACGCCTCGATCTGGGCCTGATCCATGCCCTGCAGCTTCCAACAATTGCTCAGTGCATCCAGAGCAGCGTCGGCGTCGCCAATACGAAGACAGTTCATGGCACGGATGGCCAGGGTGCGGGACATTTTGGAAGGGTCATGAGCTTCGTGGATGGCGGTGGCGCGGTCGAGTAGCGAAGTGGCAGTTGTTGTATCTCCCGCCTCGATATTAGCGCAAGCTAGGGAATCAAGCACGTCGGCTATAGGAGGAGACTCGGGAGCTTCGATTTCCGTGCGCAGAGCAAGAGCCTGGGAGTACGCCTCCAAAGCAGCACGAGGTCGTGCTACATCGACATAAATATGGCCGAGGATCCGGTGGGCCTGCGCGGTGAGTGACTTGGGCAAGAGAAGATTCGAGTCGACTTTGAGACCAAACTCAAAGAATGAACGGGCGATAGAAGCTTGCTCTTTCTCCCATAGGTATCTGTAGACAAGGGCGCACGCGCGGGGGGCGGGGGAGGATGTCAGTGATCGATCCTGGTAAGGTAGGTAGGTAAGATACATACGTTCCCGTCCGGAAAACAAGCTCGGCCCACATTTCGGGCCGCGTTGGCTTGATTCCGTACTTGTCAAAAACTTGCATAAGTCGGCCAACATGGGGCAAGATTGCGCTGCACGTCTCCCAGGAGCTCCAGCCATGACCTTGATGGGCACCCCGTTGTTGCCATGTGTTTGGGAAGTCAAAGTACAGGATATTGACAGCCAAGTCAAAGTTGAGAATCCGGTCTTGTGTCGACAGCCTAGATAAGACCGCAAACTGCACGAGGCGATGCATCGAGACGGATTTGGAGCTTGACAACCTGCTGATCATGGAAGTGCGCGTCAACTCCATGATGGCATCCCCAAAACTAGCAGAAAAAATTAGGATTCTCTCGTCAGCTAGTGTGCGTGGCGGGCAGAATTACACGGCACGGCAAATAATATAGGTAGGAAAAAACATACTCAAACTCGTCAAGCAAAAATGAGTGACCGGGAGTATTTTCCAAGTCAGCTTTTGTGCTCGTGATAAGTCGCTCCAGGAGGGAGTCTGGGTCAAAGAACGCTAATAGGTTTTGCAGGGCCTTTGCGTCAGATGAAAGGTTCTGCAAGGAGATATCCCACGTGGTGAGAACGGTGTGGCCATACTCGATGGGAGTTCCAGACTTTGCATAGACTCTCTCGGCCGACTTGTCGTAGAGTCGTAACAGCTCGCTGTACGAGTATCCACGATCGCGGATAAAATCGCTGAGCTGCATCAGAGCAAGCGGTAATCCCCCGACCCGGTCGCAAAGGCCATCTACGGCAAGCTTCTCCTCTTGCTCAACTGCGCTGATTCCGGTGAGGGCCTGTAATACATCTCTTCCGGCTTCCAAGGAGAATGGGCTGAGATTTAGGGTCACCCCGGTCCGCTTTGATGCTTCCGAAGGGCTTCTGGTGGTGAGGATGATGCGAGCCATTGGGTTCGCCGGCCAGATTTGGTCCAGAAGAGACGCCGACTCTACGTTGTCAAAAACCAGGAGGTACGGCCTCTTCGTCTTATTCAGCCAGTCCCTAATCCGCTGAACGCTCCTCGAATCATCCTCGGCGCCGTCCTCCAGTAGACCAAGTTTGGTAGCAAATTCGGATAGTGCTTGCATCATTTTGATGCGGTTTTCGGAGGGAATCCAGGCGATGACAGCATATCTGTCCATTGACGTGTTTGCATATTGAAGAGCAAGCTGGGATTTACCCACTCCGCCAAGCCCATGGACGCCAATGGCCTTGAGCGGTTGCTGGGTGCTGGATGACGGGTTGGTGGGCCGAGGAGGATCCAGGTGCTCTCTGAGATGTTTTAGATCAGCAGACCGACCAAGAAATCGCAAGTTCAGTCCATAAGGTATCATGTAGCAGGGCAGGTTTTTGGCTTCGGCTTCATCCTGGATCTGGAGGCTTTGGAGCGCGTCGAGAGCTGCCGCAGTTTCTGTGGAAGACGGGTGCTTCGCGAGCTTGGCTATATCAGCAGCTTCATCGACACGCCTCGAAAGCTGCCGAACATTGCCGATAATGCGCGAGCATTCGGAACTAAACTTGGACCAGGTCGTCCTGTGGAGAGCGATATTGGGGTTGTTTCGGAAGAAGGCAATGGCGTAGGCACAGAAAACGACAATCTCACAGTATAACTCAAACAAGGCCTTTTCGAGAGAAGCCGTCATGGGAAGCTCCTCTTCGTACTTTCGGATCCGAGGCAAGGACCGCTGAAGGTCCTCCAGCGTGCCAACTACATCTGGCAGGACTGGTTGAGCGAACTGTAAAAAAAAAAACAGTGTCAGCCATCCGGCGCGCGATTGAACATGAACACATCGGTAAACTCGATGCAAAAGTCGACAAACCTTAACAATGAGCCGAATAGAGCCCCAAAGGACTGCGGCCACTTTGCCATTCATGCCCATGACCCAGGCTGTGAGAGCAGCAAAGTCGCTAAGCCCCAGTAAGATAGGCTGAAGCTGAGACATGGCCTTGGTCCAGGTTGTCGTGAGCTTGGGCTCGTCCTCCTGGGCATTCCCGAGGCCCTCGATCTGTGTCAACAACTCATCGGGACTCTGGATATTCCACAATTCTTTGTTGATAGTAGCAGCTTTGATCCCGCCTTTTGCAAGTTCGTTGTAGTACTTTTCCAGAGCGGCCTGCCAAATGGGGTTGGTTGGGCTCTGAGGAGAAGTGGGCGGCCGGTTTTTTGGCTCGGGGCCGGGGCCGGAGCCACCACTGACAGGGGTTGATGCAGTTTGCATCTTGAGGTCAACTGTAAACTATAGGCGTGTTTCGGATAGACTCAACCGTTGGACTCGCCCCCCTCGAGGTCCTTTCGTTATGATCTGTTGCTTGTCCCAGTGATAGAAGTTGCAAAAGGTGAGGGGTGAACTGCCTGGGTTTGTGAGTGCGGGAATTCCTCGTCACCCAGCGGAAGGAACCACTGGCCTACGAGCAGGGGTTGGCACGAGCCACCAGTGCCACCCATCCCATCATGGTTCATCTGTAGCCTGCCTGCAGATGCAACCAACCGCATCGGTCAACCTGGCGAATACCAAAGCAGGAGGTGGGAGCTCCCATTCTGAATTAAGCGCCCACACAGCCACCGAGAAGACGCGCCTTCCACGAACTTGAGACGAGGCGGAACCCCACGACGTGCGCCTGTGTAATGCCTGCTACCTGTCACAGAGCATTTGAGAATGGCGCGACTAACCTCTCCCGAACATCAATGTCATCCCGGGTGACGTTGGAACATTCAGGATGACCAAAGCCGAAGTCGAGCCCGAGAAGAAATTGGAACACGCGGTGGCTCAACCCGAATACCGCCAGAAATTGGCAGTGTTTGGTGGTATCCATAGTTTCACAATCAGCAGAAGTCGAGGTTGGTCTCTATTGTGTTTGCCGTCGTTACTTTACCGACTCTCCTCTCCCCCCCCAGCTCGGGATCAACTATTCTAACCTTGGCCTCCATGTGAGGCGCACCTAGGCCAACGTCCACGATTTAGACGCCGCGCGTGTTCGCCCTCCTCCTCCTCCTCCCACTCTGCCGAAAAGACGAGTGTCCAAGCGATCCCTCGTCAAGATACAGTAGACGTCTCGATAGACCTCGAATGGAGGCCTTCTTGGCTTGCCCAACACCATTCTCGGTTGCCTGCCAATCTGGCCCGCGTTCGAGTTCGTGGGGTTTCCCTCTCCGACCGCCCGGCGTTTTTGGAGCTGTACGCTCTGGTGGAAAGTTACGCTCGAGGAAATCGTGGGTTTGGAATCGACGATGTGGTCGATCATCTTCGCGAGACCGAGGTGTTTGCCGCCGAACAAGACGACCCAACGATAGAACAAGCCCAAAGACTGCTGATATTCGCCTTGCTGGGTTGGCAATCCATGGTCTACGTGCCTGCATTGAACGTCTCCCCGCCGTCCATGCTCTCTGTCCATCAGGACATAGATTCGGGGCTGGTGTTCGACACCCGTTCTGTTTTGGCCGACCTCTGCGACCGCCCATTGTCGATTTTACTTAAGGGCTTTGGAAACCTCCTTCCCACCCGGGCGCCGGTCGCATCCCTCGCAGCGGTAGAGAGCACCCGGGCTGCTGCGACATGGACGCCATTATTCCCGGCCGAACTTAACGCATACACGCTGCACACCTTGTTGGGCGTGCGCTTCCGATGGGTTGATAGTATTGCGCTACACCTCGACTACGATAGATCGAGCAAGACGCTTTGCCTGTTTGCTTTTCCGTCGGCCTGCGCAGCCCAACTTCGAAACCGAAGCGGCGCCATCTTTGCATTTGCGAGCGCAGAAGGCCGCGACGCACCTGATCCACGCGGGGATGAGGATGATATTGCCCATATCCTCGAGGAAGTGCTCTTATCGCTTCGCCTGCTTTTTGCCCAATCGCTGAAATCTCGCCGACTTTTCCGGCGCGTGTTCAGTCCTGAAGAAGCTCCCTTTACTCGCCCAGACACGTTGCTCCCACAACTTTGCTCTGAAAAGACACTGGAACTCGGGAACGGGACATGGGTGCCTCGTGATCGGCGGATCTACTATGCTGCACGGGACTTTCCCGTTTTATACGAAAGAGTTGAGCTCCTGGCCAAAGAGCTCAATGGTGTGAGGCCAAAGTCTGTTCGTGATCTCCTTCGAGATCGACGAGACACACTACAGTTTTGGACATTCTGGCTAGTTGCCATCATTGGAGGGGTCAGCATTGTGCTCAGTGCTGTTCAGGTTGGGCTGGCGAGTGCACAGCTTTCCCAAGGCGCATCATCATCATAATTAGATGGTTAGGGATATATGTATTGAATGACAATTTATGACTCATGACAAACAACTCGGCACTCTCAAAATTCCCCATGGTTGAAGTCAACAACAATAGCCTTCTCAACAAGGCCATCAATGCTCTTTACAAAAGCCATGTGGGTCGGGTCTTTGGTAACATAATAATCGCGGTCCTCGACTGAAGCAAACTCGGCAACAAACCCGTGGGTGATACCATTCTGTAAGCCCTCAGGCGAGTTGTCCTTACCACCCTTGAGGGAAAGAATGTATTTCCTGTTGTGGGTTGGATGAATACAGCTCTCCTTCAAAGCCAGAAAGCGCGCGCATGCCTTTTGGGTTCATTGTAAGCGCTCATTGTTTTTTTTTTGGAGCCTGAAGATGCGGGGTACTACTTTCAAGGGACAGGCAGGGGGGAACACGAACCGCTTGAACCTCCGCAGCGAGAGTATCCGACTTGAACTGGAAGAGAACAGTATGCGTAACCGTCATTTTTGTCTGTGGAGCTGGAACGGATGCCCGAAAGTTGAGTCCGCCGGAAAAAATGTAGAGAAGGATAAAGACGAGGAACGTTGCCGCTGCGCGTTGTTTCGTCAGCATGGTATGTGTGTGTGTGTGTGTGTGTGATTGGAGACTGACTGACTGACTGACTGACTGACTGGGAGGAGAATTTGATCCCGCGCGGGATGCATCAGGCCGAAGCTCGGACCACTCGCTCGCGGTTCTTTCAGGGGTAAGAAGTAACTGCTGCATCCGACAAACAGTGTTCCATGAGAAATGTTCAGCTGCAAAAAA
>Ga0247760_1003422_pt1 | contig 10317 bp, 8 predicted proteins | sample UWRJL171409R4_FD_179936 | JGI IMG/M metagenome (GOLD analysis project Ga0247760, IMG submission 179936) | Plant litter microbial communities from Arlington Agricultural Research Station in Wisconsin, United States - UWRJ-L171-409R-4 | ecosystem: Environmental > Terrestrial > Plant litter >...
AAACACAAAAAAAACCAATAAAAAACCGACTACAACAAAAAAAAAAAAAAAAAAAAGGGAAAAAATCCTTGGGGCCGTCCTGTCTGTTTGCTCCAATCCAATCCAACAAAGGGTAAAAAGGCAAAACAACAACGAAATTTCCATCATCACCATCATCACCATCATCACCATCATCACCATCATCATCACCATCACTCCATAACCTTCACCGTCACCGCCGCGAATCACACATAATCACAGTCTACCTAATTACAGTCATACTGTCTAGTCACAATCTGGTCACAGTCATAAGGCGCAATTGCCGTTTCCGTTTCTTGCCGTTTCTGAGCACCCTTTGCTTGCGTTTTTGCCAGAGACTGAGTTTCGGAGGTTCAGTAGGTTGAGCAGGAGTAGGCTGAGGAGGTTGAGGAGGGGGAGCTTGAGGAGAAGGCTGTATGTGATAGGCCGCGCTGCTGCTTACATATGAAATGTTAGCTACATGTAGTCGTCTCGATGAAAGCAACCGCGACAGCACAGGGGAGGGGACGCCTCCTGTCGGACATACCTGCTGATCTGTGCAGTAGTACTAGCAGCAGCACGAGATGGACGCTGCTGCGTGTGTGTCTGGCGTACCCAGGCGATTGAACTGGCCGAGGTGGACAGGGTCGAGATTGCATCGCCATTATCATCATTATCATCATCCACCACCCGCGATGGAATTGAATCCTTCGCCGCCAGTAGTGTGGGAACGGGGGGAGTAAGGTTGCACGACAGTGGATGGAAAGAAGGGATGCCCGGGCTGTTGTTATCGTCGTCCACTTGACCAAGAAGTACCGCCTCGACAAGCTTGCCGTGTCCGCCATAGACATTAGCCTCGTAATACGTCACCTCAGGGAGTTTGCCTCCCTTTGGACAGCGAGAAAGCCGGCCTGGACATCATCCCGAACGGTCCCTCCCCAGTGGCCATCCCAGTGCTTGTTAGCCCATTCGCGCGTAATTATTAATAGGAACTCTCGACGGCAAAAGATTTTCGGTCTGGCTCGTCATGTTTATCTTGACACTAAGGAAGGCTTGGGGGGGACTCGCCCGCATGGCACAGCGCGTCGACACATCCTAGACGCGGCAATCCCCCGTTCATTCATTCTAAGAGTATACCTGTCACAGCAAAGTCCGATCCGTTTCGTCATTGGAGAGTCATTCCAACAAATCGTAGCCGAACACCCAACTGCGCACCACGATCGAGTATAGCAACCAGAGGATCACACTTGAAACGTCGGCGCTTGATGAAAACGCGAGATTGGTTAACACGAAAGGCGGAATTTCAGATAATAGGAGTCCAATGCCGTCCAGATTTCTCTACCGACCGCCTACAGAGTTACCAAAACCTGCTCCAATGAAGACTAACTATGATCAATCTGTTGTACTAGAGTCAGGATCCCCGACCTGCCCCGTTCTCCCTCCACTACTAATTCTCCTTCTCTTTCATTCATGTCCCAGCCCGATAGATGGTAAACCGGTTGAAATTGCCTAAGACCAACACCGGTAGGATCTGAGAGCCCTCCAATCGCGAGTGTTGCAGCGGCCCGATCTCACGCTGCACGTATATGTAATACCGCCGGGGAAGCCACACGGTGTAGTGTAGAACTCGCAGTGATCAGTACCGGGAGGCGGAACCCACACGCCGCAAAGATTGGTCCGCAAGAAGCCGCTGATGTTGGTGCACTCGGTCCCGATTGTCCTGGTTTCTCTGCTCTCGCCGTTGCAGCCGTACCACCGCACGATTGTACCCGCCTCGGCGGTGCTGCTGAGGAGGACTGCGGCAAACAAGGGGATAGAGGTTGACAGCTTCATGTTGCTAGTGAGCCGTGCTTATTCGATGATTTTTGATGATTTTGGGAGGAGATGATATGAAGAACTTGATGGTGGAAGTATGAAAGGATCAAGACCTACAGCGAGAGGTCGCGTTCTTATACCCGAGTGCTGGCATATTCCAGTTCTGAGCCTCGAGCCATCAAGTAAGCCCCCTGATTGTTAGGAGGTTCGGTCTCCCTCCCTCCCACTTCCTCACCGAGCCACTCGGCCTCCCTTTGGCTGAACTCTTGGAAGCGGCTGCCTAATGACGATTCGCCGTTTGATGGCCGGTATTTGCAGGTGTAGACGGCTCAATCCGATGTGGTAAAGCCGGCCAGTCATTACTTGAGGTCTTCTCCAGCCGCATGCCACCCGTCGGATATGAATTCGTTTGGCTCTTCTAATCAGTGACTGTATAGCCTGAGAGCTGGGCAAGAGCACAATTTCGACGACTGTGCTCCGGTGGGAACAGACGTCATCTATTGGACAGCTCGCCATTCGTGACGGCTGAGGGTGTGGTTGGTCTCGTGTCATACAGCCTGCTGACTAGTATGATGGTCATCATGTTGCTTGGGGGCCTCGGTGGGCAACGCTTCAACCTATCGGGGAGGCCATGCGCTGGGCAGCCCGCAGATCCCCCCTCTTTTGGCCAAGAGAACCTAGCTAGCCAGCTTCTGTGACTGGACGCGTTGATTTGGTGCTTTCTATTTTGTGTAACACCTCTATGCCTCGGTGATTTGCTTCCTTGGGCGCTAAAGGCCTTGGCCATGTGATCTAAGTTGGCCGGGCACAATCAGCGCACACAACGTCATTCAGCGTAGACAGCTACCAATCAGCTCCGGAACAGCCCACTTGAGCTGGAACTCGCTGAGACAACAAGGCGTACTAATGCGTTCTCACTAAGCGGGGTTGGTGCCAACCCACTGCGGCGAATGCCAGCCCACGCTCATCATCGGGCTTCTGACGATGCTTGAGTTGGTGCCTTTACCTTTTACCTAAAAGCTCTAGTTGCTCTCCAAGAGGAGAGACAGCTGCATTTCGTCGACGAAGCGGCTGACCAAGGAGGTTGCACATGACTGCGCGGCCCATAAAAGCAAACATTTCTTGTTACTATGTCACTGTGGGGCCGACATTCCACCTTTTGGGTCGAGGCAGTAGTCGTCTCCATCACGGTCGAGCTCTGCGTAACCATCGATGCCTTTCCTTTACTCAAGCTTCTCCATCCTATCCACGTTATCACAACAAATCCCAGCCCAAGAGATCTTTGTCGTAAAAGACAGCTAAGTTATCTGTCGCCCAGAACGCACATGCAGGCACTGAAAAAGTCAACACGGAACTCTGGACAAGCGAGAAACTTTGCGTCCCGGTCGGTCCACGACGCGGCTATCGTCGGCCAGGCGGTCACGCACAGAAGTCCGGCCATACTTGTTGCTGATAGGATATCGGCACTAGTTCAATAACAGAAGGCAGAGTTTGAGCTCTCGTGAGAGGAAACCATGCTGCCCAGTCGTGTCGATTCGCAGGTCGCTAGCAACAGGTACAGTCTCTCAATCCTGCGGAATGGCTATGCATCAGCAGCGGAGAGAAGAACTGCACGCAAAGAAGGGAACAGAGAAAGCAAAACAACCTAATGCATTCTGTTTTAACATGAAAGGCGTATAATAAGAATTTATGCTTGGAAATGCTGCGATCCTGTGTGGGCCGCTTCCCCAAGTTCAGGGCAGCAGAATCAAGGCACGTTAATAAAGAGAGGAGACAGCTGATTAAGAGTGAAAGCCATGCGACTTGGTCAAATTCCATTTCGACTTCTAGCCAGGGAGAGCAGAAAGATAGAGCCACTATAGTATCAAATTCCATAAACACACTCAAGCTGCTAACGACAGGGGCAAGCTTAAGCCCCACCAAGAACTCCATTTAACGACCAATAGCCACCTCCAACAAACAGCAGTATTCAGGCGTCCCACACCCCCAGTACCTAAGACTTGCAACGCAATCCCCACCCTTCTCAGCCTACTAAGCATCTAAATTTCCTTGTCACTCGTGGAAATAATAAGACGCATCAGCAGGGCTGCTAATCGTTGGGAATAATTCATGTGCAGCATCGGATAAAATCATCGCCACAGGCGGCCGCGAGACACGCCAAAATAAGTGGTGGAAGTCGTCCTCTGAGGCATCGGACTGCGGCCGATCCACATCCCCTTCTGATGCAGCGGACACAATGTTCGTTGAGAGCTCGCGCTTCAATAGGTCGGTCAACGGCTCGTATGTCAACGACTGCCTCGGTGGTTTCCGTCGCCGGGAGGTTGGCGATTGCGAATCCGGCGAGGACCGTTAGCAGGGTAAAGGAAAGCTTCATATTGTGGTTGCGTATTGATAAAATAGTGCTTGGTGTTGGTAGAAATGATTCCTTGAAAAAGTTGTTACCGATTTTTTGACAACATTCGTGAAACATCCCATATTTATACTTTTTACCTTCATCTACCTAAGTACCTTGACTACCATCTCGATCTTGGCTGGTGGCTGAACCATCCTGATGAGAAAGCTGTTCAGACCTTACAATTGTCGCAACTTATTGCTGCACTGAAAAGCGCGAGATGTTTCACGTTTATTGCTTATGCCAAGTCGTGATTACTGTCAGATCGCATCAACGTGTCAATTACCCAGAGCTGTAAGTTACCCCATGCTGTCAGCTACCCCGGGCTTACAATCACAGCGGAGCAGTCAATTGCCCAAGCTTATAATCGCGTCAGGGTTAATAATCTCTCCCGGGGCCTAGAATCGCCCTGGGTCTCTGTATATCTTCCACCGCCTCACAGGTCGGCACGGGCGTAGGAGAGGCGGTTGGGGAGGGACCTGACAGGAATAGTGCAGTCAATGGCTACTGAGGGCAAACAGTGACCTTGAGATTGGCGGTTTTGGGTGCTTGCTGAATAAGATAGTAACCATTGCAATGCCCCTGGAAGCTTTGGAAGTGGAAGACTCGAAAAATGGGTGACTTTGTATCCGGATTGGCGGCCGGGTTGCCGGTCGGTGTCTTCAGCAAAAAGCGGCCACCAGGGGTTCCAACAAGCCCTTATGATAGGAGTCTAACGGCTGCAAACCCTCCAACCCATTTTACCTATTCACAGATACCTCGCCTGTCTTGCCTGCCAAGTTAATCCCGCCTCCATACAGCAGCTGAAACGGCCAAGCCGTCGCTACGATAGCTCACCGCCACCCCCCTAGAATCTGGGTCATACACTTCGTGCTCAAAAGCGTCTCCAGCATATTACACTTACCTCGTCAGTATCCGGCGATCCATCCCGAGAGTTTGCTTCTATTATTATACCCAGAAACATTCCCCTCCACACCCACAACTACAAGCGGTAACATTCCGGGGAGCTACCCTTCATGTAAAATGCCCGCCACTATCTATGGCCGTCACCTAGCTCCCTTTCACAGCATTATACAACCCCTGTGGTGGTGCTACAGTGGCGTATGGACTAACACAGACGTTACAGGGTGGGGCGAGTTGGGCACTTGATTGCTTGGCGAATTTCACGAATGAGTATAGCAAAGATGAGGGGAAAAGCAAAGGGGCAAGGACATGTTCCCAGTCAAGCCCAATGTCTTTATTTTTAGACCTGTGGGGGGCTCTTCCAGGACGTGGAACTCGGTGGTCTTTTGTATCCCTTTCTTCAGCGTCAAGTCACTGGGACTCGATTCCCGGGATCGAATGCCACCCCCAACCGCAACAAAGTTCGAAGGTGCCTCAAAAGCATCCGCAACACAATCTGTCTTGTTGATGTATGCGAAGCGCGAAGGATACTAGGCACCTTTCGACCCAGGGTTACTCAACCACCCTACGTACGAAGAGCGGATGATGTTAGCCGACAGCGCGTATGAACAGCGGGTTAGGTGGGACTACTTACAGCTGAGATCGCTCGTCACCAAGTCGAAGGACGTCGCTCTCACAACTCCAAACCCCTGTTGCCCTTGCATTGATCTTAGCTATTAGGCCATCGACGGCTTGTCGACCATGGGGCGTAGAGCAGACGTACAAGATACCTAGACCCATTAGGCAGCAGAGAGACGCCTTATTGGTAAAAGGGTTGACGAACATTCCGAATGACGAGGAGAAGAAGGAGAGAGCAGATGATATCGGTCAGTAGAGAGTAAGCCAACGTCACTGCTTCAGCATTAAATATCCAAGGGTACGAAGGTTGGTTTACTTACCAATGGTGAAGTAAATGGCATAGATGCGCGCCCTCGTATCAGCAGACACTGACGCCTGTCCAAAATGCCGATATGGGCCGGCACTGGGCCAGCAAAATTAGCGCGGACCGAGGCTTCCAGAAGCTGCACTTGAATGCGAGGATTGGTCGCGATTGGATGATCTCACTTACCGGCTGCGTTGGGTGACTGGCAACCCTGCAATCGGATTCTCGAGCTTCTCGACGCTGATGCTGCTAAATGCTGTTTTCGGTTAGCGTGCGTTTAGCCTACGAGTCGCGGAATGCGGAGGACATGCAGGCCCCGGACAGCCCTTGGTTGCAACGCTGGAGTTGTAGTGCGGTAGGCTTCCTTCCGTCTTATTTGACGACCTCGGTCGCGTAATTCCTTCCTTCAAAATTTGGCGTCGCTGGCTTGCAGCTCTCTGTTGTGTTGGTTCCAGCTGCGTCAGAAGATTTGACCGCGTCTGTTCGTTTCTCCAGAAGGCCACCTTCATGCCGTAGATATCATGCAGGTCTCGCTGAGAACATTGACAGCTCTGCTGCTTGGTACACCGGCTTGTGCCGCGCCGGTTGACGAGAGCGTCAATGACGCCGCAAAGGCGCCTGGGCCGCAGTTCGATTTTGTAAGTCAGCCCATGCAGCTCAAGTCTCTCACGCTCCGACCACAGAACCCCTCTCCCTTTTTTTTTCCCTTCCTTTTTTGTTCCCTCCTTCTTCCCCCAAGCTCGCGACATAACGGCTAACAAAGTGCGGCGATGTTGTAAATCGTCGTTGGTGGAGGAACCGCAGGCTCAGCCCTTGCCACCCGGCTGAGCAAAAGGGCTTCCGTGGGCTAGCATCCTGCTGATCGAGGCTGGCCCTTCGGCCTTGGGGGAGGACGGCATCAACATCCTAGGCAGGAAGGGCTCCACCCTTGGGACTGTCTATGACTGGAATTTCACGACGACGGCGCAGCCCGCAGCGAAGAACCGTGTCTTCACCGCTCCGAGAGGAAAGGTGCTGGGAGGGTGTTCGGCTTTGAACATGATGAGCTGGGATCGAGCCAGCGAACCCGAATACAATGCCTGGGGGGGACTTGGGGAGTCCGGGGTGGAGCTGGAGTTCCATGATCTCGGCCATGACCAAGGCCGAAACCTTTACGCCTTCAGCCCATTACGGAAACCAAGGCGTAGGCAGCACCGGAACAATCAAGACCGTCATCAGCCGCTTCATCCCCAAGCACCAGGATTCGTGGATCCCGACCATGAACAAACTGGGAGTCCCGCTCAATCTCGAATCCCTAGGCGGGAATCCACCCGGAGTCATGTACTAGCCAAGCAACGTCGACTCGGCGATTTGGAATAGGCCATACGCCGCCAACGGTTATCTGCCGACAGCGGGTGCGAACCTCCACGTCATGACGGGCACCCGGGTCGCCAAGATCAACCTTGCCAAGTCTGGCGGCTCTCGGCTTGCCACGGGCGTCACTCTGCAGAACGGCACCATCATTAACGCTCGGGAGGAGGTTGTGCTCTCGGCGGGCTCCATCCAGAGCCCTGGCCTTCTGGAGCTGTCAGGCATTGGCCGGCAATCCGTCCTTGGCGCCGCGGGTGTAAGCCAAATCATCGATCTGCCTAGAGTCGGCGAGAACCTGCAGGATCACATTCGCATTCAAGCCTCCCTTCCAGCTCAAGGACAACTACACCTCGTTTGATATCCTGCGCCACAACGCTACGTTCGCCAACGAACAAAGGGAACTCTGGCGGCCCGGCCAATACTCCATGTATGACTACACCGCGAGCGGCTACACATTCATGAACTGGGACCAGGCCGTTAGCGTAAATACTTCGGCTAACCTTGGGTCGCTTGCTCAGAGTGTTGTCGGCACGTCGGCCTCGGTCGTCGACCAGAAAAGACTGAGTTACCTCTCCAACCGGGCCGTCCCTCAACTCGAGGTGATTTTCTCGGACGGGTGCACTGGTGTCAAGGGATACCCCCTCCCGGGCACGCCGCTTTACGGGAAGGGCTTCTTCTTCGCCCTCATTGCCGCCGTCATGCATCCGTTGAGCCGCGGTAGCGTCCACATCCAGTCTTCCAACATCAACAACACCAACCCGTCGTTGAACCCGAACTATCTGTCTAACGAGTACGACATGCAGGCTGCAATCGCTGCCATCAAGCACGTGCGCAAGATTGCCAACACAGCTCCCATGTCTGACCTCTGGGTTGCTGAGTACGAGCCCGGACTGGCCGCCGTGCCCGCCGCCGATAATGATGCCCAGTGGCGGGACTTTGTCCTCAACACAACACTGTCCATATTTCACCCCGTCGGCACCTGTGCAATGCTTCCACGCCCACAGGGTGGCGTCGTCGACGCGGGGTTGAAAGTATATGGTACATAAAATCTTCGCGTCGTTGACGCCAGCGTAATGCCCATTCTGGTCTCCGGTCACATCCAGACGGCAGTATACGGCATCGCGGAAAGGGTGGCCGACATGATGATTGGAGACTGCAATGCAAGGCGTGCGCAATGAGGCACGACCCATACGCCCTGCCTGTCTTTTTCTCGCTCGAGTTTAGTACGGGCAAGTAATAGCCCTTCAACATGCATATTTATAGGATACCTTTTTTTTTCTTCTTTTTTTTTCTCTTGTTTTGTTCTCCACGGCCACAACAGGCGGGCTGCGGTGATAAATAATCTGCTTTTGAGTCCTGTTAATCGTCAGAATTAGTACCCGACGATCTCGGTAAGCTAATTGGATTGCTATCGTGTGATTTGCTCTCCGCGCCGGAAAAGGTAACTCCTGACGTTTCAAGGCTTGGAGCGTTTCAGCTGCCCTAGAAGAAAACAGGTAGTGGATATACTTTACACTCGGCTAAGTAATTAATGTTAGAATGCAACTGTTAATACTACGGTGTGTGGGACCGGTGGTATGTGTGTGTGCTACGCACTTGCTCGTGGGTCAGATGTACTACAGTGGAAAGAGCCAAAGACTCCACCAACCCATCAAACCTACCCTATCGACTCGGCGTCTGATGTAAGCGCCAGTTTGGATTTACTGTTACTAGGCAGAAATTGGTGCGTAGAGCTGACTAATATTCCTGTGCATAGCTTCTGGTATACATCGATGGGCGGTGCCCTTATTAGAAGCAAGCACGGCACCTTGGATTCCACGTCTAGTTGTGACAAGCGGTCGAGATGGTTTTGGACTTGACTACATTCCATTGTGCAGCCCATGCCTCACAGCATCCCCTCGGTCCCTTTTCCTCCCCCGTCACAAGAAAGGCGGGGTAGGTTGTCGCTAGGCCGACTTAGGCTTCGTTCGGTGTTCCTCTCAACTGCACCCGTCCTCGAACGTTAGCCCGACGCAGCTTACGAGTCATGACACACCCACCCGAATTCGGGGAAGGGGGCAAGTGAATGGTGTTTTTAGATGTCCATCCTGACGACTGTCTGCACTTGTTGGCCGAGAGGTGCCGTCGGCAAGTGGCATAGGTATTTCTGACCCACGGACTCAACGATTCACTGCTCACTTCACGCGCTTCCGGCCCCGCAAGAATACGTGCCGGGTTGTGCGCAACCAAAGCTCCCTGGACTAATCCACTGTGGGAAATGCCATCGTGTGAACACGGGGAACATGGCAGCCACACGGTGAGAGCTAGCTGGATATGGGCAACCTTCCCCCAAACCTGGCACCGGGGAGGCGCCAAGCGAAATATCGGTGTGCTTGGGACCCTAAGCGATTGGGCACCAGGTGCCGGGGATGCGGTTTGCCTGACTCGTCGAATTGGGGGATCAGTGTGAATCGGAGATGAATCCGTCAGCCAATGTTTGGAGACGACTCGGACGCAGATCTTTGAGAATCCCAGCCAAGAGAGTTTGGAGGAGGGAGTTGGATAGGTATTTGATGCTGTCGCCCCGCGACGCTTCGGGTATTTGTCCCGAGTAGATTTGCAAACTCACCCTGTCGAAATTTGCACGCAAACAGAAGGAAATAGCGCCCTCTGACGCTGGTTCTTGACGAGCAACATGGCGCCGCATCCGCGTTCCGTCAAAGACGCACCAGGAGCCCGCGATGACTTGTCGGCGTCCATCATCACCTGCGTTGCCGTCATGACGGCCATCTCGACCTTGGCCATCGCATTAAGGTTTTATGTCCGAGGACGGCTCCTCCGCGCTCTCGGTAGCGAGGACTGGTGCATTCTTGCCGCTTGGGTCAGTTCGTTCTAATTACTCCCCACCATGGCCTCCTTGCCGCAACCCAGTGGGGTGCCAAGCATGCTAACAACCAAC
>Ga0247760_1003423_pt1 | contig 10314 bp, 7 predicted proteins | sample UWRJL171409R4_FD_179936 | JGI IMG/M metagenome (GOLD analysis project Ga0247760, IMG submission 179936) | Plant litter microbial communities from Arlington Agricultural Research Station in Wisconsin, United States - UWRJ-L171-409R-4 | ecosystem: Environmental > Terrestrial > Plant litter >...
CCCCCCCGCGGCTAAAGTTTCCTATCGATGGAAAGCAGATGACGCATAATCTGTAAGAATAGCTCCCAGGCAACAATTCCAATTATGACATACACGCGTACTGGGTATCGTGTGACTTGTCCCGAAAGTCCTATTGTCAAAGCTGAGCAACCCATGCCTTACCAAAAAATTCAAACAAACAAAAAGGATCCAGTCACACCAATTTCAAACCTATAGCGTCATTATGCTATGCTATCAGAAGGATGGAGTCGCTGACGATAAATAGTAACGTTACCTAGTCTGTCTTGTTAAATTTTCGATACCTTTTAGGCAGACGTTGGAGAATTTGGTGATAATGTTAGTGGTTACTTTGTGATAAAATTTTATCTTTATAGGATAGGATTCCTGACCTTGTTGATATTCAGGTATGTGTCACGATCAGAGGAATCACGAGTCGTGGCTGCAGGATATCCAGTAATTAAGTAGATTTGCAAGTTGAAGAGAAAAGAAAGGAAAACTGTGACGGCAGGAGCAACCAGACCCGCACCAACCGCGCCAACCCTCCAAAAGGATTGCAAGAATACCAAGTCGGCATCTTGGCATCTAGTTGTGAGTTAATTACAAGCATGGCGAACGCCGTGACACCTACACCGCGTCGAATCCACGATTACGATAAGGAAGGATGTATGATGTGCCCATGGGGTGTTTTGTATGAAGCATTACTCTCAGGGTGTTGTAGGCGTAGAGATGAGGCGCCTTGGCGTATTGTTTTTTCCCTGAAGCCCCGGTTATGAAAAGAACCACGCTGTCGGTTGTGAGAAGACCAATTGTGTAAAGACTTTCCATTAGAGCGGCAATAAAGACTATCACGCAAACACACAGAACGGTCAAGTGTAACGCCCAGCGGAACCAGACACTACAAGCTATAAGCGTGTCTGGATAAGCTCTTTTAATAGGACAAACACCGTTGGCTTTTCATTCCGTAATATTGTGTACTATCCCAGGGCATGTACTGGTATATTCTGAGACATTCCATCATGTACTAGTATACTGTGGGACATCCCATCGGTGCTGGTATATCACATACCATTCCAAATTTCGAGCTAGGGTCATCCCCCAGTGCTGGCATATCGTGTACCATCCCAGATTCCAAGCTGGGATATCATGTACCATCCCAAATTCGAGCTGGGGTATTGTGTACCATCCCAGGGCAAGTACTAGTATATTCTAGGCCAAATTTCGGGACCGTGGTTCAAGATCCAGGCCCAAATATAGCCCCTTAGCAGTTTCCAACCACGGTCCCAAATTCAGGCCTTAACTCAGAATCTAGGTTAACCTTAACATTAATTACATTTGTTGCTACGCAGGGTCACCGCGTCAGGGGAAACGAGGATAGGGGTTTGCACTGCAAGATGGTGGCTCGTACAATAGGGGGTTGGGTAAGTGATCACTTGATGCCTGCCTTCCTCGCTCTCTGGTATGGCTAGAGATGGAGCGATTGATAGCCACAGACAATTGACCAGTTCGGCGCAGGGTATAGCGCTTATTTTATTTTTTTGGGATCAGGCCCGTGTCTTTGGCTCGAGTCTGTTAATTACTCTGATACACGGTTTAGCCATCACAACACGTTTACTTACAGTACAACATATTTCCGTTTACTAAATTGCCCTTTTCCCCCACACCTGTCTGGCTCTCCCAGCTCACTCAGATGCCCTGTATAAGCTTTGATAAGCCTCGAACACAAATGCTACACATTCTATTACTATGGCAGGTGCTTATTTTACAAAATCCCATAAGAAAGGGTTTATGTGCCTAGTTTTTACTAATCTTTCAGAAATATTTCATCTCCACTATCAAGCTGATAACCTCTGCTCAAAAACAGATTTCTCATGAGCGGTCCCCGTTTGCTCACATTTTGCAGCACCTTGTCGCTCGGGTGAAAGCCCTTTTCAAACCATGCTTCCAGCACCAACGTGCTGCCTATGGACAGCGCAAGACCCAATACAAGCTCTATTAGCATTTTACTGTCACCGCCATCGGTGCTGACGTCTGATAAGTTGCCTAGCAGCAGCATCAGCACGGATTCGTGACAACAGCTCTCCACTTTCAGGATGTTCTCATCCACTGAGAAACCGCCCTCTCGTAATAATGTCCTTGCAGTCTCGACGTGCCCACCCTTCAAAGCTCCTTCAAGACTCTGTGCCGTGGGGGAGACCCCGCGGTCCAATAGCCATTTCACTGCCATATTGTGACCCTGCGTCGCGGCGGCGCACAGCGCATCGGCGGCGTATGACGCCTGCGGATCGAGTCGTAACCCTGTGTGTACTAACTTCTCCATCAAGTTGGCATATCCCTTTCCAGCAACGTTTATGAAGGGGAAATACTGGTGCTTTTGCCGGCTATGCTGGATGTAGATATGTCTTATAGGGTACTTCCCAGAGGGAACGTCCACGGCCCGGATTATGGTGAGTTCGTTAGTGGTCTTGTCGAAGATCTCCCCTGGTGTTCTTGGAAAAGATACATCTCGTACCGCAATGCCATAGAAGTAGAGTTTTCCCATAATGATGCTGGTGCATGGGAGAATGGCGACGGTTCCATGTTTTGGATGATTGGGAATTAGTCGGACTTGGAGACGGATCCCCTTGCTATTACTAGTGATAGCGTCGACTAGCTGAGATGAGGACTGTAGCGGTACGGCATGGGCGGTGCCATAGTATACGCGTGGTTCGGGTGCTAGAGGGCTTAAGGGGGTAATACTGGTGATCGCACTGTCGGAGGACGCTTGTTCATCTGAGGCGTCGTCGTGATTGACTGACCAGGCAAAAATGGTGTGATCATCCGAAATCTTGATGATTTCCTCCTGTAACCGAGTGAAGGCCTTGTCCCCTTCCCCATAGAGCATAGGCATGTTGATCCCAAAAAGGCCCAAGAGGCAGTACGCCTTATCTTCGACCCGCGATGTCTGCCGTTTCGAAGCCCACGACATTCGCTGTGCGATACTCTCAGTGCTAGGATCGCATCCTAGCAGCACCTTCTCGGGAATACCAGTAATCTTTGATAGTTCTGCCTGAAGGCTGGACTTGGTGCCGAGTTCTTGCCAGTTTGCATCGAGAAATACAACCACCGACGGCGCGATGAGTTCCTGCAAGGTCCAGCCCCTGGTAAACCATCGGCTGTCCGCTAGAGACCCCCCAACGTCGTTGACGGAGGATGAAAATGATATGTCCTCGTCCAGGGACAGGCTTTCATCTGCGCCCTCAGCCATAGTTGCGTCTATCGACGTCTCGGCCTGCTCGACTTCCTGGATATTGCAAAACATGCCGTCATCCGGACATGTGTCGTTATCTTCATCGCAATCGTTGACGTCGGCGAGGTATGCAAAGCAAAGCGTTGATTTGCGATACCATTCGTACATGGAATTTATCGCTTCTGAAAGCTCGGCACTGCTCGATTTGTCGATACAGCACGTGTCAATCCAGACATAGTCCAAGCCGTAAGCTGCCGCGACGGTACGAATCCCATCGACTTTGGCGTACCCCGCTCTTGCGGAATCATATGAAATGCCGCTCTGGACATCTTGGAATGTGACTTCGTCCTTGCCCCACGTGTGTGAGAGGATTGCATATACTGGCGTTTCGGCTCCCCAGAACTGTTCGAACTCGAGATTGTCCGTCTTCGTCTTTAAGATTCGCATTTTGTCGTATATATGCCAACAGACTGGCACCATGAAGGCGGTGTTGGAATTTCCCAGAAAGGTTGAGGCATCTGAGAAAACTCAAGCAAGGTGGGCCATTGGAGCTAGGCAGCAATCGGAGCCAGGCAGCAATCGGAGCTAGGCAGCAATCAGTTAACTGCAGATCATAAGCTAAGAGGAAGCTCAACTTAAATTACCTGGTTTAAGCACACCAAAGGTGACTTTTTTCTCGGTGTTAGAATTGTTGCACCACTGCTGTGATCACTACCAGAGCAATCAGAAAGATGAGGGTTGTAATTGTTCTGTTCTCTGGCTCTCTGGCGAAGCCAGAGGGCCATCTTTTGTGTGGTTACGTGCATGAACTAAATCGCCAGATCGTGGCTGATCGCCAGTATGATCGCCACAACTGCCAGCCACGGCCATGATCCACTGCGTGCATCGTACCCTCCTTTTTGACAGTAACCGTATGTATGGGACCAATTCTGGGCTCGCTCGGCTAGAATTGAAGTAGTTGTTCATGCTGTGGCGCAACCTTCCGGAAATGGCTCTTAGGGTGAGCAAGCCTGAGCAAATCCTGAGCCAATCCTGAGCCGGCCCTGAGCCGGGGTGAGCCACGTCACGTGGGCGAGGTACGAAACGGGAAATTTTGTGTGCCCAGATTCGTCGCACAAAACAGCTGTTTCCTGCGACGAATCTGGGCACACAAAATTTCCTTTTTCGTACGGCGCCCACGTGACGTCGCTCACCCCGGCTCAGGGCCGGCTCAGTCTTGCTCAGTCTTGCTCACCCTCTGAACCATTTCTGGAAGGCTGCGCCGCAGCATCCACAACCACTTCAACTCTAGCCGAGCGAGCCTAAAATTGGTCTCATATATAAAAATTGCTACGCTGGTCCCCGTCTTTAGAAAGCGAATGGTTCCGCCTTAGAATTTACCTCGATATCTCGCACCTACCTAGAGCTAGCTGTATATACTATTTTGTTATTCTATACCTTAAACTTTTTACTACCTTTGACAAAGCGCAAAGATACCGTAAAACCTCGAAAAATCCGGTTTTACTCGGTGGACGTGCGCGCTCAGGAGCCACGCAAAAGCCACCGCTCCAGTTCCGAACTCTGACGGCCCAAGAGACCGTGCAGCGGGCCATGCGGCCCGAGGTTAACCCGCGTCTACTACAGTCAAGAATACTTCTCACTGGCTGCTGGCACGGAGTGATCATCGTGGTCACTCCACGTAAGCAGTGAGCACAATGAGCAAGGTGATCACTGCGATCACTCTGCTCATCGTTTGAGCAGAATGATCACAATGATCAAGGCACAAGTTACTTCCAGAAACCCATAGTATAGATGCCCTCATCGTGCCCCAGATGGAGTGAGGGACCCTCTGGTTCCTCACGCTAGCACTACATTGTTCTTGAGATCTACTCGCCGCATCCCCGCCCCAGTAGTATGATACGATATTGGACTTGTTTATATCCCTCCCATTGCTCCTCAAGCAGTCTCCAAACCTAGCCATGACCAATTGCTTCTCCGTCTGACCGTTGGCAGGACCGTTGACTCCCGGGATTTCGCACCAGAAATAGCAGTTGTCGATGAGACTGATGGGACCCAAGCAGCAGTTGGCCAACCACGGAGATAACGCGTTGCCGTCCCCGGCGGGGAGGAATGCCCAGTTCCTGTCCTTGGGGATGGGATAGCGCTCGAGGTCGGGGATGGCTTCGCGGCCGAGGCAGGTTGTGTTGGACTTTGTGTAGGCCATTTTGACGGGCTGCGGTGACGTGAACGGTTGAAAAAGGAAATTCGGCCGGCGGCGATAGAGCCGCCCAAGAGGAAGAATAGCGGTCGACGATGGAAGGGTGAAAATATAAGACGCACCGCCCAAGAACCAGGACCTCTCGGTCTTCACCTTTTACTTCTCTGCAATCCAACAGCACCTAAGATACAACTGCCGTCGTTCTATTGACGTCACCGACCATGCCAAGTCTCTGTGTTACAGGTGTTGGTGATTCTCGTAGGCGTTTTGGTCCCAGCGCTCTGGTTCACTTTAGCCGGGCTTGAAGACGGCTACAACAAAATGACGAGCAAAGACAGCCAGCCGGGCCAGGTCTGTATTAATACACACCCACCAATTTCAAGCTACCAGCCACTGCTTTTGTTTATAGTCTGTGTTGCATTTGGCGACGTTGGTTGTAAACTGAGCGACTTGGATGATGATGATGGAAACTTAAAGTTGACGCACTGAATACACAATGTAAACATCAAGAGTATATCTACGGCGGCCAATTGGTGGCTGATTCAGCAGCGACTGGAAATATCCTAAGGATGTCTACGTAGTGGTTTTTTAACGCCTGAGCCCCTGAATTCTAGCCCCTGAGTTCCTGAACATAACTATTGCTCACGTGCTCGCGCGCAGTCTGCGCTGTAAAACAGCGTTTCCAGGCCTAAACTGTATTATAATAACGGCTTAATTACTGAATCTATCTACAGAAGGTTTATTACTGCCGGTACCGTGCTGTTATCGCACCGGCCGGCTACCCAGATGCTCTGCCTTAACTTGCTTTAGACTTCCGTCAGGGAGATACTCAGCTATAAGTTTTCTCGAGTGCCGTGGATATTCTGTCTCGCGAAGGCACTTCTAGCATACTTATTTCCTGAACGCGTGCGTTTTGACTCGACGGCATCAAACTTCCGGCTATATGGCTCGCAAGCAAAAAGGATTGAAAAGAGCACATAGCCTTGCGCCACGGGAGTCTGGATTGGCAACCTCGCCACGCAGGACCAACGCGTAGAAGAGCCTCGTACTCGCCACGTCTGCGTCAGCAGGTCACGGCAGTTCATGTGTTACTCACCCAAAGATTTCTTCTTCTATTCTTAGAAGTACGAGGCAGAAGGCCTATATAACAGGCTGGCCTCCCATTGTAGACAAATTCCCTTAAAAAAACCAGTTCTCGTTTCCAGTGCAAATCTTCTAGTGTACAATCCGCTATAAAATCTAACGCAAGGCCAACTACGGCGACAGCTTCTAGCTCCCTGGACACTATAGTTCGCCAGGCACTCTTAGTTCTTCGAGACCACCATTCACTCTCCCAAAATCAACCATCCTTAACTAAACATTACAACATACTACTGAGCATCAATACCATGGCCGAGTATTCTTCCCACGCTGACGGAGCACAAAGCTTTACCGACCAGGCTCCGATGTCCGCCTCCGACGGGGCTGCAAATGCCCTCAAGTACGTGTTAAAAGCCATTGATTTTTACAGCACTTTTCGAGACGAGTTTGACTAACCTCGCTTCCGCCTGAAAGATGGATGATTGAAAACCCTGTCAACAACATCTTGCCCCCTATCATTAGCGAGCAGGCTCCGTTCAAGGTCATCTGTGATCGCAGCCCTGGGTAAATAGCCTGTTGGGCTCTTTATTTGGTATCTTCAGATCATTTCGAAGCATCTAAATCAATAGTTTACAGTAAAGATTGCCGCCCGGAGTACAGCATTTTCGTCGGCAACCTTGATCCCGAGGTTGAAAATCTCTTTCTCGTATCGCACTTTCAGTCCCGCTTCCCCTCTTGCAAGTCAGCTAAGATCATTACCGATACCATGACTGGTCGGTCTTATGGATACGGCTTCGTCCACTTCAGCAATGAAATGGACCAGCAGCGTGCTCTCGTGGAGATACAGGGCATGTACTGTGGTAATCGCGCTATACGAATCTCTACCGCCAACACGAAGACTCAGTATGTCCCTCTATCGCTACTTGGCCACTCTGAAGTTCTAACAAGAGAAAGTTCCTACTAGTACAGATATGGAAAATTCGTGGCTCTATGGCAAGGACTTGCCGGCCATATAGGCTGGGGGCGTTCCACCTCAGTATAACCTGCCCGGATCTTTTAATCGAATATAGCCGATAAACCAATTTAACTACCCGAACAATACGACTATCTTCGTCGGCGGTCTTTATGATTACGTGACTGAGCATCAGCTCTGGTCGTTCTTCTAAGGCTTCGGGGAGATTATATATGTTAAGATCCTTATCGGCAAGGGTTGTGGCTTCGTTCAATTTATTCATCGCAATGTAGCCCAGATAGCTATGAATCAGATGCAAGGTCAACTTATCGGTAATTCTCACGTCCGCCTATCGTAGGCAAGATCAAAGAACAACCCAGGCCTACGAACTCCTTACCGCCCGGTTTCCCGAACCCCTTCTACATCGTCTCAGTCTCTTGAAAAGAAATCATAGCGACATGAACCAGTTGGTGAAAAGCGGAGGAGCCGCTATCAGCGAGTGCCGTTCGCCTAAGAGAGGCTGCTGGTAAGCATTCCCTGCCATAACAGTCGTGCCTCTCGACTAATACTTCGACACAGCTTCTGGTTCTAAATTTTTATTCTTGAGTCCTCCTAGAGCAAAAATCTGTGAGGTTCTGCCCGTCTGCCTCATTGGTGTCTCCTGTGATTGGCAATCCTTTCACGTATAGCCGTGTGTCTAAGAGTTCCAAAGAATATCATCAATCCAGAATCCGGATACAATCTAAATCCGCATTGTTTCCTAACGTTTCAGGGCACTGATTGCTATATTCAACGACTTTGTACTCTTAAAACTTAATGACTGTTGAGCACACAGGAGATACTCGACGGCAGGCCACAGGAGACAAATTGAAATCGCAGTGCAAGCGGCTAGTGGCTTGCTTAGGCGTCGACTTGCAGCTGAGATCCGGCGCCGGAGCCAGGTGCGCTGTCGGCGCGGGGCCGCGTACGCGCCCGGACTGGTGCTCGTAGGAGGTTGTTGAAATCGCATAAAAAAGCGCCCGGCCATTGCTTGTCTCGGCCGTTGCTACCCGAGCACCAGAGGAAAAAAAATAAAGATGTTGACAAAAAAGAGGGAAAAAAAACCCGAAAGATCGCTATGACCATATCCGACCAGTTCTTTCCCGGCGTCGGACCTTGTAGCCCTTGACTCCTTTTTACCATAATCCAAAACTACCCTACCTTACCGACAGAAGCCTCCGCATCGTAACAGGGGCTTATAAATCGACCCCTATTAGATGCCTGGAGACGGAGGCGGGAGTCCCCCCGCTAGACCTATACCTTAACAAACGACTAGCCGACTTTGAGAAGCGGCTACAGGAAGCAACAAGCAACACTCCAAACAGGGGGGCCGGAAAGGGCCACCACAGGTCAGCTAATTACAGAGGCGTGTAGCAAGATCTACAGAAGATTCAGCAGGGGAGGGAGAAGACCACAGCCGGGAAGAAAGCCCCAACAGGGCCCACAAGGCCCAACCACCACCGAGCAAGCCACGGAAACGATAACGCTATGGGCAGCCCAGAAAGGGAGGTTAGGGAAGATGAAAGACAAGGAGCTGGAAACAGAGGAAGTGGTCGAACAGGCATGGTAGGCCCGGTGGGAGAGGGAAAGAGGCAACCAACAAGGAGGCAACCAACAAAGAAGAAACAGTGGCAGGATAGCCGATGGGGACCTACCAACCAACTCCTCATTTCTAAAAGAAGCCTTGAGGAGGCACGAGGGCCTTACAAAGGCCCAGAGCTCTCTCCTAACCCAAGCCCGCACGGGGGATATAAGTCTACGGGATTACCTATTCAGGATAAAGGTCCCGGAGGTCAACACCCCTTATTTCAGGTGCGGCGAAGGGAGGGAAACAGTGGAGCACCTAGTGGTATGGTGCCCCGATCCACCGAAACGAAGGCCGTGGAACCAAAGGGATATTCAGTCACGCAGAGACCTGCAAACCGTGCTACGGGGGGCAGGGATACAAGATACTGGGCTTAAAAAGAAGGTCCTGAACTGGCTGATGGACTCGGGCCGGCTACTGGAATATAGACTAGCTAGGAAGCTGGACTTAGAAACAGTGGAGGAGGGCTAAGGGGCCCGGAGGTCGGTAAAGGGCCTCTCTTTTTCTTTTGTAACAGGGTGGACTCACAAACAGCAGCTACGAAGCAGGGGACAGAGGTTTTTATCCGGCTTACAAGGCACGGTTTCCTTTGTATATAAAGAAGTAGAAGGACCGGCACGCCCTCGGGCATATCGGTGTAAGAAATAATAATAATAATAATAACCCTACCTTACCGTGCCATGCCATGTTTGATGTATCCTAACCCTGCCCATCAAGAAAAGTAAAATCCTCAAGAGTAGCGCCGCCCATCAAAGTACACCAAAACCCAAAACTCCTCGCTGAATCCATCCCATAATTTAACCCAATCTTCCATCCCATTGTATACAGACCCAAACCTACCCATCTACTTGACGTACGTGCGTAGGTATCTCAAACCCCATAGCGCCTCGCCGTTCCGTCATCCGACTCGCCCGGGACTAGCGACTGCCCAAACACCACCCTCCTCTTACCTTCCTCCCCGAACGCACCCGCACCAGCTCCGCCGCCACCGCTCTCCGACGCCAGGCCCGTCGAGATGGTCTCCAGCTTCGGCTCCGGGACCGAGAAGCCGCGGAAGCCGAGGCGCTTCAGGGCGGCCTCGACGGGCTGGCGCAGCAGCGGGGCGCAGGCGGCGACGATGATGAGGGCCTCCTCGAGGCGCGACCAGAAGAAGACGTTGGCCAGCATGTACAGGGCGTCGGGGTTGCCAAAGTCGTAGGTGACCTGGAAGTAGATCTTGGCGATGCCGGTGCCGG
>Ga0247760_1003424_pt1 | contig 10311 bp, 12 predicted proteins | sample UWRJL171409R4_FD_179936 | JGI IMG/M metagenome (GOLD analysis project Ga0247760, IMG submission 179936) | Plant litter microbial communities from Arlington Agricultural Research Station in Wisconsin, United States - UWRJ-L171-409R-4 | ecosystem: Environmental > Terrestrial > Plant litter >...
TCCTTTTTATCTAGAATAAGCAATTCCATCACTCTTTTGCCGAACGGCCAGAAAACCGCTCTGTTTTGTGTTCCACACTCCTCCTTTACCTTATCTGCCCATTTGACTCTTTATAATATACCCTTAGCATCAAACGCAGTAATAAGAGCGCCAGTAGGCGTGCAACCACCCAACTCCTCACACCTTAACTCTAACCTGGTATTATAAATATCCTTATTAATAAGGGTACTCTCGGGGAACTAATCAGCGATAAGGGAGTTAACCTCTTTAACACAGATACTGGGGTGCCTTAAGGCTTTAGCGATAGCTTTAACAATGGTAGGGTTATAACAGTTACAGTGCTGGGGATACACGGAGGGATAAGTAAAGGGAGCGTGGTTATGTTCAGGTACCTTAAGGTTATCGCGATACAGCTAACTAGCAGCAGTCTTAACAGCATATCCTTTCCACAAGTAACTACACTTCCTTATAATTAACTTTCTTAAATTAACACCTTCAGACTTCCGTAACTTACTATAGCGGTTACAAACGATATCGTACCGTATATATTCACCCTTATTTCAAGTACAGTCCTTACAATTACGACCGTTCTGCTGTATTACGGTAAACCCTCGATCTTTGGCCCAGTCGTTAACGGCGCTCTGTAAGGCTTGAATGGTAGGGGAGAGGAAGCCGGTTGGGGGTCTGGGAATAACCTCATCGTCGCTATCATCGTCGCTATCGCTATTATTATCGCTCTTATTATAGTGGGTTTGGGCCTCATGGTCGTTTGAATCGGAAAAGCCCTCCCAGGTCTCAGAATCGCTGGAATCGCTGGAATCGCGCGAATTGACCGGAGGGGCTGTAAGGAAGGCTAGGCTCGAGGATCGGATCTCAATGGCCTTGTCAATTGAACCACCACGGCGCGAGGTCTGCCCCGCATTGGCTGGCATCTTAACGATCGCCACGGATGGCAACAGCTGGACGCGCAAATACGCAGGGGTGATTCCGAGGCCTTAAAAGTAGTCGAAAATGGCTAATTTACCCATACAAAACACGCTGGATTAATGCGACAAGGCGTTATTGATTGGCAGGGTGGTTGCGTTGTGTCGGCCGATTGCAGAAAGTGGCAGGGTTGGTGACTGGGGATGTGTGGCATGGAAAAAATCATATGTGGGGCCATACAGAACCCTAACCCCTGAAACCCTTCAGGGGTATGAGTGCGCGAATAGCCAAACGATGAGTGCGCGACTAGCTGGGCCCAGGATCAATTCACCCACCTTTGTAACCGCATCTCCTACAACACGATGCTTCTGACACCTCTCACCTACGGGGTTTTCACGGCCCTTCTCCTACCAGCCCTCGCCCTCCCTCAAGTCCAAGAAGCGACAGTCCCCTCAGTCTGCAACCCCGGCATGCCCTTGGTGGTCTAAAACGCCTTCGCAGCACTCAAATCTGCATGCGTCTGTTCGGCCAATGGGCAGCGTGAAAGTTGCTACGCCCGTACCTTCGCCACAAATGACATGGACGGGTACTTCCTCTGCGAGGTGCGCAACTGCCAGAACCTCAACCTCTGCGAACTTGTGGTGCCCTGTGCCCAGACATTGATACCTGGCCTGAGCGTCAATAATTGCGGTCTCACTGATCACGACTATCCTGACCTTTCGATAAACTCTTGGCTCTATGATCCTGTTGGAGACACGACTGCGTTGGGGTGTGTGGTCAAGGCGGGGATTGACATGTCGGGCGCTAAGACGCTAAAGGATCTGATGAATCTTGTTACTCTTTGGAAGGATTTTATTTCGGGTACGGGGCAAATTGTCGTTGGGTTGACTCCGTGAATCGTGTCTTGTTCTATGATAGTCGTGACCGTGCATGACAAGTTGCAATGGAGGGGTTTGGGTTTCTATTTACAAACCAACCCTCATCCAGGTATAATCGCCGAGGCCAGGAAATCTCTTGCTTAAAAGAGAGAATTGATGTTCGCTCCCTTCTCCGGTGTAATCTATGTGATATCCTCTCTGCAATGATTGCTTCTCCCAACTTTCTCGTCACAGAACTTACACACCGACGGCCAACACCCCCCATCCTCACGCCTTTGGCTTCCTAGCATGCACCCACAAACAACGGCTCCGGTTGAATCTCTTCGGCCTTACAAATCCCCACCTGAGGCGCTCTTACCGGATGATACTTAACCTCCTCATGCTTCACCACCTCAAACCCCACCCCCTCTATCGCCACCACGACCTCGCACAGCTGCGGGGTTGACATCCTCCCCCACCCATATCTCTAGATTGGGGTTTACGCGTTGATTGGACGCCACGATGCCCCAAGTGACCTAAGTTGACCACCCCAAACTCAATAAGCCGGACCTGGTCATTCTCAGGTCACGATAGGCATCCCAGCAGTGCCCTTTGCACTGAGTCTCCTATTGAAACTTCTCAAAAAGGAAACGTTCTTCTGCTTTTAACGCCAAGTGCAACATTTTTGAAAGTCGAAGATCCAGATATACTATTTTCCCATGGTCGAAATATTTCCCGGTGTTGACAAATCAGCAACAGGGCCGCTCAGTCAGCAATTTGATGCCGGAGCCCAGTCATCATCACCACAACCACATGCTTTCTCCGCGGCACTGCTAAGCGGGCCTTGGCTTTCTGAATTTGATTCTGCGTATTTTGTGATCGTGCATTTCTGATTATTAAGGTACTGTTGCTCACGCCCTATTGTTACGCCCTTCGGCTCGGTCAGTGGGGCGCAACCTTCCCTTGTTCCTCAACCTATATAATAGACCTCAAATGCAGTCCACCGATACGAACTCATTCATAATTTATCCAACCAACTACATACATATCTCCACTCAGTTCGATCCTTCGACCTCAACAGCCATGGCCTCCCCTCACGGCATCAGTCTCCAAGTCACAATCCGCATCGCGCCCGAGAACGTAGAAACGTTCTTCAAGCACTTCAAACCTCTCTATGAAGCCGTTGTCGCAGAGCCGGAACTTCGGTTCTTCGAAGTCTACCAGTCACAAGAAGATCCGGGCACCATCTCATGGGTTGAGCACTGGTTCGTCAACCACGCTTTCTGTAAACGTAATCCCAAAGGCTAACCTACCACGCTAGGGACTGCACCCTCGAATGGCTTGAGACGGTTCAGCTGAAAAAGCAGTATTTCCAAGACTACAAGGTTGCCACCGACCACTTCCTCCTTAAGCCGCGGGATGCCATTGTCCTTAACCGCGTTGGGCCGCCGTTTTCGGTTTGGAAGGATGCACGCGTGGAGAAGTAACGAGATGGGCTGAGTACCTGAATTCGTGATGTCACTGATAGCCCGGCTGGATTGATCAATTCAGCCCTTGAAGAGGGTGTTTGTGTCAAAGATTATATAATGATCAATTTCATGTCTTCACCCGATCTCTCTTCCCAGTCGGTGATGCACTCTCGGTTTCACGTCTCCTAACCACCGGACGCCGCCCTATCTTAGTCTCTCCATAACCAAGAGCTGTTCTACTCGGCGCCACCTTCTTCGTAGTAGACAGAATCAGAAGCTGCTAGCAGGTCCGAAAACGAAGGATTCTGGTTGTCAGACGGCGAGGAGAATGATGATGCCCAGTCCCCCCGAATGATGACTGCCTGTTGAATATTCGCTTGCATAACCACGCAGCGGGTGAAACAACACCTTCCACCGCCGGCGCCCCCCAGCCAAACCGAAGAGAAGGAGAGAAACAGGAACTCCGCGTGATGCACGGAAAGATCAAAGTCAACCTCGCGACTGACATGGTCTGCCTCCAGATCCCCAACCGCACGTCCCACCCCGAGTGGTTAGGCAACCGCGAGGCCTGGTACAACATGATGTACCTCGGCCAGGTATTCCCCGCCCTAGCGAAATTCCCAGCCATCGTAGTCGAGTGGCGGCCCCCTGATGAGCGACACGGACGTCGGCGTCGAGAAGCACGGAGAGGGCCTGGCCCGAGGACTGGAAACCCCTCCGCGGAGAAAAAGAGCTGCCAGTGATTGGCCCGTACGGCGACGTAGGGAAATGGTTGGTGAAACAGGTATAACAGCTTTTTTAGGGGTTAGACCTAACAAAGCTTCAAAACCTAATATTCTACCCAGCCACTGCGTTATTTCTTCCTACCCACTGCCAATCACCTCCTCACCCATTTTGAAAGTTTGTCGAACTGCCTCAGGCCGTTAGCCCCTCCTCACTGCAGTTGCCTAGAAGAACACCGAATAACTTAAGATGGAAAGCATCACGTGTGTCGGCCCCTCTTCGGCTGTCGCTGAAAAAAATTCGAATCATGTCTTCAAAGTAACAACACGTGTACCGCTCTTGGTGCTTCTGTTATCCCTTCCCTCCTCCAATCTATCTCCAAGATCTTAAAAGGCCCTGTAAGCTGCCCAGGATGTTTCGGTGGGTGGGAGATATATATGCCCCGGCGGAAGTGCTGGCAAAGTTGAATTTCCCACATACAGCCCTAGCCCCTGGTGGGCATGCGGCCCGGATCAGATATCAGTCGTTCCTCAACTCCGATTTGGCCGTATTCTGCGTCCCCTGCTCATCCTGTCCAGACAGGAGGACCCGGCGCCTTGTACTCCAACAATCTCATGTCCTCTAGCTCGACGGGTCCGCCCAAAAGGTCCTGATTTGGAGGTACGAGAATCCCTGCGGAGCTCACACATTAGCCGAGACATGGTTAGTAGGGTTTTTCTTTTACTCACCAGGATCGTCGGTCTGATACGTGCCGGGGAACCGGGCGAATCCCGTTGGTGTGCCCCCGCCCGGACCCATGATGTTGACCAAGGCGCAGTTGACGTAGAACTGCTGGAAGCCAGAGCTGGCCGTGGGGTACAAGTTCTCGATGCGCATCAGGTACCTCCCCGGCGGCGTGGTCTTTGGAATGGTAAAGTTGAAATCAGACACCCGCGGCCAGAGCGACCAGTCGGTGCTGTTCAAGGGACCCGCGTACGCGATCTTGAACCAATCCCCGTCTCCGCGGTAATGTAAGAGGTCGTCGTTAGGCGCGCGCGAGAGGTAGACCTGCGCGGGGCCGGGATGGTAGAATGTGGGCTGCCGCGTCGTATCGCCCCTGTTCCTGGTCCCGCCGCCGTCGGTCGACACCCGGAAGCCAACCTCGGAGCCGGCGAGCAAGTCGGCCGTCTCGGTGCGCATGGCGGCCTTGAAGGCGCCCCTGCCGCAGGTGACGTTGGGGTTGTCTGGGCCGATGATTGGGTTTACCTTGTAACCCTGCCACCCCGGAGGAAGTCGGTCATCGGGCTGGAACGACTCTGGGCCTTCGACATCGCTACATGGGCCGTTAATTAGGTTACTGAATACTCCGCGTGTAGGTGAGAACCTACAGGACGTATTTCCATTCCGGCGTCTCGGTGCCGTTTACTAAGAGGATGCCTTCTACGTCTGAAGCGAGCCATTAGTTGAAGAAATCGTCGAAACTCAGACACAGGATACGCTCACTGTGGCTCAATGTTCCTGGGATGATCACAGCGCCCAAGGTCGCAAACAGGAATGAGTCTGGCCGCATCTTGGTGGTGGTTGGCTCGCGATATGCTAGCACGTATCGCTTGTCGCGCTATTTGCAAGTGGAACCGGACGCACACAAAAAGCGCCGTGGAAATCGTCTTTAAAATAACGGCTTTGACAATACATCCTAATTTAATTTTTGCCCCTCCTTCTAAACTCCTGTTTTCCAAAGGACTCGCTATGAGCGTGAAGGACTTGCAGGTTTTTGCGAAGGATTCGATCCAGCACATGTGATGTGTCTTCGTCCACTCAAAGAGGCAGGGTTAATGAGGCAGATATTAAAATGGCGGGGTTAGTGAGACACGGATACAGCGAGTCCATGAAACTAAATAGACTAGAGGTCAATCGCGGCCGTAGCATTACACGGCTAATTTGACCACGTGCCAATGCATATTGCCCGTCCGCCCCCGATATGAATCAACTCTAGAGACGCCTGCTAATCCAAAGAGTGAAGTGGCGAGATACATTCATTCTAGAGTTTTGTTTATCTTTTCTAGTCTCGATTATAACGGGCTAGGGAAGCGCGACCGTCATTATTGCATCAAACTTTCCAGCTCGCGGAAAGCTGCACTGCCTCCCCCATGACAAAAAAACTAAAACACCAAAACACCCACACCACCACTTCAACCATCAACAACACAACCAATATTACCGGAAAACGGATGATTCCAATTGTATTCTAATTCCCATTCATTGCTCCCCCTCAATTCTATACAAGCTCAACACCGACAAGCGCTACGTCCACTTTTCAACTTTACTCCAGTCCGACTCAAGCTTTAATAAATTCGCAAAGCAGAAAGCATTACAACCCCTTCCACTCTCCTTTTTCCTTGCGCCCCCCCAGCCTCGGAGCCGCGTCCCAACCTGAAGTGATCGGCCCGAGCAGTCCTCGAATCGGACATGGACGGTGCGAATGCGCCGCAGGGCAGCTTACATTGGAGTAACATCCAACGTCTTTTGCCACGTAAGTGCAGGACCGGACCGGACCGGGAAAGGGCTCCGATTGGCTAACCCCCCGCGCGAGCTGTTTGGTAGTACCATACTATACTCTTGGCACTGCCTTACCATGCCACTGAGACTTGAGTAGCCTCGTCACTTGTTAGCAACGGTGCCCGACTTTAGAACCAGACCTGACCCCTGGCATCTGACCGCGCTTGCTCTGATCCCACGGCGATGACCGCAGGGCACAACACTTGAAAAGTCATCTTCCACAGGGCGACATTGTCATGGGGGTTATCCCTGCGTTTCCTTTGTCCGAGCCCTCGGTCTGTTCAGGACGGTTGTCTGATCGTTGACCGCCTCTTTGGTAGCTTACAAATGAGGAAGAGGCTCGACTAGGACCGTCAGCCCTGCTGTCTCAGGGAGGAGTATACACTCTAGAAAGTTATTAAGCTGTTCGCTGGTCGAAGAATTACAAGTTACCTCATGTAATGTGCCCAAACCTTCAGCGGGAGTGGCGTGTGATGAGGCATTGACGGCGTAGTGCTCTGCAGATTTGCGGCGAGGCGACGCATGAGTTAAGCCTTCTGGAAATCTCACCTTGCATAATGTAACCCACTGCAGGTTAAGGATGCGATCCGTTCCATCCGAGAGGACTTCGGATGAACTTTAGGTTCGTCGCCCTTCATAAAGACAAATTTTCAGACGAGAGTTTGGAGATCAGCCCTCGGATCGACCTTCGGATACGTCATCGGAGGTTAGCTCGGCTGGCAAAAGATCACACCCTAAGCAGCCTCGTATGCTAAAAAAAAAAAAAGTACTCAGTTGACATGTACGGTGCTAAGGCTCTGTCACGGAGTATCACGAGCCCAGCCGTGACAATGTATCCAAGGTTCAAGCCTCACAGAGATAACGGAGATATCAACGGATGAAGCCATCACGAGGAGAGGATTAGGTTTGACCTCACGGCAACCTTGAGGTTTAGCCTCAGCTGCAAGCCGAGGCCTTGCGCATATAGAGATAGCCTCTCCCCCACTGCTTGGGAGCTCTTTGTGCAAGTATGAATATCTTTTTGACCACTTATCGTTTGCCCCGTGATACAGAGCTAGGAACCTGACCCTTGTAGAGATCATCATCCTCCAGTTTCCATTACCTAAACAGTTCAAGCTGGTTCTGACTTCGCCGCAAGGCACAGATCCCTGAACTGGTGGTATCTTTCAACTTTCATCAGCTGACTACTTGTAGGTTACCAACCACTCGTATACGTGTAACTGTGCCCCTAACCCCCTAACCAAGACGCAGAGCCAACAGACACCCCTAGTTGTCAGACCTATGGGAAGGCTGTGTTTCAGGATGTTGTCATTTGCACCATGTGCCGCGCAACCAGGCATACGCCAGGGGTTGTTGCCGTCCAATCCGCGCCTGCAGCCATTACCTCGAGTTGACGGAAACTCCGGCTCAAAGCCTGAGAAACAGCAAGGGAAAGAATCCTAAGACGGCACGGAACGTCTGCCTGGCTGCTCTCCTCGGACACACTTGGAAGCTGCGAACGAAAAGGGAACATGAAATGACGACACCACAGTGCATGGTATGAAGAAGGATGGGGGGATGAATGCGAGGAGACAAACTAGACCTCACCAGCCCAGGCTTCAAGTATAAAGTCTCGCCCAAACTCCCCTATGCCAGATTGCTTTTCTTCCCTTATCCTCATCAACCAGCTCACTCCAGCAAAGCCAAAACAAGAAACTTCCACTTCAAAACCTCCAACAACCAAAACTCTCTCTCAAAATGGTTACCATCACCAACATGCTCGTCGCCCTCGTGGCTGTTGCAGCCACCGGCGTCGCCGCCCGTAAGAAGGACTGCACCCCCAACGGCAAGCTCTTCTGCGGTTATCACCTCAATGACGGGGAGTTCGGTATGTTGCTTCTCCTCCCTACAATAATTACTACGCTCCGAATATTATGGTCTGCTAGCTAACAAAATAAGGCTACACCCGCGAGGAGCTCCAGGCCGCCATCCAGAGCACGGATGATGTCATTGTCTTCAACTCCCTCTACCACTGCAGCAACGCCGGCACCATCGTCGGGGGAAGTTTCTGCACCGGAGGAGCCGGTCACTGCCAGCAGGGCACTCCTAACGATTTCTGCAGTTAGATCAGGTACCTAGTGCCTATCATTTAGTGAAATCGAGACGGTGCGAAAGGGAAGTGTGGAGGATTTGTCTGCTTGCTGGAGAGCGTGGAGGAGGAGTGGGGGGACGGACGAGAACGGAGACGGGTGCAGAAAGGAAATGGCGGGTTTTTTTCTCTGCTTGATAGATACGATCCAAGTCGCTGGCCAGCGTCCATTTAACTATTGCCCCCTCCGTGCGTGACCCGTGCTCCCCCCCAGTCGAGATAGGTGATCCTGAGTTACATGCAAGCTAAAGACGGCAACTATTTAATTTTGTTATTGGGACTTAGATACGGCGTGGCGGACTGCTTGGAATTCATCGGTAGCCAAGTAGTGCAGTTGTATTATGCCAAGGGGAACTACTTCTCCTACAACGCCTGGGCGCCCAGAGTCAGTCGGCTCATCTACCCAGCGCCCGAACCCGGACATGGAGGGCTCGGCACGCATCTCACGCTGGATCTAGCTGGTCGGATGAGATTCGGTCCCGATGTCGAGTGGTGCGAGGGACCCGACGATCTGGATGTCAACCCGGCGAAGCTCCCGGATGCTATCCGCGAGATCCGAAAGTATCTTCCCGGCATAGACACTGCGCTGAGCCCAGACTACGCCGGCATGCGACCCAAGCTCTCCCGAAACTCGGCCATGGTCCAAGGGCAGGGCTTTTCTGACTTTGTCGTCCACAGGGAGGAGGGGATTCCGGCATGGGTTAACCCGCTGGGGATCGAGAGTCCGGGGCTGACAAGCAGCCTCGCCATCGCTGAGATGGTCGAGAGCCTTTTTTACAAGTAACCGCTAGCCAAATATCAGATTTTATTGTTTGGCGGCCCAAGTATACTATGAGTGGGTTGACCGTGAGCGGCACCCTGGTTGAGGAGGTATGTAGCAATCTACGTTATTAATCTCGGTGATAATGATGCCCGACTTTGGCACAGCCCTCAGCAATCGACAATGATAATTTCATCTGTCAAGCTGCAGAAGTATGCGTCTTCTAAACTTGTTGTCGCTACCGCCGCCCTGCCTAACCTCGCCCCCGCTCTTGTTCTCCACTCGAGCAAGCTGACTGGCTAGCACAAGGTAATGCTCTCTGGTAGGTCGCCGGGAAGGAAGTTGGCCTCTACTCTCAGGTATTCGGCATCCGAGAGATTGCAGATGCCGACAAAAGCATGACTGCTGCCCCTCGGCCGTAGGATGCATGGCTTCCGGACCCCGGACAGACGGCAGATGCGGTTGTGTACCTCGACTCTGGTCAATCGGATCCAAAATCAAAGGTGACCATCTGCCGTAATGGCAATATCTTTGGAATTAGTATCGAGTACTTGGCCGGTTCTGATTACATTTGTAGTAGGAAGGTGCTCAGAAAGCAATAGCTAACACAGCCAAAACTGGTCTACTTCTAACTTGTCTAAAAAGGTAACTTAGCTCCCCACCCTACTTCTCTCTCTTCTCCCTCTTCTTTCATCCCCACAAAATCACCTTCTATGTCACGCTTGCCTTCAGCTTTATAGCGAAGCCGCAGAGCCTCTATTATATTTGTAATGTGCGACGAATCTTGTTGAATTCAACGTGGTCACCAGAAACGCAGTAATTGTAAGCCGTGAAGAGTGTTGTATTGGAGAGAAGCTCGCAGAGCAACCGTGAGCACGTAAAGCGCGGACCAGCCGCGCTACCGCTGCTTAC
>Ga0247760_1003429_pt1 | contig 10291 bp, 7 predicted proteins | sample UWRJL171409R4_FD_179936 | JGI IMG/M metagenome (GOLD analysis project Ga0247760, IMG submission 179936) | Plant litter microbial communities from Arlington Agricultural Research Station in Wisconsin, United States - UWRJ-L171-409R-4 | ecosystem: Environmental > Terrestrial > Plant litter >...
TCTAATGTGGAGCAGAGAGCACACACAGAGTTTTGGTTCTCTCGGTCTCGCTTATACCCACATTCATTCGTTGAGAGTGGAAGAGAGAGATAGAGAGGCGAAGGAACGGTTAGGTTTAACACCCCCCCCCCTCCTCTCCGCCTGTTCCCCACGTTGGGGCGGGGTACTTTCTTCAACTGCTAAAAGGTTTGATGAAATCTGGAGGCGAGGTGAGCACATACTATGGACTAGGCAGTCTCTCGATCCAGTCCCAGACTCCATGGCATGGTGCACGGTAACATTACACACACTCTCTTGTGTAAGCTTGGCGAGCTTGGGGTCTAGGCTTCGCGCGGGGGAGAGGGATTTCTCCGGACCCAACAACCCATTCATCAGTCCCCAAGTTCCAACTTTGTCGGTCATCATCAGGTCAAAAATGAACAGACCATGTGTCACCGGCCAGACGGATACGCCACCTAGGTCCCTTAGGTAGCCGTAGTGACTAATGACTGAATAGTCTTGAAAGGCAACTCTCCATGTCGAGGCGGCATCGTCAGTCAACTCTTTGGCAGGTATTCCGTTTTCCCATTCCCCCTCCCCAAGAAGCTTGGCTTACAAGCTCAGCAGCCACGAGGGGGGATCCCATCACGTACAAGCAGACAAATAATGCGCCCACGGTGACAAACCACTCTCATGCATTTTTTTCTTCTTTTTTTCCACAAGTGAAAAGCCAGCAGCGGCGCAAGGCATCTCCGAGTGCCGATGTCTACCTTTCTGAGTGGTGATCTGTGGGTGCTTGGCTCCAAGCAACTTCGGGCCGGCCCCTCCATCTCAGCGAGGCATCGTCATCATCGTCATCGTCATCACTTGTTTTTTCCCCCTCCCCTCCCAAAAAAAAACCTCCGACCAAAGTCACTCTCGGTTAAGTGGCTGACGCGCACTCCTCCTCCTCTCCTCTCAGATTGCACAAAAGTCCCCGCTTTCTCACCACCAAGCCATGGACGGGACAATGAAGAAAAAAACAGAAAGGAAAAAGAGAGAGAGAGAGGGTGTGATCGCTGTCTACTGTGGTAGTAGTGCCCACTCCCACCTCGCCATTTATTACTGCTACTACATCATCACTCCCAACCCGTTCAATGGCTGCTCTCATCACTCGCTCGCTCGCAGTTGAGGGAAATACCATGCCACTCATATATCTCCCAAGACTTTTTCAGCCAGCCATTACAGGTGGCCAACTCATCTCACCAGACCGCACTGCTGCTGCACAGCTGCACTTCCCCTCCACTCAGATGCTCCAATCCCCTCCATCCAGCGTAGCACGACATCGCACGGTGCATTGCGTGGGGGGTTCGGGTGCTTTGATTTTCAGGGCAACTAAGGTTTTAGGTAGTGTGAAAGAAACCCTGACCCGACAAGGAAAATACCTTTCCCAGTTGCGACGGTCACACTTTCCGTCTCCTCGGTCTGGCAGCGATAGGCGCGAATATCGTCTTTCCCCTTGGCCACGGATATACACCTCCGCTCTTTGATATATCTCTTGTTGGAAAATCATGACCTGAAGCGTCGGGAAATATCCCAACTAACCCCCCCTCTTATTTTCCTTCTCCTTTCATTTCTTCTTAGTCTTGGTCCGATGAGATGAACCGCCGGATACACTCAACCATATTTCACCCAACCATGCATGCAGTTTGATGAGCCTAGATAACTAGACGAGAGGCCAAACACACACAGGCTGAGATCACACATGGCGACGCCACGCATACCACACCACACACACACGTATACACACGCGCGCGACCTGGCGCCCTGAGATATTGGACGTGCATACCTTCATATGACCCGCTGCATTCATCACTGGTCACATCTTTTTTTTGCCTATGGAAGCGTTGAGTTTTTGATCATGTTTTAATGTTTCCCAACTGGCTCAGGCAAGTAAGTATTCCCGGTCGGTCGTGGTGGTCATATGTCGTCCTACACGCCCAGAAAGTAAGCAAAGCAAGCAAGCAGGTTAACATCTTCGGTAATAATAATAATAATAATAATAATGTGGGACATGACAGCTCACCTCTCTCTCACCTTACACCGGTTACGTTACCCCTACCCCTCACCTGCCAGCTTACACACACACACACCTGTGTGTGTGTGTGTGTGTGGCTCTTCACCTGTGGCCCCTCACCTTTAGAATTCACCTTGCACTTCTTCACTCACACTTAACTCAGCCAATCAATCATCCACTCATTCGCCCCAGCCGATCTGACAAATATGTCACGCACCGCAGCATCGCACCATGGCGTCCAACCAACCAACCAACCACTTTCTTAGGGGGTCAATAGAGCCCCAGTGTTGAAAAAGACCTCAGTTGCCTTTTTTCCCAAGCACCAGGTCTGCCCGTCGTCGTGATATATTGTCCAAGGGAGAGGGGACCCCAAAACCACCTACCTATCTGCCTACCTACCTACCTGCCTACCTGCCTGATGGACCGCTGCACCTATACGTCTCTCAAATCTATCTCACATTACTTAGCTACCTAGATAGGTAAGTTTGACTCACTGAAGGCGCAAAATCAATAGGTACGAGTGAGTGAGCCATGGGTATGCATTCCGCCCCCCCCCGTCGGTCCAGAACAGTTCAGCTACAATATACCCTCTGTTCTTTTTTTCTTAAAAAGGTTGCTGGCTTGCCCGCTCTGGTTGCTTCAATTGGTCACCCATCCATCCCTCCATTCATTCGCCTGGGTACCTAGATACCTACCTACTTACCTATCTAGCAAAGGCAAACAGGTCAACCACGATACATTTTTTTTAAACCGTAAACAGAGATAATGGTGACGCTTCAAGGTGACACCAAACTGAATCCAGCCGGCGCTGTTCGGTCTTGCCTCGTGACTTAACACTCGGCCCGTTACCACTTTTGCATGTGAAAAGCACTGCATGAGCCCCATGTGGGAGGGACAGATGACTTGGCGCCTTTGTTTCGCCTCTTTTCAGTCCAAAACAACCAAGTTGGCATCGTGTTTCGTTTCATCTGACTCTGCCATGACCAACTTGCACTGCTTCGTGTCAACCAAGTAGAGCGAGTGTTTTGACATGGCAGCACGAGCAAAATGAATTACGGGACTGGGAAACACTCAGACGTACTGAATAGGTACTGTCCTGCGCAGGTTAACAGCTAAGTGGCCAAGATATATAGGTAATCATATGCTGGCAAACGCTGCCTGATTCCTAATTCTATGACCGTATACCAAGCGAATATTCGGCCATCAAATGTCCACCCCCTCTAATCCACTGCATACCCGTCTGCCTGTCACCACAACGTTCCTTTCCTGGCACAAATCAGGGGGTTACAAAGCAAATGGAAACCGGCGCCTCGCTGAACAGAAAACGAAAATGAGAAAAACCATATCCGCTCTGTGCTCAGCGAGTCAGCCAGGTTCCTAGGGGGACCGTCGACAGGCCGCCAAGTCACATGCTTACATCTGGGCCCGAGGCTCAAGGTTCAAAACCGACACTTCGGCAACCATTCAAATAACTCCAGCACTGGCCATCATTGCAATTCGAAAGTCCCAAGTCCCCACCCTCTCCAACAAGTTCCAACTCCTACTTTTCTTTTTGCTCGCTACCTCACACACGACCACGCCCCCTTGATGCTAAGCGAGTCGATGGTCTGGTTAAAAAAAGAAGGCTTCTTGCTGCCTCCACTGGATGTAGAGGCCGGATCTAGCGCGATTTGAGACCCTGCCTGCAGGAAAGGGGGGGGAGGCTCAAAATATGGCGTATCTACTTCGCACAAACCGCCTCCCGGCGCCCGAAACCATGGACTAGCTGGTTCCGTTTGCTGGGGCTGGAGCTCCTGCGATGGCAGACTGGGCTTCGGCTTGTTGACAAACCGTGTGTATGACAGCCTGCTCGTTGGCCGTCAGGTGTGACGTCAAAGTCGCGTAGAACTGAGGCTGTTCTTGTTGCATTTCTTTCAGTGTGTTAGCAAGATTGTTCAAACGCCATCCCATAACAGGGCTAGGACTTACTGAGAAGTGAGATTCTGAATGTGATGTAAGGGTCGATCTTGTCGAGTGGCGACTCGAGGAGAACGCTATCCTCCCCAAGCTCCTCCTCCTCGATCTCTCCGTCACCCCTTGCAGAGAACTTCTGGGCCTGGTTTGATTAGTGACTGTGTGGGCCAAAAACATGTCCTAGGTTGAAATTACCTCTTCGTTCAGGAACTCGAGGTAAGCCGTGCTCTCATCCTTGACTTCGTTGATCTCTTCCTCATTATCATCCTCGGCATTCCAGTTTCCGCCGTCATTGTCGGCCCACTCATCCTCGTCGTCTTCGTAGCCGTATGTACCAGAGTCGAACTGGAAGTCGTCCTTGAGAGCCTCCTCGCGGTCTAATTGGTTGTCAGCTGTGAGCACACACATATAAAAAGCCCGACTCACTCTTCATCGCCTGGGGTAGTGTCTCAAAGAGAAGAGAAATGCCCTGTAGAAGCCTGGGCCAGCCCACGGACACGCTGGTAGGAATCTGATCTGGTTGGATATTGAGCAGGGCAATGATTGCCATGATGCACAACTTCTTGTCGTGGACGCGAGAGAAGGATGGCATGCTTCCGAACCAGAGGCTGAAGAACTTGTTGGTCCATCCCGCCGTCTCGAGAACCTGCAGTGCAAGGATGGGGTTGTAGTAGATACCGTTAATAACCATCTCCATGAGGTGGATGCGATAGGACTTGGCCTTGACCTCGTCGTTGTTGAGCACGGCCATGGCCATGCGGACGAAGCCGGCGACGCAGTTGTCGATGTGGCCACGGAGGCTGAGCATCATAGCCTCGGCAAGCTTGCATGCGCAAACTCGATCCACGCCGGTAACTTTGTCGTCGACGAACATGTCGGACACCATCTCATAGAGAGCTTCGACATACTTGGGCGATTGGACGAGCTGAGCCGCGCCATACTGAACGAAGTTGTCGAGCGCAGGAAGCATGTCTTCGAGGTACAGCTCAGCGCCCGACTTGAATGTGGCATGAATAAGCTCGAAAGCATTCCACATGGTAGAAGATATCTGTTTGGCCGCAAAAGTGCAGCTGTCGATAATCTCAAACACCTCGTTGTACAGGTCGTAGAGCTTGTTCTCTAGCGTCACTTGAATAACCGGCATGAGGACTCCCTCAATGTGGAAGAGAACGTCCGGAGTACTCTCGAGGGTCAGAATGAGTGTGCCAATTGTCTGCAGGACGCCCAGAGCCGTGATGCTCTTGTCGTCCAAGAAATCGCCATACTCATTGTCGAGATCATCTGCCCGCTTTTCGTTGTTCTCGAGTAGTTCCCTAACAATACGGAGATACGTATCTCGAAGCTGCTCGCTCAGCGCAACTGAAAACGGTGTAAGTTCCGTGGCAAAGACCTCAACAAAATCTTCCATGACGTTGGCAAGGGCGTCGATATCGGCCTCATTGGCAAGCTTTAGAAGCTGTTGCATGATTGTTGGAATGCTCGTCTGCATGCTAGTCCGGATGATGTCGTGTCGAATCAGAGGTTGCAGGGCGAGGGCTGCAGTTACCCGGACGGGCAACTTGGGGTCGGCCATGCAGTCCAGGATATTCCGGTAGATGGTCAGGAGATTATTCTGATCACTGAAGTTCAACTGCTCAAACTTCTCGACTGTGTCGCACGCACGTGCCCGGAGGAAGCCCTGGGGGCTGGTGAAATCCGGGAAAACGTATCTGACCAGGAAGAATTCGACTTGATCGGCGATGGGTGACTTCTTGCCCAAGATGACAGGCGCCAGAGTACCTATCATGCGCAAAGCACCCTCCTTGGCAATGTGGTTCTTCTCATCCTGAGGAGCAGCCTCGTACTGATTGACCACCTCGTTAATAAACTTGAGAATCTCAAATGTCTGCTTCTTCCGGGCCTTTGTCAGCGTGACGAGGAAGTTGGTTGCCGCAACATCGGGCGACGAGACTTCTTCGTAAAAGTTAAGCTTTCTGTGGAGGTACTCCTCAGGCTCCTCGTCAAACTTCTCGACATCCTCCTCCGTCAAGCACAGGACGGGAAAGATGAAGTGTGTGACGAGATTTGTCAGATGGGGCTTGAGATGAGTCCACATCTCCTTGGGCCGGATGCACTCATCCAGAAAAACGATCGTGTACGACAGACAGGCGCGGCTTAACCAAATGGTCTTTGCCACCCATTTCTCAATCTCTTGGAGGTAATGCTTCAGGATTTCAGGGGCCACCTGAGTTGTAAAATCTTTTGCGAACCTCGCCTGTGCCTCGTTTGTCTTCTCGGCGAACGCCTGGGGACTGCCATGTCTGGGAAGTTGCGTCAGTTGAAAGTCAAACGCCGAATTCCAGTAAGGTGTTTAAATAGGTACCTAATGTACAGCCTATTTAGGTTGAAATAAGCCCATTTCTTTGCTTTCCACCAGTGGTGACGCTCCCGCTCCGGGGGATCATCCTGCATGGCAATAGCGGGTATGGGCTTTGAAACCGTCTGGAGAAAGATGGTGCACCATCCGAGGTTTACTTGTGGTTGGCGCAGAAAATCAGACACCTCGAGCTGCAACAACGGTCAGCAACTCTGCCCGTTCGGGGGTCCTCTGGACAGCACCATACCCAGGTTGCATGCTTATAAGCCTTGAGGGCGATATGCAACATCTCTCCCGCCTCTTCACTCTCCTGGTTAACCAACTCATTGCAGATCTCGAGCACGCGGGGAAAGGTAGACACAATGATGCTGTCAAAATGGACTCGGGCCTCGGAATCGTTGGCCTTGAAACGGTAGGCGCGGCATATTGCGAGCAGACATTGTACACCGGCCAGGACGGAAGCAGGGGCATTCGTGATGAGCAACTGAATCGTATAATCGAGAAAGGATGGCCATCGTTCTGGGAAATCGAAATGGATAATTCGCTGGATAATGGGCACGAGCTGTCCTCTGATGCGAGACTGGGAATTGGCAAGGATGGGCAGTAACCGCTCCTTCATCCGCTCCTTTGCGCCATCGGATATTGCTGCATCGCTCGGGAAGTGATCTTGACGCAACCAGGCGCGGTTGACACGGTTCTTGAGGTAGATGACAGCTGCACGACGCGTAAGTCGATATCCCCGCGGGGAATCAGGGCCATGTGGGCGAGAAAGGACAGCGGGCCGCTGGAGTTTTCACATACCGGAAAGTTGAAGAGCGGGATTGTCCTCGGACTGAATCAACTCGAGCAGGGCGTCGGTGAAGCCCTCCTGGTCTTCGGCCTAGAATCGGAGCGGGCAGCGTCAGCGGTTGCGCAGCCGGTGCGACAGCAGGCAAGCTGCCTCGTGATGGTGGGGGAACGCGGTGGGCATCACGATCGTGGTGGTGGGTTGTGCGGGTGGGTGTGGTGGTGAACGCGGCGGAGGAGGGACGGCTCGGGGAAAGCAGCCAAAAACAACAACAACAACAAATAGAAGAAGCCACTTCGCGTCAACAACGTACCTGCTTCAGCTGGAGCTCCGCCCTTCGACGGACATCGGCATCGGCGTCAAGAGTGGCAAGGATGCAGCCTCTAATGGCGACGGTGTCCATGGTGGGCGAGAGTACGAGGCCAATTCAAGCCCCAAAAACACAGCTTGGGATAACTGGTGACGGGGGGCAGAAAGGAAAAAGCCAGGCACCGAAAAGGTCGAAGTTGATTGTGAGGGGTGGTCCAAGCTAGGAAAAAAAAAAATTGGGCTTGTAAAATCTGGCCCTGCTGCGTCCCAAAGCACGGTCGGCAGGATGGCGGGGCAATTGAACTTAGAGGGTGGGAGGGGGAGGGGGAGAGGGGGTTCTCTTAGCGGGGGATTGACGCTGTGTTGCCGGCTGGCCGCACTCATGTGCAGTTGTCTGCGGAAGGGGGTAAGCTAGTAAGAGGGACCGGACAACTGGGCAACCCGCCAATTACCCTGCAGTGTTTCAGTGTGTTTTGTGCGCGCATGTGTGAAGAAAGAAAGCCGCCGAAGAGGGCAGATCCCAGCACACATCATCCAACTATTTCACTGGCTGAACCTTGACAAATGGCTGTCCGACGAAGACGGATCCTAAAAATCCAGCCACTTCCGGTGCATCGCTGCGTCATCCATAACAACTTTACGGTTCCTCATAGCACGCGCCACGCACACGAAATGTTAAGATAGGAAAGGTCCCTTTGTTAAGTTACTTATCATGGGCCTCGATACTCGATTGTTGCTTGGAGACGCGGCTGTCCATGGCGATGTCTCTTTGATGGCCTTTAACTACCCCCTGCTTCTTCCTCTGCTTGTCGCATCCCAAGAACCCCGCAGTCTAAGCGCGATGTGCGCACATGCCAACGACAGATCGACGCATCAAGCGACGGGGAGTGCTTGAGAAAACAACAAAGCCCATTCCAATAACCCTCGCCTGCCCCCCAGCTCAATCCCGAGTCGTGGCACAAGAGAGAGGGAAAGAAGAAAAAAAAAGGAAAAAATAAAGAAGAAAAAAAAATAAACTTAAAGACTGGGGGACCGGTAACGCAGGAGTCAATTCATCAACAGATTGATAAACGCGGCCGTGGGAGGCGCAGCTGAATGTCATCGGGTTTGGCCTGAGGGAAGCCCAAAACAGGCATTCCCACTCTCACATTGTGAACTGTCGTGGCACGCAAAGCAGGCAGATAACCGGTGCCGACGGGATAGGGCAGGTTGACAGCCGCAACCAGCGGGGTCACACACACCAACAACAACCCCACCATGGCATTTATTTATTTTCTTTCATTGTGAAAAAAGTAAAACTCGTGTTAACATGCGCCACCACTTCTCAGGGTTGCTCCCGATGTAGACAGGGACACCCTGTTCAAAAAATCAGAAACTCATCAAGGCCCTCGAGTGGGATTTCCTTTGATGAACTGTGAACAATGTGCCATCTGCACACAAGCCAGCCGGCGGGGTGTCGCGGGCGGTGAGAGACGCTAAGTTTGTCCCCCCCTACCATGACAAAGGCGGTGACGGTGTTTGTGGACCCTCAAGGTGCTCTCCATAGGAAATCTACCTAGCGTTCTCACCAAGCTCATGTCGCTTCTCTCCTTCTTTTGCATGGCGCGCACACACAAATACACACACACTGCACACACAAGCTAAAACGTATCCACACTCGCATCTTTGCAACTAGAGAGAGAGAGGTTTTACGACCAAGTCTATCCAATATCTATCTACGCAGTACTTCGTACCCAAGGGGTCAGCAAAGCTGTTGGTTGATATGGCCGGACTCCCATTCCGTTCCATCCCCGGCCCCGGATTCCAAATATGGCAAAAACCGACACCCTAGGAAAAAAAAAAATACGATGCCTCAGCTCGCCCCAGCTGCGGACAATGCAAGCCCCTCCCGTCCCGACTCCCGGCGCTGCTCAGGTCGCACAACATCACCACGACCATGCTCGGCCCTGCCTGACAGGACAGTTCCCGTTTTCCCCGGGAAGCCCAAGAGGCCAAATATAATGAAAAAATGAGCGGTCATGTACGTACGTACCCATCCGTCTACGCGGGATATTCAGCCCAAAATTCAGCATCAGCATGCCGCGGTATGCAAAAGATGAAGCTTTCCCCCACACCTAGGTAAAAAGTACGGTCAAGCCCAGTTTACTACTGTATGGACAACGTACGCCAAATCCCCATGACGCAGATCATGTCTCAAACTCACAAAACCCCCCCTTTTTTTTTGGAAGAGGCACATCTCTCATCCTTCCATCCTGCTGCTTTACGGTGTGAATGATTGCAGATAGGTACTTGACCCTCAAGGCGACGGCACATCAGAATAGTTAGTACCTTACTACTTTCGTGCCAGTCGTCAATATGTCGCAACACGCAACACGCAACACGCAACACGCAACACGCGATACGATGGATCAACTTCGCTGGCGCTATTCTGAGGCTGTGCTATCCCAAACAATATATATCATACACCGTCATAAGACGTCTGGTGTGTGTACGTATATGTGTCCTTGATAACATACGTGTATTCGTCTGGTAGAGGGGGCCACTCCTTAGGTGAGTTGCATGCCTCCTACCTACCTAGGTACCTTACCTTGCCTAGCCACCTGTCTTGGTTGCCAGAGGCACTCACCTAGGTACTCACCTAGGTAGGTAGGTAGGTAGGTAGGTAGGTAGATAAGTATACGGATAGTAGATACATATAGCTATCCATCTAACAGGTCTAGTCCGTCCCCCACAGACGGGAACATGACCACCCCGCCAGAGTGTATTGCATATGGCATAACATAGCATGGCAGAGCATGGCATGGCATGGCATGGTGTAGCAAAGCAAGCATGACTCTGACTTACAGTGGAA
>Ga0247760_1003430_pt1 | contig 10291 bp, 12 predicted proteins | sample UWRJL171409R4_FD_179936 | JGI IMG/M metagenome (GOLD analysis project Ga0247760, IMG submission 179936) | Plant litter microbial communities from Arlington Agricultural Research Station in Wisconsin, United States - UWRJ-L171-409R-4 | ecosystem: Environmental > Terrestrial > Plant litter >...
CGACACAGCGCCAAGTGGCGGCACTACCCCGCAGATGTGCTTCCGCTGTGGGTCGCCGAGATGGACGCGCCTCTCGCGGGCCCCGTCGCGGAGGCGCTGCAGCGACTTGTCGCAACGGGCGACGCGGGCTATCCGGGCGACACCCCGTACCGCGAGGCCTTCGCCTCGTACGCGAGCGACTCGTGGGGCTGGGATCCCGCCGTCGCGCGGACGCGCGCAGCCGCGTCGGTCATCGCCGGCTACACGGACGCGCTCGTTGAGACGCTCGCGCCGGGCGCCACCGTCGTCGTCACCTCGCCCGTCTACCCGCCGTTCTATTCGTATCTCCAGCAGGCGGGCCTCACTATCCGCGAGGCACCCCTCGACGCGAACCTGCGCCTCGATCTCGGCGCCCTCGACGACGCCCTGGCAGGGGCATCGGGCTTCCTGCTGTGCAATCCCCACAACCCCGGCGGCACCGTCCACACGCGCGCCGAGCTAGAGGCCGTCGCCGCGCTCGCCGAGCGCCACGGCGTGCAGGTCGTCTCCGACGAGATCCACGCTCCGCTTGTGTATGACGATGCGACGTTTGTGCCCTACCTGTCCGTGGATTCGCGCGGGATCGCTGTGCACGCGGCGTCCAAGGGCTGGAGCCTCGCTGCCATGCCCGCCGCATTGCTCGTCTTTGGGCCCGACGCTGGGGCCGGATTGGCAACGTACGACGCGGGCAAGCATCACGGGCCCACGTATTGGGGCGCCGTTGCGCAGACGGTCGCCTATTCGGAGGGCAGGGAATGGCTCGCCGACGCTGTTGCCTCTCTCGACCGCAACCGGCACCTGCTTGGCTCACTGCTAGCGGAGCGCGTCCCAGCGATTCGATACCACCTCCCCACGTCGACGTACCTCGCGTGGCTCGACTGCCGTGCGCTCGGTCTCGGCGACGACCCCGCGGCGGTGTTCCTTGAACGCGGCCGGGTTGCACTCAACTCCGGGCCCACCTTCGGAACCGGCGGAGCGGGGCACGCGCGCATCAACATCGCGACCTCTCCCGCGATCCTCACGGAGGCCGTCGACCGCATCTCGGCGTCGCTCTAGCTCGCCCTATTTCGCCGGGCTGACCCAGGTGAGCGTGTAGCGCCACTTGGTGCGGCGTCGAAACGTGCTCCCCGGAAGAATCCGAGCGGAAGCCGCCTTTACCTCGGAGTACGTTGTTGGAGGTGGCCACACCGTGGGGCTCGGCTGCTCCCACTCCTTGTGGGTAACGCGGCCCGCTTGGTGGGCAATGACCGCGGCGAACTCGCGCGCGGCGTCCCTGGGCAGTTCCGATGCCGCGAGGCCGACGACGAGCAGCACTCCGCCCGGCGCGAGTAGCTCCTTTGCCCGCGCGAGCGCCGCCTCGAGCGGCAGGTGGTGGAGCACCGCGAGGATCGTGATGACGTCAAAGTCTCCGGGAAGGCTCGCGGTCATGACGTCCGCCTCGACGTAGGTGATGCCCGCGGTGTCCTGCTCGCGCGCAAGCGCGAGGCTTGGCGCATCGACGTCAATTCCTGTCACGGAGAGCCCGCGCGCCGCGAGCGCCCGCGAGGCGAAGCCTTCGCCGCAACCCACGTCGAGAGCCGTGCGCGCGTCCGCGGGTATGAGCGGGAGCAGGTCCCTGAAGTAGTCGATGGTGTGGTTGCGCCGCTCTGCGTCGGGGACGTGGTTCGTCACAGCACCCCTCGCACGTAGCGAACCTCGGCGAGAGGCGAGCCTCCGAACTCCTCGTCGCGCGCACCACCGTCGGCGGCCCAACCCTCGCGTTCGTAGAAGCGGCGGGCGCGCGGGTTGTCCCTCGCTACCCAGAGCAACACGGACGTGTGTCCCGCCGCCGCGAGGCGATCCAGCGCCGCGCGATGCAGGGGCATAGCGAGGCCCGTGCCGAACGCCTTGGGGTGCAGGTTGAGTGCCCACAGTTCACCCGTCACGCCGGGGGTTTCATCGCGTGCGCGCCCCACCGTCGCGAAGCCGTCAACGCGCCCGTCGTTGCCGATCCCGACGAGCGTCGTCGCGACGTTGTCTTCGAGATTGCTCACCCAGCCACGCGCAAAGCGGGCCTCGTCCAGCTCGGCGAGGAAGGCGTCGGGCATCACGCCGACGTACGCGGAGCGCCACGCAGCGACGTGGACACGCGCGAGCGCTGGTGCATCCGCAGCGCGAGCGGGCCGGACCTCCATGGCCCAACCATAGCCAGGCGGTAATAATTGGCCCATGACCGAGCCGCGCGTCCTCATCCTCCACGGCTTCCAGCATCATCGCGATCCCAATCACTGGCTGTGGTGGCTCGCCGAGCGGCTGCGCGAACGCCGAATTCCCGTGCAGTACCCCCAGTTCCCCAACCCGGACCGCCCCGACCTCGCGGCGTGGATCAAGCTCGCCACGGCGGAGCTCGCGATGCTCGGAGATGGAGAGCGCGTGGTCGTGACGCATTCGCTCGGCGGCGTGCTGTGGTCGCACCTCGTGAGCCGCGGGCTCACGAACGGCGAGCGCGTTCTCATGGTCGCGCCGCCCTCGCGCGACCGCCTCGACGGTGTCATCGCGCCCTTCGCGGCGGGCCTTGGACCGGACTTCCTCGACACCACGGGCGTCACCCTCGTGGGCCGCGAGCGCGATCGGTACCGGAACACGCCCCTCAATTGGCTCGACGGCGGCAGGGCGGACTCCGTGCACGTTCTGCCCGGTGAGGGCCACCTCAATACGGACGACGGCCACGGCCCGTTCCCGCCCGCGCTCGAGTGGGTGCTTAGCGGCGAGTGGCCGGTGCCTACCAAAACAGCACCCGCGGCCGACCAGTGACGCTGTCGATCCAGGGTTCGCTGGCTCCGCGCGCCACTCCCGCCCAGGAGGTCGAGATCACCGTCGAGCTTGTCGCGGAGCTACTCGCCGGGCAGTTCCCGGATCTCGCGGGCGCGCCAATCGCGATGGGTCCGAGCGGCTGGGACAACGTCATGGTGCGCATCGGCACATCGTTGGCTGCGCGCTTGCCGCGTCGCCAGCTTGCGGCGGACATCTCCGCCTCCGAACTCGATTGGCTTCCTCGCGTTGGTGGGAACTGGTCCTTCTCGGCGCCGGTGCCAGTTGCGGTCGGCTCGCCCGCACATGGGTACCCGTGGCGATGGTCCGTGGTGCCGTGGTTCGAGGGGCGTCCCGAGTTTGAGGCCCCTCTTTCGCCCGACGGCGTGGCCGAGTTCGGCGCGGCCCTCGCCGAGGTGCACACGCCGGCGCTCGCTGGCGCCCCCCTCAATCCGTTTCGTTCACAGCCACTCACCGAGAGGGCCGAGCGCCTCGACGCGAGACTCGAGGTCCTTGCCACGATCGACGAGTGGTTGGTCGATGCGGACGGTGTGCGCGCTGTGATCGCGGCCGCAGACCCATGGCACGGTGGCACGTGGTGTCACCTCGACCTCCACGGCAACAACGTTCTCACTGCCGAGGGCAGGCTCGCGGCGATTATTGACTGGGGAGACTCCGGCCCGGGAGACCCTGCAACCGACTTGGGTCAGGCCTGGTATCTGCTCGGTTCCGAGCGGTTCCAAACTTTCACCGACGCGTACCGCGAGGCGGGAGGCGGCGCCGACACCTTCGCTCCGCGCGTGCGCGCGGAGGCGCTTGCCTACGCCGTCACCATGGCCGCGCTCGACGACGAGGTCTACGCCGCGTCGGGTTGGAAGGCGCTAGAGGATCTCGGCGTAGCGACGCGGAGCTAGTGGCCGACGGACTGCAGGAACGGCTCGAGCTCGAGCCAGTTCTCCTCGTCGGTACGGTCCTCGCGCCAGATCGCCATGTACTCGGCCTTTTGCTGGTCGCTGAGGGCATCCCACGCCTCTTGCACCTGCTCCGCATTCGCGTGCCAATAGCCGACGATGCGCTGGCGGGTGATCGGGAGCCTCACCTCTTGGCGGAGCAGCGTGCGGACGGCACGCGTCACCTTTGACTCTCCGGCAACCCACAGGAAGTCATCGCCAGCGGGATCCACGAGCCCCTGCGCGCTCAGTTCGCGCACGATCTGGGGCAAGAGCGACGGGCCGATGCCGTTGCCGCCAAGCCGCCACTCGACGGTGACCTCGGCCGCGGACTGCAGATCGCGCGTCTCGCTCATGGACGGCAGTTCCACGACCACGTGGAAGCGCTCGGCCGGGCTTGCCTCGGCAACGATGCGCGCGATTGCGGGCACGGCGGTCAAGTCGCCGATGAGGATTCGCAGCCCGGCGTCCTCGGGAACCTTGTAGTAGCCAAAGCCGTCCGAGATCTTCACCGTGTCGCCCACTGCCGCGTCGCGTCCCCACGACGCCCCTGGGCCGTGGCCGTGCAGGAACACTTCCACTTCGATGCCCCCATTGACGAGGCCGCTCACCGTGTAGTGGCGCTCGGAGTGTCCATCCGCGTCGAGCGTGTCCGCGCCAACGTCGATGTGCACGAACTCATCCGCAAGACCCGTTGTAACCCACTCGCTTCCCTCGTCAAGCGCGAGCGTGAGCCTCACCATCTGTGGTGTGACCTGCTGCCGCGCGACGACGGTGGTGCCGTAGATGCTCTCCAAGACAAGCCTTTCGCTGTGGGGACTCGTCAATGCTACCCGAATTTCGCAAGTGCGTGCTTGCGAAATCAGCCCACTCGGTGCCTGCCGATGGGGATCACGAGCGGCGTGCCCGAAACGGGATCCAGAATGACCGTGCTGTCGAGGCCGAACACCGCCTCGACAAGGTCCTCGGTGACGATGTCGTTGGGGGCACCCTTGGCGAATACCCTGCCCTCGTGGACCGCCACGAGCTCGTCCGCATAGCGCGCCGCAAGGTTGAGGTCGTGGAGGACCATCGCGATGGTCGTGCCGCGACGGATATTGAGGTCATGCAGGAGATCGAGCACCTCGATCTGGTGGGTGACATCGAGAAACGTGGTGGGCTCATCGAGAAGCAGGATGTCGGGGTCCTGCGCGAGCGCCATGGCGATCCAGACGCGCTGGCGCTGGCCGCCGGAGAGCTCGTCGACAGGGCGCTCGGCAAGGTCCGCGATCCCCGTTGCCTCGAGCGCGTCGGCGACTGCCTTGTAGTCCTCCTTGGTCCAGCTCGCGAGCAGCTTCTGGTGGGGATTGCGGCCCCGGCCAACGAGGTCGGCGACGAGGATCCCCTCGGGCGCAATGGGGCTCTGCGGGAGCAGGCCGAGTACGCGTGCCACTGCCTTGGGGTGCAGCGTCGTGAGTGCCTTGCCGTCGAGCACAACGCGGCCCCCGCGCGGAGGAAGCAGGCGCGCGAGCGCCCTCAGCAGGGTCGACTTGCCGCAGCCGTTCGCGCCAACGATCGCTGTAATTCGACCGGGGGCGAGCTCCAGGTCGAGGTGCTCGACAACCGTGCGGTCCCCGTACGAGAGCGTGATGTCCTCGGCAATGAGGCTTCTGGCGGCGGTCATATGGAACCTCCCGAGCGATTGGTCTTGACGAGCAGATAGAGCAGGAACGGCGCGCCGAGCACGCCGGTGACGATGCCCACGGGGTAGCGGTGCTCGAAGGCGTGCTGTCCAAGCATGTCTGAAGCCACGACGAGGATCGCGCCGACGAGAGCCGCGGGCACGATCAGCGAGCCGCCTGGTCCCACAATGCGCGCGGCAATCGGTCCAGCCATGAACGCCACGAACGCGATGGGTCCGCACGCCGCCGTCGCGAACGCGAGCAGCGCGACAGCGCCGATGATAAGGATGATGCGCGAGCGGTTGACCCGCACACCAAGCGCCGCCGCCGCATCGTCCCCCATGCGCAACATTCCGAGGTCACGCGACTTGATGAGCAGCACGGGAAGGATCACGAGCATCGCGATGGCAACGGGCCGAACATCGTCCCAGCTCGCGGAGTTGAGGCTTCCGGTGAGCCATCGCATCGCGGCCTGGAGGTCCCACTGAGCCGCCTTGCTCAACAAGTAAGCGGTGATCGAATTGAGGAACGCCGCGATGCCGATGCCGATCAGGATGAGCCTCGTGCCGCGGAAACCCGACTTGATCGACAACAGGTAGATGGCCGCGGCTGTCGCGAGTGCGGCGACGAGAGCGACGATGGACACCTGCGCGCCAGACATCGAGAAGACGACGATCGCCGCGACGGCGGCGGTGGCGGCTCCCGCGTCGATGCCAATGATGTCGGGAGAGGCGAGGGGGTTGCGCAGCATCGTCTGGAAGGTCACGCCAGCGATGCCGAATGCCGCTCCGGCGAGCACGCCGAGAGTCGCGCGCGGGAGGCGCAGCTTGCCGACGATGAAGTCGGCACCGCCAGAGTCTTGACCCGTGAGAACCTGCCACACGATGCCGGGGCCATAGAACGTGTCGCCCACCATGACGGCGGCCCAGAAGAGCGCGATGAGCAGCGCGGCAAGTGCGCCGAGGAGCCATCCGCGCCGAAGCGCGCGAGCCCTCCTCGCGTGGTGAATTGCCTCGACGGTCACAGGTCACGCACCTTTTGGCGGCGGACGATCCACACGAAGAACGGCGCGCCGATGAGGGCCGTGATGATGCCGACCTCAACCTCCGCGGGGCGAGTGATCACGCGACCGACGACGTCGGCGCCCACGATGAGTGCCGCGCCAAGGAGAACGCTAAACGTGAGGATCCACCGGTAGTCGGCGCCCACGAGGAGGCGACACAGGTGGGGAATGACAAGGCCGACGAACGCAATCGGGCCCGCGACCGCGGTCGCGGCGCCACACAGCACCACCGCGCCGATGCCACAGAGCAACCGAGTCCGACCAACGCGCTCACCGAGGCCCGCCGCGAGGTCGTCACCGAGAGCGAGCATGTTCATGCCACGCGCCATCGCGAAGCACAGAACGGCACCAACGAGAAGGACGGGAGTCACCACGGCGATGCGGTCCCAGCTGATGCCGCCGACGCCACCCACCTGCCACAAGCGATAGTTGTTGAGCTGATCCACGCGCGGAAGCATGATCGCGGACGTCAGCGACAGGAACGCCGCCGTCGCCGCGGCCCCGGAGAGGGCGAGCTTGAGTGGGGTCGCGCCGCCACGGCCAAGCGAGCCCACAAAATAGACGAACACTGCGGCGCCGGCAGCGCCACCGATCGCGAAGAGGATGTACGACCACGCGCTGTGGAGCCCCACATACGCAAGTCCGATCACCACGGCCAATGAGGCGCCAGGGGAGATGCCCAGGATTCCGGGGTCGGCGAGCGGATTGCGCGTGATCGCCTGCATCGTGGCACCGGCCACCGCGAGCGCAGCGCCCACGAGTATTGCGAGAACCGTGCGCGGCACGCGCTGTTGAACGGCAAGGGCCGCGAGAGACTCCGCCTGGCCCGTGATACCAGCGATGATGTCGTCGAACGTGACGTCACGCGCCCCGAACGCCACCGACGCGAGGATGAGGAGCGCGAGAACAACCACCGACACCACGAACCAAGCCCAACGCACCGCGACCGGACGCCGCGAGTGTGCGGCGTCCGGCGCGGGTGCTATTGGGGAGGCGAGTGTCACTAACCGAGCGGAGCGGCGAGCAGCGCGAAGTAGTCGTCGATGCCCCAGCCGATGGACAGCGGGGACGGGTTCGCCGACGCCGAGAGCGGCGTGCTGTCCGCGAGGACTGCGACCGCGCCGGCCTTGATAGCGGGAACGGTGCCCAGGATCGGGTCCGCCTGCAGAGCGGCGAGCGTCGAGTCGTCGCCGTAGGTGATGATGAGGCCCGCGTCGGAGATCTTGTCCGCCTCCTCTGCGCTGATCTGCGTGTAGAACAGCGCGGGGTCTGCCGCGGTCGCGTCAACGACGACCTGCGGCGCGGGGATCCCCACGGACTCGAGGAAGCCGGGCCGCGTGTCGGTCAGGGTGTAGAAGCCGATGATGCTCGTGTCGGCGGGCGAGAGGAACGAGAACAGCGTCTTGGTTCCCACAAGTGCGGGGTACTTGGCGAGCGAGTCCTCGATGGTGCCGTTGAGCTCCTCGACGAGAGCCTCGCCCTCACTCGCAAGACCAAGGGCCTTGGACGACACGAGGATCTGGTCCTGCCACGAGGTGCCCCACGCGAACTCGGGGTACGCGATCGTGGGCGCGATCTGCGAGAGGGTGTCGTACTCCTCCTGCGTGAGGCCCGAGTACGTCGCGAGGATGATGTCGGGCTCCGTGGCCGCAACTGCCTCAAAGTCGATGCCGTCGGTCTCGTCGAACAGCACGGGCGCCTCGGCGCCGAGCTCGGTGAGTTGGTCCTCGACCCACGGCATGATGCCGTCGCCGTCATCGTCGCCCCACGGCTGAGCGGCGATTCCAACCGGCACGATGCCGAGCGCGAGAGGGACCTCGCCGTTCGACCACGCGACAGTCGCAACGCGCTCGGGCTTGGCCTCGATGACGGTCTCGCCAAAGGCGTGCTCGATCGTGATGGGGAATTGGGCGCCGGAATCGGCGGTGGGAGCGTTCGACGGCGAGGCGTCTGTGGCCCCTGGATCGCTCGAACAAGCGGCCAGCGTCATGGTCGCTACTGCGACGATCGCAAGGCCTGCCAGGCGTGAGGTCTTCACGGAAATTCCTTCCTTGGGTGCGGGTGCAGGCACAGCCTAATACGAAACATCTGCGTTGCGTAAATACGTGATTTCGGGGCCGGTAGCGTAGCCGCATGGCATTTACGTCGCTCAACACACAGCGCCTCACACTGCGTCCCCTGACGCTCGACGACGCCGCAGACCTCGCGGATCGTCGATCGGACCCCACCACGGCCGAATTCCAGGCGTGGACCTGTCCCTATTCACTCGAACGGGCCGTCGCGTTGATCGAGGATGTCAACGGCCATCCATGGCCCACGCCGGGCACATGGCATCAGCTCGCAGTCGTAGAGAACGCGAGCGGACGCACGGTCGGGGACGTGACCTTCTATCTCGCCGGGCACGGCCACACCGCGGAGATTGGCTACACGCTCCACACCTGGGCGCGCGGCCGAGGCTTCGCCACCGAGGCCGCCGCGGGCCTCATTGACCACCTGGTGACCGACATCGGCGTGCATCGTCTCGAGGCCTCAACGCACCCCGCCAACGCCGCGTCCAACAGGGTGCTCGAGCGGCTCGGCTTCGCGCTCGAGGGCACAAAGCGCGAGTCCTATTGGGTCGAGGATGTGGTCACCGACGACGCGATCTGGGGGCTCCTCGCCCGCGATTGGCGCACCGGCAGCTGACCCGTGCGTGCCCTGCACTACCGGACCGTGTCCAAACCGTGACCCCGCGGCCATTGCCAGGCACAGCGTCGGGCCGCCACACTCAAACCCGTGGGGGGAAGCCGCAACGGCCTGGCAGGGTAGCGGCGCAAAGTGGATGGCCCCGTCGACTCAATGGCGAATCGGCGGGGCCTCTTCACGCCTGCAGGCTTTCGAAGAGCGCGACCCTGTTGCCCTCCGTGTCCATGATGTACGCGTAGAACCCGTAGCCGCCCGCCTCTGTGCGTTCGAGCACCACCTCGCCACCCGCGCCCGCGACGCGATCGAGTGCCGCCTGGATGCCGCCGTGCGCCTCGATGTAGACGAGCGGGCCAGTCGCGCTCGGCTGGTTGTCCTCCTGAACGATGAGTGCGCCGCCGACACCATCCTCGTCAGCGGGGAACACGGCGGATGCGCCGCCGAGGTCCATGCGTTCAAAGGTGACGTCGAGGACCGTCTCGTAGAACGCGGCCGCCCTGTCAAGGTCCGTAACGGGTATCTCAAACCATGAAATTGCGTGCTTTGGCATGCGTGCCCTCCTCCATGTGTGCGTGAATCGACGCTACGCCTTCATCTTGTCCACGGCGTCCTTTGCCTCCTTGAGGCCCACGTTGTGGAGTTCCCTGTATGCCTTGATCGCATCGATGAGCTTGCCATCTTGCACGAGGGCCACCACCTGAGCGTCCGACGCTACCGAGGGTTGCGCAGGTGGCGGCGGCTTTGCGTCGCCGCGGGAAATCGCCTCGACCGCCTCCTTCGCGTCGACGAGGCTCGTGCCGTAGTGCTCCCGATAGAGCTTGATGGCCTCGATCTTGTCACCGGCAGCGGCGAGCGCAGCGACCTGCGCGAGGGGGTCGTGCGAGGCGGGGCTCGGAGCGGTTGGAGCTGGAACAGGGCGCGAGGTTGACGCCATCGAGGGCGGTCGCGCGGCCTCCGCCTGCGCGATGAGATCGGCCGTCGACTCTGCCTTGCCGGACCCGAACAGGTCTCGCCATCCCATGCGGGTCACCCTAGTGATGTGCGACGCCGCGCGCGCGGTGAGAAAAGTTCGCCGCGCTTACACTGCCTCGGTGGGCCACCTGCAACTGACCGAACTCAGCTTCACG
>Ga0247760_1003431_pt1 | contig 10289 bp, 13 predicted proteins | sample UWRJL171409R4_FD_179936 | JGI IMG/M metagenome (GOLD analysis project Ga0247760, IMG submission 179936) | Plant litter microbial communities from Arlington Agricultural Research Station in Wisconsin, United States - UWRJ-L171-409R-4 | ecosystem: Environmental > Terrestrial > Plant litter >...
CTCTACCTCCTCACCCGCTCCACCTCTGTCCTGCTTGCCGTCCTCCAAATCACCCTCGCCTCCATCGCATACACCCTCTTCTCCCGCCGCCGCTGGCTCGACCCCTGCCTATCCCCCGCCGTCACGACATTCATCTACTCCTCCATCGAGATCTTTTCCGTCCTGTATTGGCATGCACGGGCGCACCATTACACTCGAGCCTTCTACGACGGGGCGATCAGCGTGGGCTTCGCAGTGGCGGCGGGGTTCATGGTCAAGTTGGGGTTGGGAAGTATGAGGGACGGGGAGGGGGGTGAGGGGGCGGGGGTGTTGGCGGGGGTTATTTTGATGGGCATGATTTCGCAGATGTGAGTACTATCTATCTTTCGTTTGGCGGGGGTTAGTTGGTTGGTTGTTGGTGATGGGGAATGGAGGGAAGATTGCTAATGCTAGTTTTGCGCAGACTTGTACACGCCGCGGTGTCTGTTGGGGGTGTTATGGATACAAGGAGGGCGAGGAGGGAGAAGAGGGAGAGAACTGTTGCGGAGGCTTGATGTTGGTGTAGAAGGAAGGCGTGTGGGTTCTGCATTAGGTTAAGAACTGCGCGGATTTAGGGATGTCTCAATGAAGGGATTGGGTGTTATGATACCGCAAGAGCAGGGATTGATCATGGTAAACCGGGATTCGGAGGATTGGGAGTCGGTATTCTCGCGCTGTCATGGCAATTCCACTCGCTAAAATTGTTCGGCTGGGTTCACGGGCGGTTGTTCTCAACTCGAGTTCCATTCTAGATCAAACCACGAGAATAACTTGGGGTTCAAACTCTTAGATCCCGTCCATGACTCCATCTGCCATCTTCCATCGTCGGGCCTCTTAAAAACGATTCATCGTCTCGTCGACTCCCGCACATTAAACAATACCAATTTCTCAACCATCTGAAATCTTCCTTCCATCAACGGTCCGGTCACGCATCTGTAAAATCTCAACTCCGGCGACACCTAAAGCTAAATATCCGGCCCCGGCGCCAAACAATCTTTGTCGCACCACTTGCAATGGGTATACCATTTCTGGCCGAAGTCTTCGTCTCCGTCACACCCGTCAGCCGAATAGTACTCGCTGGTAGAGCCGTTCACGCTCTCCCGCGCGGTCTCATAATCGCTGGCAACGCTTTGATCGCTTTCCCATGAAGTCTTGGCCCATCTCTGGAATAAAGAAGGCGTCGTCGTCTGCCCTAACAAAGAATCCGAGACGGACAAAGATGTTGGAGTGGGCGGCAGAATCCCTGGTGATGCCTGCCATTTCTCATCATATTCGAGTTCCTCTGGTTCGTCGACAGACTTAGTCTCGTCTTCTTCATTCGGTTCGTCCCCTCCCACTTGATGGACTTCAATCTCGACGCGAGGGGCAACAGTCTTGTGAAGTTGAGTAGCTCCATATCTGTCAAGCTCATCCTGTCCGTATGCTGGTCGACTGTGTTCCTCCGCACCGTGACTAATTTCGTTAGACTGGCACCATCTTCACTGGATGAACCGGTGTCACCCCGATCGTGCTCACCGTCCTCAAAATCCCGCTCATCGTCGCCAAAACGCTGGCGGAAACCTTCCTCGCTCTCCGGGCCGAGAATCTCGCCCTCACGCTCTTGCTTCCCTTCAGTCGGAACATCGTCGTTCTTTGTTGACCTCGGTGAGCCGGGCTCATGGGACCGTGCCGAGCGTAAGACTACAAGTAACGACTGCGTCTCATCCACAAAATCTTGAAATTTTGACAGAACTTCTTCCATCAAACTTGCCGAATCGATCAACACCACTAGTGCGTCCGGCGCCGCTGAGGGTTGCGTCGCTTCTTTGGCCTTCGAGTCGTCAGCTCTGCTCGCTGTGGCGTCTGTCTCTGACGGTACTGGGTGAGCAAGCTGCGATAGGCCTGGATAATGTACGACCGCAGCGGGCGCGGGGCTTAATGACGAGGATGCCGGGGCTAACTGGGGGACCATGGGCTCTGGTATTGCCTTCCAAAGAATCATATCCAAAACCCGGGGAGCTATCGCCGAACTCGAGGCTGAGGGCTGCTCTGGCTCTGCCGTGTGAGGTTCTTGTTTAGGTATTTTGTCGGTCTGTTGCCGCCAAGTGCATTGGCTCCTCGATGTGGTCTGTCTGGGCGAACGCCGTCAAGCACGCTTGGGTGTCGGTTTGCGTCCATGTCGTTGCATACGCCTCAGATCTGGCGGTCTGTGTCACCGCTTCTCTCTTCGGTGTGCCAATAGGATCGGTTTGGGTTGATGCAAAGGAAGTCGTGAACTTGATCTTCTCGGTCTTTGTTGCTAGCGCACTAGAAACCGCTAGACCAACTGCGCCGGGTTGATTCACTGTTGCTGCGCTGGCCGAATTGAGAATCTTCACTGCCGGAAGACTCGGTGTCTTCGAGGTCAAGTTCTCACTCGAGCTCTTGGTAGGCTCGGGTTCCTCTTGCTTTGAGGATTCATTGCTGCCATGCTGCTTCGGCGCTTCTCCCGTCGGTATGATCGCCGCCGATAATTGAGACAACTGCTGAGATGTTGCCGAGGCCCTCGAAACGAGCCTGAGCTCTTGGGCACCATGGTTCTTGAAATCATTGGCTTCAATGATGTGCTGACAGCGCGCGCTCTCGCTGCGAAAGTCCTTTCCGCATCTGCAATCGAGCCCATGGGTATGGAATATCTATTGCTGCTCTTCAACAAAGTGGTCGAATCGATCAATCTCTTCCTCAAAGCATAGCCCACATTTGCACATGTAGCCGTGCAGCTCGGGAGGGTCGGTGTGGGCGACGTGGCCGCCCCGCTCTTCTTCTGATTTGAAGCCTCCCCCGCATTGGCACGAGAAGTAGAGCTTTGGTAAGATGTCGGGTAGCTGTTTCTGTGGTAGGAATGCGGCACCTATTGGTTGCTCGAGTAGAGGGCGGCTGGCTGCGGGCATGGAGGCGTTCTGGCCTGTGAACTGATCAAGACACTACGTTCGAAAGTGCTTCTTGCGGGACTTTTCGTGTCTGAAATACCTTCCGCAGGTGCATCTGACGTAGATGGCATCGGCGTGCCGCTGCCAATCTTCCTCTCTCGGGAAGCACCTGCCGCATCCACCAACGTAGCAGTTGACCATGATCACGGAACTTTGCGCTCGGTGTAGGTTTCTTGGCTACAAAGAAAGGTTAGTTGCGTTGCGTGACCAATTCGGAAGGAGCGTTTTCTTTGGGAGGGGGGAGGAGCATGGGCAAGGAACCTTGGGGCAAATGCTGCTGGGATTTCCACTTCGCTGCTGATTTTCAAAAATTGACGTCCCTATAGGGATACGGAACCTAGGATTCAGCCTCTTCTACGCTCCCAAGTCGCCATAAAATTGCAGAGGAAACCCTCGAATCACACCGGGGTGTTACTCCTGATTCCTACCTAAAGGATGCGACTCGACGCTAAGCTAAGTTCCTTCTTCGAAAATACCTCGATGACATCGTCCTCACGTTAGAAGATGCCCTTCATCTAATCTACAAACTTTGTTGCCCAAACCCTTGCTCCGATCACCCAAATCACCGTCAATTGCTAGCTCTGATATGCTCACCTCCTCAAATATGCGAGATAGGAGAAACCAACCGGTAAGACTCCACTCACTGATCGTAACCTGCGAGGACGGCACCGGCGAAAACATCAGATGGAAGTAGCAAGACCACCTTCCTTTCAGAAGAAGCAGTGAATTCAAAAGGCGGGACCTGCAAAAGAACTCAGGTCATGATTTTCTCTCGCGTTCAAATCTCCCACACCTCTTCCTGTCATCTACCACAAACAACTCTTTGCAGTCAGCTACCCAGCCAGATCTCAAAGCAAACCCTCCAAGCACGATCAAAAAGGAGACCCGAAATAATGGCGTAAGTCGGAGCGAATCTACTCGACGGCTTCTATGAACGACACTGACAACCTCGTTGAAACAGGAACTTTGACTTCAACTCGCGTAAGCCTTCCTTCTGCTGCCGCCGCTGCAGTCACAGCAGCAATGATGTTTGCGCCCCTCCAAGATCTTCACTCAAATACTGACCAAGTCCCCTGTCATTCACACCGTTCGGGAGCTTGAAGTCGCGCAGATCAACTGGTCGCCGCTCTGCGAAGAGCGATCTAGTTGAGAACGTGGCCTCGGGCATGACCGAGGCGAAGTGAGGGAGCCGCGAGGAACAGCCAGCGCGACAAATCTCGCCCGGCTCTCCTCCAAGCGCATCTGGGATGTCCTTGGGAGTGCTGGGGTATGTCTGCGGGCTGAGAATCGAGGGCTCCTTCCGCCTCGGGGACACTGTTGTGTCTGAAGGCGGGACTTGTCGCATTGGATTGGGGGCAGATGTCCTTCCCAATCCAGCGGCTTGTTGTCTGACTGGAATCTCGTCACATTTGCTAACGCCTCGCGTACAGAATTCGTCCATTTCATCGACATTCCCACCCAGGTTCGTCACCTCGTGGACCATCTGGTCCAAAATGGACAGCACCACGGCATCCTGTATCGAGAGGCCCTCGCGATGGCCGCCAACATAGGCGCGCGGATGCCCGGCACGGACGAGCATCTCTTCTACTTGGCTATCGTGGCCGACCTTCGTCAGCGCGGTAGGTAAACCTGTTTCTGAATGGCGTGAATCAGGCTAACCGGCGGGTGCTGTACCTAGTGGTCCGCTCTGCCATGGGTCTCAGGTCCTACTAAACCCCATGACCATCAAATTCCCGAAAGGCCGATGGTGTTGAGGGACCTCGGAGCGTGGATCATTTGGGCTGTGACATGGAAGGAGGAGGGGGATAATAACGATCACGAAGCGTTGGTAGAGTATGAGGAGGTTACCCCATTCACAACATAATTCTACCTACAATTTGCACCCCCATTGCTTGCGCCTTGCGCCCTTGATTGAGCCTGCCGTCAAACCCGCGACCCCCAGAGAAACGCTGGTTGGTGAACGACACAGAGCCGCCGGTTTGGGCTGCTTTTATATATGCACTCTTCCTCAATACATCCAATTTCACACACCGGGCAGAGGGCTGGAGATCAGTCAATTGAGCTTCGAGTTGACCGTGACGCACTTAGACGCAGTCACGGTGACCATCCTCCTATTAACAAGCTATTCTATATGGTCCAACAAATTCTGCGCCTTATCACATGCGTCTTCGAGCTGGCCTGAGTTCAACTGTCACGAGATGAGCTGAACGAAAGGGGATACAAATTCTGCTCTTATCCCGGCTGGGACCTTGAGTAGCTGCTTGAGGATGTCGCTGGGTTTGGTATTCTGTTACGACACCCGCCCAGAAGGTTGCCGGTCTCCATCTTGGGGGGTCCGTTTTTCCAGCTGCTCTGTTGACACGGGAAATGCTTCTTGGCCAGAGCAGTAGAACACTTCAACGCCTGATGGCGACACAGTTTCACCGGAGTATCTATATAAATCTTACTGCCCGAAGGTAAGCCTTGTTTATTTTGCCCGAGGACAACTTCCCTTCCAACTCAATGGTCGTTGTCGAAGACAAATTTTACTCCGTTTAGGTACTGACCAACTCCCTGAGACTACCTACGTCACATTCCTTCCCAATGCGACACAAGCATATCAACTGGTCAATAGCGTGGTAGGAATAGGCCCACCTATTAACGACCTGGGAGGTACACGGGAAACTACACCTGGGGACTAAAGGAAAGGCCGCGGAAGTTGCTCTTCGCGAGCCATGTTGCGATGAGCAGTATATCTAAGATGGGATGCATTTTGGTGCAGCTCCAAATTGGCGGCGGCGATGGAAAAGGGGTTGGGGGTTTGACCTCACGACAAAGCATTGGTATGCTATTTCTGAGATTGGGTTCATCCTCTCGTCAGCCATTTTAATAGTTGAGCTGAGAGGAATTCGTGATGATTAAATCACGTGGCTTGATGGTGATAGCGGTTTTGTGCAGCGGTGGCAGCCAGTAGCGGTAAAGATACTCATCACAGGCAAATTAAACTTTTGGCCCACCAGCAAAAGGACCGTTCAACCCCTTGGTGACATTCTCGACTCCCTTGATGAGTTGAGGAAACTGGATGTAATTTATCATCATGTAGTCAGCTCTTCTGATCCCGCTTGACGAAGTACCTTTAGCGCCGGGTGGCGACCGCTTAAGTGGCCTATTGCTCCACCTTCCCCGACTGGCCCCGCGAACCGGATCTGCACACAAAAGTAGTATGGAGTCGATGGCTCCCCCTCGCGGCGGGATTACAGGCGTTTCACTCCGTCTTAGCCTTCTAGCCTGTTCAGATATGGCTGCAATCGCTGCATGCAAGATACAAGGGATGAAGATGCGCGGAGGAAGCTTTACAAGCATTGGCTTTGGGGTAGGGAATCCTATATGAAATGTATCCTCCCACCTCCCTTCTCTCCTGTTTGGAAAAAGCTTCGTCCCATCCAACCTAACCACTCTTAATTCATCACATTTACAATGTCTGGCTCTGGCGGTTTCTACAAATATCGGTGCAAGTATTTCTACTCACATAACTGCACTAACTGGGTGTACGTTAATGGCGCACCTTGTGCGATGTGCGCGGTAAGTAGATCTTTTCCTTTACAAGCTTGCTTTATCTAGCCTGTACTGATGTTAATTCAAGGCGGATGGCCGTTATGCTTTGGGTCTAGTGGCTCTTCGCGTTGGGCGAGGGTATGTGGTCTCTGAATTGTGGAGTGTTAGGTTTTTGGGGCTTCTGGTACCTATAGATGGAGTGCCTTCTAGCACAGCGGCGAGTACGGATCCGTACGGGATTACTTTTCGGGTGCGGTATATGCACACGGTGCATGAAAGCGGAATACGTGCCCATTAAGCTTGATGTCCGTGTCAGACATTAGGGGTTGAGTTTGGTAGATTGTTAGGGTTTGCCCACAAACGTGTTATGGTCTAGGCATCCAGGTAGCTCAAATTTGCTATACAGGCTATCTATGCACTTTGAATATAGCTTGAGCAGTTGGACTGTTCGTGTCTCTGGAACTTTGACTGATACTCTGCTCAACAGAGCCGGACATGACAGAGGCATAACCAGTATTCGGCAGACCCTACCGATGATTAAAGCGGCTACTTCCCCAACAGCTTGCGGCCGGCAATTACCCGAATCTCTCACTGGGTTCACGTTGTCTTTTGGGAAATTAGTAGTTTTGTTTGGATCTCTGAACTGCTCTTACGTTACCTCCACACCGGCACTGGGGACTACTTCACTTGACCAATCTTCTAGCCGACCGGGTGCTCGTCATCACAATCAACACGTACTTCGTCAAAATTCGCTCCCTACAATAATCGCAACACCTCTAGAGTGTGAGTCGTCCGGGAGAAAAGTTTCAAGGTTTCTGTTGGATTTTCACACACGCAATGGGTATAATTGAATGTATTATTCTTGTGTGTGTCTAGAGAGTTGGTCAGCTCTGGATAACGCTGCTTTTAAGGAGAGTCCGCACCCCTGACGTGGATGTGACGTAGTTCCGCCCCTTAGAGGGGTTGTCGTGTGGATAATCCGACAGTTTCCAAGCCATACAACCAGCTATAGCAACGTTACGTTGCGTTTGAGTTACAGTTCAGAATTTCACGGGTGAATGGGGCCGACCGCCAAGGGATCTCTACTATTGGGAAGTAGTTACCGCGCGCTAATGTGCTAGGCATCCGAACCCAAAATCGAAGTGTCAAGGAGGCAGTGCGCCGGGTGACGGTGGCTTTGAAGAGCGAATGAAATAATCCAGCTGACACCCTAGTAGAACGGGCTATGTTCACTCCTGGTGCATCCAAAGCTCCGTTCCCGTTAAGGTACGCTTGTCCCTATCAGCTGTGCACCAGGTAAATCCGCCGGAAATAAAATAGACGCGACTCTCCATTTCCTTCCCCTTTACCACATCTCTTTCCTTAAACCTCGTCCTCAATCTACCATATCCTCAATCTACCATAATACATCTTTGCCAATTTAGTCACTGGCCTCAGATATTTTCGGACACTCGCACGCGCTCTATTCTTTCGCGATTAGATGCTTATCAGTGCAGCCGTATATTTTACAACGAACCATGGAAAGATTGCCTCATTACTCGACGGATATCATGAACACGTCGACAGTATCGCGTCCAGCGCCTTCGGCAACCTCTACGCATCCGCAGCAGCAGCAGTCTCGACCGTCATTCCAGCTGGACGTACTCGCCCGGCAGCCCTCCGGCGGTAGCTACCCGTATACCCCGAGAACGGCGACCACGAGAACTCCCAGAAACAACACGACGAACTATCCGCCTCGCTTCCCACAGAACAGCGGCCGCGGTGCAGGCGACCCGGCCATGGGCAACAATGCTTACACGCTGCAGTATAACCCGACTACACCGGTCGCCATGACCGCATCGATTACCACGCCTTCTCATCCCCGGCCGATCGCGCCCGCCCCTTCTTCCGGTTTTGATGTCGATCAGGCCCCTGGGGCAGGCATCCTCACTCACGCCGATATGAACTCACCGTACGGACACAACCCCTTGATGCTCCAGCAAAATATACTCCCGGACAGTGACCAACCAGCTCATGTGGTGGGATCTCAAGATCGTCGCGGAATCTTCTCCGGTGGGCCTGGTCTACCTCCTACTCTGCCTACTAGAAGCGCGAAGCCTATTTCTCAAAAGGGTGCGGATGGAAAATTTCCCTGCCCTCACTGCACAAAAACCTACGTACACGCCAAGCACTTAAAACGCCACCTTCTACGACGTAAGTCTACTCGTCTTTATTAGTTTGGTTCGATTCAAATACCTGACCGTGTACAGACACCGGCGAACGACCCTATATGTGCGTTTTTTGCCGAGATAAGTTCTCACGTAGCGATATTCTGAAGCGTCATTTCATAAAGTGCTCTGTCCGCCGCGGAAATCCTACTGGCATGACGCATTTGTCTCGCCCTCAAGCGCGTCTCAGGAGCAACTCTAGTAGCCAACACAGACCCTTGAGTGATAATGGCAATAACCACATTGACGCTACAGAGTCGGTCATGGCTGCCCCGGTGCGCCACGGTGGCTTCGACCAGCAATATAATGGCAGCAATGTTGCAAACAGCACGAGCACGAATTCGACCTTCAGCTAGGCAGCTATAACTGTGGAAATTTTAGCAAGGAACTTAACTAGCTCTAATACTGTGATGGGGGCATGTATTCTGCCCTTGATTCCTCATCGCTCGCTGCTCTATCGGTGCCATGAGCGGAAACGCAATTCTCTGCTTAGGCACGGTGATGCCGTGCAACTCATCAGTTTGACCCTGTAGTAGCACCTGATCCGAGGGGTAAGTATAGATATGTGGGTAAGAAGGGGACTGGAGATAAGGTTTGGATTTTTGAATAAAATTGGTAGTCGTCAGCTTAGGCTTGGGAATGGAATGGCGCCGCGAGGCTGCTGAGCTACAGGAATTGGAGATGGTTTCAGGGGGGAGTATACAAGGATGTTGGAATCCAAAAACTTCGATTGTGGGAGATGAGGGAATGGGTCTGAGTTTAGGATATCCTGAAGGAGGTTGTTACTGCCGCCGTCGAGTTTGAGGCTGCGGGTACGGTGTTAGATGGCTCCCCATGTCGGGTTAGAGTGCATGCAACGATTGAATCAGTATCAAAAAGTGCTCTGAGACGTACGTGAGTGGAATATATATAAAAGCTTGACAGAGGTCCCATTTATTAGCCTTGGGAATTCGGCCCATTTTTTGGCCCGCCACTAGCAGTAGCCGAGGCCCTATTTTAGGTCTTTCTTGCACTTCACTGCGAGTATTATAAGCGGCTAATTGTAAGGCAATGGAAAAGCGAAGACCGCCGAGTTATTTAATAACTTGTATCACTGAGCACTAAAAATGATATTTCTTACTAGCTTAGGAATGTTCGAGGACTCTAAAATTCATCATCACCGGGCGATATACCATGGCTCGGAATCCACTCAATTAGACCTACTCCCGTAAAGGGCTGGTTGTTACGTGTAAGCCACAGGGCCTTCGCGTTGCACGGCAGCCATACCGACACGTGGAACATTGGAACTGCTCGTAGTAGACATACCGTGAAAGCTCGGCTTCAGAGGTACATTTCATTTATCCGAATCGCACACACTTAAACTCTAGATCTAGATCTATTTATATGGGTAGTCGGTCGCTAAAAAGAAAAGAGCCGCATCCGAGGTAGGTTGTTGAAATGCAAAAGGGGTCAAGGCATTGGAAAGCAGTGTGTTTTTAAGGTGATTAATTCTTTCTATCTTCGAGAGTGGAAGCCGTGTTATTATAGCCGTGAGGGTGGCCAGTGCACGGAGTGCATTGGCCACACTCGCTTCTGCGAAGCG
>Ga0247760_1003433_pt1 | contig 10284 bp, 11 predicted proteins | sample UWRJL171409R4_FD_179936 | JGI IMG/M metagenome (GOLD analysis project Ga0247760, IMG submission 179936) | Plant litter microbial communities from Arlington Agricultural Research Station in Wisconsin, United States - UWRJ-L171-409R-4 | ecosystem: Environmental > Terrestrial > Plant litter >...
GGTAATGTGTCCCTGTGTTTTTGTCAACCGCTTGCACGGAACTGCCGGCGGAGTGGTTACACAATGACATATTAGCGGCAGACTGCAAAGACCTGGGAATGGAGACCTAGTATTACTACCATGCATTCATTGGACCACTAGTTACGAAGAGAGGTATTCTCTGCCGAGGGGAGTGAGATTCTATTTCTAAAGTCTTGGGATGCGACGTGGACTTGATGCCCAGTTAACCAAGAGTCTTGGTCTAAAGACTCAAGGTCTGATCAGTCAGATCTTCCTTCTAAAGCGGAAAGAAGAAACTCCGGCCCGCTGAATTATGATTCATAATGGCCCGATTAATGACTACAAACTGACACGCGAGAGGTCTTCACTGCGCCCGCCGCCAAGTCAGCAAGGAATTTCCAAACCACCTTCTCCCTCCACCCTTTCTTCTTCCAATCATTTGCCAGTAAGGGAAACAGGTCGACCGTTCCGTTTATATCCACATCGTGAGCCCATATCACAAAGATATCCTGGTCTGCATCGGCTATTTGCGCGCGCACGATGCTCTCGTGGGCTTGTGACAAGTTGGTAAAGACGGCAGGTTCCAGCGCCGGTTCGTTAGGATCGCGCCCAACCGCGGCAGTGAGTGCTCGGAATTCAGCTGCTCCAGGACATGGCTGGGCTATGTCGCTTGGGCAGGGATACTGGTTTTGGACGTCGGCAGGAATTGGCACGGCACGGGAAGGTCGAAGTTCAGCGCCGTGATGAACAAGGTCACCGCCCAAGAAGATAAACGTGTCGGGATTGGTAGTGGTGCGTACGAGTCCGGATATGTGTCCAACAGCGTGGCCCGGTGTGTCGAGGAGGTATAGAGAGCCGTCGCCGAAAAAGTCGTAGGCGGCGAAGGGGCCTATTTCAAGGGGGGTCTTGGTAAAGTCGATCTCGATGAGGTTGCGTCCTCTGGTGCATATATCGTAAGTCATGGCCAGCCAACCATGAAGATGAACCAACTTAGGGTCGACTCACCTAAAATACTCCTCACTAAGAAAAGACTCGTTATTCGTCGGATACGCCGGCAGCAACGCCTCCTTGAACCCCGGCCCCACGACCAAGTCGGTCGAGTTAGGAAAGGTAGACGGATCACCGATATGATCCCAGTGCGAATGGCTCCAAATTATGGACTTGATAGATTCCGGAGCGATGTTATTCTCCTTAAGGATATCCACAACGTGCTTTTCTACGGAAATATCCCACCCAAATGCCTTCACGGCTTTTAGGAGGGGCGGGGAGGATGACTCTTGGTAGTTAGGTGGTACCCCGAGGTCAAAAAGGCATCTCTGGCCCGTGGAGCTTTCGATTAAAAATGACCAGGCCGGAACGGGCGGGAAGAAGTCGAATTCCGGTATTTTGGGGAGGACCAAGTCTTTTGGGGGGAGCGAGTTTATTCGCAGTGTTGAATCGATGATGCTGATGCGTGCTGGGGCTCCGGGAGGGATGTTGTGTAGATCCGTGCGGATGTGCTTGGGATGGGCGGCCACAGAATGGGCTCCCAAGCTCAGGAATAGAAGACGTGCGAGGGAGGTTGGCATGTTGCGAGCCATTAGGTCAAATTGAGAATTAGATAAGAATTAGGGACTTGTGGTTCCACCAGAGTCAATATTGAGAGTCAAAAATCCAAACTCTTGCCTGTCATCTTGTCTTTTGTGTGAGCATTGGAAACTACCTCGTATTAAATAGTTGGCGCTGACAAATCGCAAGAGCGATGCACTTCCGAGTGATGACACATCTGGAAACTTACTTCCGGATACACTAATGTGTAGATCGATTTGGGTATCACGACATCCGAGGGTTGCGGTTGTGACGTCATCATTTCACATTTCATACCAGACCGCAAAAGGGGCCCATGAATTTGGCAATTTTCTAATGCAATTGTGGTGCCTAGTTTATAATTCAATATTGTCCTTCCGTTTCGCCAATTCGGCGCTGTCAGGCTGGTTTTTGTTAAAGAGTTGTCAGACTTTAAGTTAAAATTCATTGAAGGCATTGGTAACATACGGAAATCACGATTCTGAGCGCATAGGGTGCATGCGGCGTTGAAAAGGTTTGCTCAACAATTCTAACAGCTGGCCAGCTAGTTTCTATGAAGAAGCAAGAGTGCAAAACAAAAATGTAACCGAAGTGAACCCCAATCCCTCTCCTCATCTATCTCTATCTACCCCAGCCTTCTACCTCAACTCTCTCCCATCCCCCATACTCCTTTTGGTCTAGGATAACCGCTTAAGCATTGCAGTTGGCGTTCTTGGTGTTGAAAGTATCGCATCCTCGAGGGCAAGCTCGGGCATAGCCGATCTGGCCGTTGGCACCGCAGCTGTAGACGGCATTGTAGAGGGTTCCGTCATCAACACCGCCGTGGGCAGCCTTGAGCTCATCGTACGAGTAGCCTACAAGCAAGATTTGTTAGTTACCTCTAAGGAAGTAGCTCAGGGGATCATGTAGGTGCGTACCGTAGACGTCGTTGGCCAAGGTGTAGCCGCACTGGTCATAGGGAGCATTGCAGGCCTTCTTGAAGGCGCTGGCGCCAGCAACAGCCATGACGGCGAGGGCGAAGGTCTTGATGGCAACCATTTTGAATGAGGTTTTTGGTGTTGGTGGGTGAGGTTGGGTTGGGAGTTTGTGTTGAAAGTTGAGGAAGATGATGTTGATGAGACTGTTGGATGATGGATAAAAAAAAGAAGACCTAAATGTGAGGAGGGAACCTCAACTTTATAGACGAGTTCACACACAGCGTCAGGGCGCGATGCCCATATCCATCTTGATGGGCCACGTCATGAGGCTTTCTCCCTTTGTGGCTCGGACGTGCCGATCGCTGTCGTTGAGTTGCTAACACAATGGCCGAGTCGCCGGTTGTTGCAGGGAAACGATTAACCGACTGTGACCGTGAGCTTACGGCGGGGCAGCCGTTCTCATGGCATGTCCCGGGGATGCGGCGGAGGCAAAGGGGGCAAAGGAGGCAGTGGTGTTTCTCTGTGTCAATGATTCTCCACGCGAGCAAGGAACGGAGCTCAGACACTAGTAAACTCCGTGGTGGCCCCAGTGCCTGGTGAGAAAGAAATGCAGCTTACGCATGTTTCTGACAGAATTCACTTTTATGAGGCCAATACCTAGGTGACGTAAAGTACATGCCAAAAAGCAAGGGCAAAGGGAGACAAACATTGGTAATGTGGTTTTCCCCCAAGCTTTCCATCCAAACCAATAGCTCGCGGTTACACGTAGTCTACCACGCGCGGCTCAGCGATGAGATTGTTACGCAGAAAAAAGCTTGTCGGATCAGATACTTGGCAGGACAGGTAGCAGCGGTTCATGTAGGTAGATCATGGCTCCGTCAGCCCCAGCGCGGCACAGAATACGACCCACAGTGTGTACCTGCGGCGTAGCTGACCCCCCCTCTAGGCCTTCTAGAAAATTCGGCGGAATTGCAAACTCGGGTAACATTTTTCAGCCGGTGGCTTTAGGATGGAGGCGGAGTTCATGTCTATGTGAGAGAAGCTATGGTATGACAACTAAATTATCACTGCTGTTGTCATTGATGCTGTGCTTAAGACGGCGCCACACGTCGACAGGTGAACCGTTGTTCCCCGTCTCGCTAGCTGGAAACGAACATAATGAACACACAGTCCCGCACGTTCCATTGGCCGCCGCGATACAAAATTTCACCGCTAGTTTGCCTTGCATCGGCGATCCTTCAAGGCTGAATGGAAGGCATGGTACGTGGACACAAATGCTTCCTCCTTTTTTTTTTCCCCTACGAGCGAAAGGACCAAGTCCAGTTTGGCAGTATTGTTGTAGAGCTCTTGTTGTATATCATTTCCTTTTTTCGGCTAACTTCACCGTAGATACTTTACTGAGTCTCTTTTCCCCAAATAGAAACGGCAAGTTCAGACAATGAGGTAGCCGGGCGGGCTTATGTTCTGTCGGAACTAAACATCACGGTCAAACCAATGAGAGCAACGATGCAAAAGTCCCCTCACGAAATGCAATACCAAGAAAAGCAGGTAGGTAGGTAGCTAGTTTCCATCTCATGACCATCTTACATTTCCATCTTACATCTCCATCCCTGATGTTTGCACAGACTTGAATTTGAACCATTTGAAGAAGCTTTGCGGGTCGATCCGCTGGGGAAATCCTTTGGGCATTGATGATGACACACATAGGTCACGCCGCGCCGCCAAACATGGCCACCCAACATCATGCATGGCTCGTATAGAATAGAACAGGCCCCAGTCCCGATTTCCCGGTCCCTGAACGCCATTAACGGCGCGGTAAGATTCGAGTGCGGCACAGCTCGCGCCAAGAGATGATCGTCGCTGGTGCCTTTGGCATTCTAGAGCACTACTGCACCCGCTATACGCGTCAGTTTTGTGATGTTGGAAAAATGACATTGGCCTGATCGGTTCATGTTATTTCGCATCCGCCGAGAGCACTTGTCAGCCACGGCCATACCCAGCAAACACGGAGGCCAGACATCAACTGATCAGAAAGACACCCGATTTGGCAGGTGCTGGATGGATTGTCTTACAGTTTTGCGTGGCTGGCTACCTGCCTATTTTGCCTGTTTGTGCCTAGAACCCTGTAATTTGTTGTGCCTTTTTGGTTTGTGTCGCAGCCATCTGCTGCACCGAATGTGGTATGTGCACATGCAACTAGAGGACGAAAACGCCTCTCGCAAGCAACGAACGCAGCAACTACATGTAGCAAAGTCGCAACTTTTGACCTTATGGTTAATGCAATCCTCCACACTTTGAGTATAATGCCGGCCTAGCTATGCGGGGATGTTCCTCGGTTTGATTCTTAGGATTCGATGTGTTCAACATGTTCCTCAATGCCGTCCTTAACAGGGCACCAAATCCAGACAACCCACGTGCAGCCTTCGTTATGTAGACAATTCGGTACCAGAAGGCCTGATACTTAAAGCATCTCGCGAACGGTGGGACATGTCACCGCCCAGTTCCTATGCCAAAATACTAGTTCTAGAACTCTGGTGGTTCAACTGTGTTTGTCTCTCTTCCTACTCGTTTTTAACTCCCCCATAGAGATCGAGTACCTCTGTTATCTCTTGCTTATTCTCCCAGTACGCGTTCTGTCCGGAATTCGCAGAAACAGTCAAGTGACTTTTTCGAGGAGGATTGTAGGTGGAGATAAAAAGGCGGTCAGGGCAATTCGGAGTGCCCGGAGAAAACAGGTGGCGGACGGACGGTGACAAGAGGGCACGGTGGTCCGGAGATTTCCAACTAGACCTGGACCCGCCGCGTGAACGGGTATTGACATCGGCATCAGCGCTTGAGGGATCGACTCCATAAGTCTCTCTCCGATTATGTTGTCTACCGTGGTCTTACCCGCAGACTTTGTCAGAGAGGGATTGAGGAATGGATGGCTACGTGTTCAGCGGGGGCCCAAATTGCAGCGGCGTATTGGCGGAAGTGAGTTTACGGAATAAGACTTTCCCAGGGTCAATCATCAAATACGCACGCGAGAATCATCCTATGCGCCTCTAGTGGCCTCAAGTCCGTTCTTCGTGTTCGAAAAGCTGCCGCTCAAGGATAAGAGAACCTAGCACGTTTCCAGACTGATGTCAGCGAGATGGGTGGGGGGAATAACCAAGATGTCGTCAGCGAGGTTGATGACCTCGAAATGCTACTACAAGGCCTATCACCGTGGCGGGGTCTAGGCTGCTTGTTGTGTGAGCTGATCTCAGCCGAATCAGTTCCGGTTCGGAAATAAATTAGTCCAGGTAGGATCTGGCGAATTCACATACATTGTAACAAGCTTGCAGATAAAAGTCGCCTGAGTCTTCGGTATCCCCCGGCTCCGCTCTGCCTAGCAGCTCCATTTTGCATATATCATGTGAGAGGATTGTGGGCGCAAAAAGCGCGGTGTTCTCCTCGTGCACGTCTCGTTGGTTGGAAGCGTAATGTGCACGCAGCACAAACACCTCGATGTTGGGAATGATGATTTGAGAAAGTTCAGATGCATGCTTGACCAACCCGAAGGCCTCAAATTTAAAACCGATCCCAATTATTCGGACTTGACGCCTCGCAAATGGATTTTTAGCTGTTTAACTATTGCACCAACCCTGCTTACGTCCAATGCCCACCAAGTCCCACACTAGGGAGTTTTCAGGGGTAAAATTGATACGTGGGACGGGCGTACCTAGTCACTCCCCCTGCAGGCCAAGTACTGTCAAGCAACGCGAAGCTTTGGCGAGCCGTTGGATCATCTATCACGAGTGTTTAGGAGTGCTCCCTGAAAAGAAAAAGATAAGAGAGCAACTAAAATGCCATACTCAGCGTCTCTATCTACCCAAGCCACAACGTTATGGTGAAACTGATCACATAGGTAGGTACCTAGGTATATGTAGAGTACGTACTGCCTACCTTAACACATACGACCACACCCACTGGAGAACTCGGGATCCCGTCCGCTCTCCCATAGATAAGTCAGTGAGGGCCAGACTAGTAGTTGGGTCGGTGACGACCAGCGAATCCCTGGTGTTGTATGTTTTTTTTCCCCCTCTATGGGTTCCACCAGCCGCTCGCTTACTGCACTTGGGTGCAATGTGAACAAACACTTTGTAAATTGTAAGATTATAACAGTTAGTCAAGATATCGACTGTTAAACCGGAAGATAGGTAGGTAGGTAAGTATATTGTCAGACTAAGAGCACGCCCCCCAATAAGTACCTACGTTGGTGTTGGAGACCTAAAGCTGGGACAGTGGACAAAGGTCGCAGACTTACCAGGGACATTCGAATATGTCATTATTCTACAGACAAGTTATTCTACGGATAAATTGGTTGCAGATTGCACTTGTGAATCACTATCTGTAAGGTTACACTTGGCGAGTGGGCTTAGGGCGGATAATACTGCAAGGTGATGGTGCGGGCGGGACACATATAAAGTTTATATCCAGCCTGCTTGACAGTTGGTGTAACACGAAATGGCCTGTTGATAAGATCCCATCCACGGCATGCATGCATGCATGTAGCTCCCCATGATACTCTAAAATCTTTTATCTCTGGGCAAGAATCGACACCATGCACCTATTCGGATTAACAGTAGTGTATGGGTCGCTGATATCATCGGCAGTGTTTGCTTGGAGCTATTCAAGACCAGATCCCGGGCAACGAGTTCATAATAATACAATCAGGGACATACCGGCCGGTGGAAAATGCGGGTTGCAAGGGGGGAATGCCGTGTGCGCCCCTGGATTATGCTGCTCCGAGGAGGCAAGTACCATGACACCACACACCTATCTGTTCCTCAGCTGGCGCAAAATTAACTCTAGTTATCTGTACAGGGAGCGTGTGGAGTAGGGGGGAATTTCTGCGTATCACCGGGCTGTCAAATAAACTTTGGCCCAATGTGTGATGGTAACGGGTCTCCTCCCGGCAGAGACACGTCTGGCGTGCCACGACCGCTGTTTGGCAATGTCCCCTACGGCGTGGTGATTTCCAAATGCACGGTCCCGGGGAAGATAGCCTTGACATTTGATGATGGACCTAACAAGTTTACCAATGAGCTGTTGGATGTCTTGAAGGCAAGCAATGCCAAGGTAGGTGCCTAATAAACCCCTTCTCGTCTTGTTGGTATCTGGGCTGATAAAATGCTCTACGCAACGACATATTCAAGGCAACGTTCTTCATAACCGCAGCCAACAGCGGAAAAGGACAAATTCAAGACGAGAGCACCGGCTTTCCCGCCATTATGAAGCGCATGCACCGCGAAGGCCACCAAATTGCCAGTCATTCCTGGAGCCACCAGGACTTTAAGGCCATCAGTCCCCAACAACGACGGGATCAGATCTTTAAGCTAGAGATTTCTCTCGTCGATATCCTCGGCTTCTTCCCCACTTACATCCGTCTCCCGTTTTCCAGCTGGGATGACCAAGTTCTCGTCGACCTAAAGAGGTTCGGTTACCACATTGTGGATTTCAACCTCGATACCCATGACTGGGAAGATCCGAGCGGCGACTACCGAGTGCCGAGAGAGAGTTTTGTCTCCGCAGTTTCAAGTCCGAACAATGCGTCGTTTATCGTCGTAGCTCACGATATCCATGAAAAGACAGCAGTAAAAGGCGGATATGCCCAGTTCATGATTGACCAGGCAAAAAAGTTCAACTATGACCTCGTCACAGTGGGGGAATGTCTCGAGGATCCGAGGGAAAATTGGTATCGAGACCCGAAAAATGGGGAGCAGTTTGGGGGACCGCCGTCGTCGTCGCCAGTAAGTAAACCGCAGGGTGGAACTCCGAGTGTACCACCAGGGGGGACAGGAACGGTAAACTCACCAACTTCGACTTTGAACTCGAACTCGAATCCGAACTCGAACGATGGATCGGGAAATGGGCTAGCCACATCTGGCGTGACCGGCGCAGTGGTTCCTCCCGCGGCGTCTGGGACTCAAAAGCCAAGTTCTTTCGGCAATATAGTTAGTAGCTCTCTGGGGGTTGTTTTCCCGCTGTGCATCTCCGTGTGCCTGTGGATGGAGGCTTGGTTTTAGGTACATGAACCTTATGTTGTCAACTTGACTCATCACCACCTTATGCACAGCTGGCAAGGCGGGCAATCCATCGATAGTAGTCAAAGTAGGTACATGTATATTAAAAATTAAACAAATAATGTGCGGCATCAAACATCAACATATTTTACCTAGTACCTTGTGAACCCAGACCAAAAAACTCCTTGCCCGCCTCAGGCATTACCCTCATCATTGTGGCTTGCCATGGGGTGAATAATTGCATGGCAGCCATGGCTAGAAAAGGAGTGACTCTGCACGGTACCCGGAAAAAAAAAGAGTGGCTAGATACCTCCGACTTTGACATAAAGCAGCAGAAAGAGAGAGAGGAAGAAAAATGAATGGATTGAGGCGATTTTGAACCTTATTATTGAGCGGTCAATAACAACATCTCTGCCCCTGACAAGTCGAAGGAAGGGAAGCGCCAAATCCCACATTGCCAAATACCTAGCTTCCGGTCTCGACCGCCACTAAACCCAGAGATCTGGAATCCCACGCCTCAGCTGCTGCGAGCCTGCACACTATGCCTAAAACTGTCCCGCGCTCAATCATTCGCGATCCATGGCGTCGCGGAGCTTTTGGCCTCCTGTCGCTGGATTCATCAGTTGTACATAACCGCGTCGCGAGAAGACGACTTGGCGGAGTGGAAGAGGTTCCACGGGAAAAGTCTTATTTACTCGGTAGAACCTTGGCGGCTGCAACGACAAACAAGTCAGTGACTTTAAATCAACGACAATTGAGCACGAGCTGGGCATGATCGAATGCCGAGGGCGGATGCTTGAGTTTTGTCCCCGCTGAAATTTGCATCTGCTCCAGGTTTCAGGACAGGGTGTCACGGACCCAATCTTCAACCTGAGCGCGCGTCTTAACTTGGAAGTCCCGTTCACCAGATCGTGGATACAGAGTTCCGAAGAGGGTGAAATGCAGACATTGGAATCTCCACCATTTGTCGACATAATGCGAACTAGACGGGAGGTTTGCACGAGCCACGTTCTTGGATTTGGTCCAATGCAGTGTCCACAGGCGCATCCCGACTTCAAGTTGCCGCCTGTCTTGAGGTTACACCGAGGGAGACTATTCTGAGGCAGAGCCCAATACACAATGCCCTTGCATCATTCGCCATTGTTGGCGCCAGGATGTTCAGGTTTCAAGGCAGCAGTCACCGCCGCAAACGATCAACGTTGCTACCCTTTGGGAGAGACAAGTTGTGATGACTTATACCGCGATTTTGACATGAGTACGATTCTACGACGGAGTTCAGCTCTTGTCATCTAGGTAAGTGATGATCTCACAATTCCGCATTTGGGTACTTTGTAAATTTGCGCAAAGTACCTACGTATTGGTACTTATGATTACCAGGCCAAGACGGGGAGGAGGATTCGCGCTGAAACGACTGCGCCCCTGGATGCTTGGCAGACTGGGCGCAATCTCTGGCTTTCCGCACCGCATGCCAAGTTTGGTTCTCAACAACCCCTAGGTGCCAAGTATCACCGCGACATTCAAGTCGCGCGACGAATGCGAAATAACCATGAGCCCATTTGGTGTCAACATTCCACGGCCCAGTATCCCCTACCAACTACGAAAACGCGCCCAGCATGAGGCCGCCCGACGCGTCCACAGAACAGCCTCTGATAAGTCCAAAGATGAATGTCGGTCGAGACGAGAAACCGGTGCGCAACGACAAAAGTCAAAGTCGAGGTTGTGCATCGGCGGCGGCCCGGCAGGTTGAGACGGCA
>Ga0247760_1003434_pt1 | contig 10284 bp, 9 predicted proteins | sample UWRJL171409R4_FD_179936 | JGI IMG/M metagenome (GOLD analysis project Ga0247760, IMG submission 179936) | Plant litter microbial communities from Arlington Agricultural Research Station in Wisconsin, United States - UWRJ-L171-409R-4 | ecosystem: Environmental > Terrestrial > Plant litter >...
CTTGGCAAAAACAAAAAGAAAGGGGATGAGTGTACAGTTGAGTGGGATTTGTTTTGTATCATGCGATAAAATAGAATATTATAGATGAGATGGCATGTACAGGTGACAGCCAAGTTAATCCCATCCAAAATGCCCAAGTACATTTCGTGCATCAATGGCCACGCCCTCATCACCAATCCCATTCTCGTAATTTGCGATATTTCTCTTTAATACCCATTGGTACGCTTGATCCCAACTTCTACAGGTGTGGACCTGGTTAAAGTTGGGAAGGATGCCCCGTTTGGTCTTGGACCACACGAGGTTGATGGGTGTGAGATCGACGTGGCATTGTACGTATTGTCGAATGACATCGATGCAGTGGTCTATCAATGTATTCTATCAGCTTTTTTTTCTTTTCCTGAGAGCATAAATGGATTGTCAAAAACATACCCAGATGAACTTCGTTTAGATGATCAATCCCTTGAGGAAAGTAGTGTTTCCAGTGAACGCTCTTTCGCACTTGATCCTGCCCCAGGGTTAGCATATCATCACGGCGTTACTAGCCATGATACAAAACTTACCACACAGTGAAGGACATGAAAGGTGGAAATTTCCACCGACGCAATATCCGTGCCGGGGTAGAAGTAAAAATCCCCTCCAATCTGCTCTGCTTCACGCCGAGTGATGTTCATATCCGAGGCTATTAAACCGTCAGTAAAAACTGTACACCTGTATAGGTAGGTAGGTAGGGTTGAGGTGTGAGGTTGGTTAGGTGGTTGACTCACGAATCAAATAATCCCAATTCGCATCAATCTCACGACTAGGCGTCCCAACGAAATGCGGCTCCCCCTTAACATGGCCCGTGAACTTGACAACCCCATGTTCATCGAGATCTAGCCCGGCCGTGAAGCGTTTCCGCTCTATGCTGAGGGAGGGGAATGGAGGTCCTATTTTCCTTATTGTAAGTAAAAAAGCAGTACTAGGAGTGTGGGAGAGAGTCACATACCGATTTCAGTCTTCCACCCTCCCTCAAAGTCTGACGAAAACTTCCCCACCCCCTGGATAGCCAGGAGCGTAAGAACAAAAAGCAGACTGGCTCCTCCCGTAACCATAAGAAACACTTCAAACTTTCTACATGTACGTCTTGACCGGTTCTGGGACACGGCAATGTGGTAAGGGGTAATAAGAGTTTCCTTCTCTTCTTCTTCATCTTCATCCGGCACCCTTATCCGACGAGATCCGGGACCGAAACTGAATTTGAGAGACTGTAAAAAATCCATGTTTGCCGTTTGACCTGAAAACCAACGAGAAGGAGGAATGAATGGACGGATGGATGGGATGGATGGGTGCAGTATAATTCGCATTCAATGCTGTTATAAGGAAGTCGGGGGGTTTATGTTCATTTATGTCCATTATACTACCCTTGGTTGATTTAGGGTTCCTGTGCAGGATGCGGCGCTGGTTGAAGCGGCGCGCAGAGCACGTTCAGCATGCGGCACAGCAGGGCTACTTCACTCAGGGACGGTGCTACGCCCAGCGGCCAAGTCAGAAGAATAGTCGAAGCGGTGCTTGGCACTCCCCCGGAAACTAAAAATTGGGGGCGGTCAATGCCACCAGCAGGTAAAAGGCTGAAACTCTTCAGGGAAAGACGGGATTAGCAGCGGATTGCCTCGTGCGGGAGGCACATCCCCTCAAGCGCTTGGGCCAAGGTATGATCAGGCAGAATGTCTCTAGAAAAGGTTAGCATATCTCGAGATATTTGAAGATCAATAGCATGGTCCGAGGCAGGCAATGAGGCAGACTCAGAGATGGGCCAAGATCTATCGTGAAGCAACGTCGTGGGTAGCACTGCCTTTACGCCGTCGCTGCATTCTTCAGAGCGTTCCATGGGTCCATCTAGGCGTCGACTTACTAGCATAGTTCTGGATCATGTTCTCTCGCTGTTGCCAAGCGAATGTCCGCTTGATCATGCGCACATGACGAGCTGCCACTAGATCGGCGGGTTGGAGATAGGATTCGTGAAGTATTCCATGCGTGAGGTAGTCTGGCCAGATCCTCGTGAGTGTCGGAGGGTAATACGCACAGTCCAGGGGAAAAAAGAGACAAAAAAACATACAACACCAGGGATTCGCTGGTCGTCACCGACCCAACTACTAGTCTGGCCCTCACTGACTTATCTATGGGAGAGCGGACGGGATCCCGAATTTTCCAGTGGGTATGGTCGTATGTGGTAGTGGGGAGTGGGAATATTAGTGATATGGTGAAGATCTAAAGTGAGAACCCGGAGTGTCCAGACTCTCTAAAGGAGACGCAGAGGATGGGGTTATCTGAATTTCCCTGCTCTACAAGTCACAGCGAGCCAAGAAAAGTAATTGTGAAAAGACATGTTTGCATTCGCGTCAAGAAAATGGAACCCAGTGTGTCGGGAAAAGCTAGCCACGGCCTACTCTAACAACTGAGGGAATCCATCAATGTCATGACTGCTTGTCCCTCCCCCACCCCACCCAACTACAGCAATGCCGCTACAAATTCACCACTCAGCTTTAAAAGAGATCCCCTACTCAACATCCTCGATCTGCTCGCGCTTGTAGTCCTTGGGCAGGAAGCGCACCTTCTTGTACTGGCGGGCCTCGAGACCGGCATCCTGTTGCTCGCGCTTGTAATCCTTAGGAAGGAAGCGAACCTTCTTGTACTGACGAGCTTCGAGACCAGCATCCTCGCCCTGCTCACGCTTGTAGTCCTTGGGCAGGAAGCGGACCTTCTTGTACTGACGGGCCTCAAGTGCAGAAGCAGAATCCTCGCCGCGGGTCTCAAGACCAGAAGAACCCTCGGCCTGTTCGCGCTTATAATCCTTGGGCAGAAAGCGGACCTTCTTATACTGACGGGCCTCGAGTCCAGCATCCCGTTGCTCGTGCTGATAAGTCTTGGCATGAAATTTGACCTTCTTAACCTGGCGAGCTTCGATGGCGGGCTCCTCGTTGTTCTCTTCTTCGCGCTTGTAGTCCTTGGGGAGAAAGCGGACCTTCTTGTATTGGCGGGCTTCTAGACCGGCGTCTTGCTGTTCGCGCTTATAGTCCTTCGGCAGGAAGCGGACCTTCTTGTATTGACGAGCTTCGAGTCCAGAATCCTCGCCCTGCTCACGCTTGTAGTCCTTGGGCAGGAACCGAACTTTCTTGTACTGGCGAGCCTCGATGGCGGGGTCCTCATCTTCACCCTCCTCGCGCTTGTAGTCCTTGGGCAAGAACCGAACCTTCTTGTACTGCCGCGCTTCCAGATCAGAACCAGAGACATCGGCCTCGGGCTCACGCTTATAGTCCTTGGGCAGGAAGCGGACCTTCTTGTATTGGCGAGCTTCGAGTTCAACACCCTCGGGCTCCGGCTCGCGCTTATAATCCTTCGGCAAGAACCGAACCTTCTTGTACTGGCGAGCCTCGAGTGCAGCACCCTCCGAGTCGGGCTCCGGGTCACGCTTATAGTCCTTGGGAAGAAAGCGGACTTTTTTATACTGTCGGGCTTCAAGACCGTTGGAGGTGTCGCCCTCACCACGGCCTTCGAGAAGAGTGTTGGCCGTGGCTAGAGTAGCCAGGAGGCTGATGAGGAGTTTGGCGTGCATTGTTGCGTGTCAAGTTGGGATATCAGAAGTTGAAAGGTTGGAAGCGAGGATGGATTGGTATGTTGAGTTGAAAGCTGAGAGAAAGGGAAGAAGTGAGTATGAGGAGAGGTGGTGAGCTGAAGCGGTGAGTGCTGAAGAGAGGAATGAATTCCCCAGAGAATTTCAGAGCTACTTATACTTTGTCGAATCTTTTCTCAGATGCTATCATTTCGCAAGTCCAAGACACTACTTAGGCCAGCCTCGCCAAGTCTGAATAACATGGAAGTTACAAGTCCGTCTCCTACAATGCCTACCTAACCCAGCACTGAGGTCCAGCTTGGCTTGGGGGCCATTGTGTTACAAAGCCGTGGCGTAGTTTCCCCCCGCCGCACCTTCGCTAAAGTCAAAAAGACTCTACATTACTTGGCACGGTTCATGTGCCCGACTGCGGAGAGGCGCGGTACAACTCAATTCCCCGCCCCTGTGCCGTAAACTAGTACTTTTCGTGCGACACCTTGTGGAACCTACAATGCACGACAGGGGGACGCTTGGACACGCGAGCTAAATTCCGGTGTGTTTATTTCGGCTCGTAGAAAATCATACGCCGTATGGGCATACTTGACGAGACCTTGTGCGCGGATGATATACGGGGAAGATATTGATTTACGACGAACAAGTTCTTGCTCTGCCTCGGACAAGACACGGAGGTGGCAAGGCCTATCTGGGCGAGGCATTTTTGATCTCAGGCAGTCTTTTTCTTCGTTACCCCGGACAGGCCTGAAAATGCGCCGATTTATACCCATCAGGATAGTCTTGGGATTGTCGTGGTACCGTCCGGTCTTTTCATTCTGCGCCGTCTCTTACCTACCAACCTAATCTCCTCCAGAAGACTTCCATCGTCTCCCTTAGCCCAGACCACCTTCATACCCCAGACCACTGTCACCATCTACCTTACCCGAGTAACCTCATCATCTACCTTACCAGAGCAAACTTACCATCTAGTACCCCCAGCTCTTCATCTCTTCTCCTGAGAAGATCATAATGTGGGACATTAAGCGGCCAACTTACGACCCAGTCAGACTTGACGATGATGTCCCAACCGACATTGAGTCAAGTTTGTCACTACAAAACCCAGAGCATCTGAGTCTCACCACCGGGATTGACATTAGCAGCAAATCCCGCACGCAAAAACGAACAAGATATGTCATAGCATCTACCATTTTTGTGTCACTCATCTTGTTAGCCATCGCCATGGTCTACAATTCTTCTTCTTTTTCGTCAGAGAAATATCCACGATGCCTTAACCCGGAAAAACGCCTGGAATGGAGAGACATGAACACGACCGAGCAGACAGAGTACATTGAGGCGGTCAAATGCTTGCAGCAGTTTCCCGCGCAGCTGTTTAATATTGGGAGATTGTCGGATGATTTCCCGTGGCTGCATCGTCATGTTGCGAGGGAGAGTGAGTCTTCCTTTCCTTCCTTCCTTCTTCTTATCCCCCAAGGCATCTATCTACCTGCCTACCTACCTCTTGGTGTTTTGAAACCAAGGAAAATATTTGCTGACAGAATACAAAAAGTTCACAACTCAGCCATGTTCCTCCCCTACCACCGCTACTTTATTCATCTCTACCATACCGCTTTACGTGAGAAATGCCGATATCACGGAACCATTCCGTATGTTTTCCTCTCCCCCCCCTCTCTCTCTCACACACACACACTTTTTCCGAGTTTTAATATTTGAGATAAAAAGGTACTGGGACTGGTCCCGCGATTATCCCAACCCCACGCTGTCTCCCATCCTTTCCTCCACATCTGGCTTCGGCTCTGACGGAGACTTGTCGCTTCCATCCACGGTAGGCTGGGGATCATGTATCACCTCTGGGCCATTCGCCAACTATTCCGTGCTGTGGAGCAACTTTGTTCCTTCTCCACATTGTTTATCACGTGGGTTTGGACGCCAGCCTGGCTCCGAGTCCTTCCGTGAACACGTCGAGGTTTTTAGCAAAGAGGAAATGGCCGGTCTGTTGTCGGAGAAAACTTTTTATGCGTTTACCGAACGGCTCGAGGGTGGTGCTCATGATGCCGTCCCGAATGGCATTGCTGGAGATTTTTACACTCTGGAGTCGCCGAATGGTCAGTCTCTCCACCCGCCCACCCAAGAAGAAGAAAAAACGCTAATGATGGTATCGAGGCATAGACCCCGTCTTCTTTTTACATCACACTAACATCGACCGGCTATGGTGGACGTGGCAACGCGCCCAACCCGGAAGGATATACGAATATAATGGACCGAAATCATCATATGTCATGTCAGCGGGCAAGTTGGATGATGTGGTAGGCATGATGGGGCTGGGCAGGGATATCAAGGTGAGGGAGATTATGGATACGGAGTCGGGCATGTTGTGTTATGGGTATTAGACTTCAACTAAAAGGCATTGAACTAAGCAGGGGACCCTTGGACTGGATATTAATACAAGGTGTTATGAGGCTGAAGTAGTCCATAGCGGCGACTAAAGGGCGGTAAGCGTAAACAGACACCATTACTTCATAACTAACAGAGAGAAAAAAAAAAAATCTTCAACCAAGCCTCACCCTCCTCCTTTCCCCCTTTGCGCACAAATCATCAAACCACTCTCGACTCTCTGTTTGGATCGAGGCACTACCCACACGAGTCATGGGTTCTCCTCCGTTGCTCTCTTCCTCCCCCTCCTTTTTCTCTATCTCTAATACCAAAAGTTCAAAGACGAATAACGACGAGTTTAAAGTAGTGGGATAAAGTTGCTGTTCCCTCTGGTATTCATAAAGCAAGACGCATTCCCAAAAGAGGTGAGGATTATTCAATAATTCCTTTTTTCCTTCCTCCAAAAAGTTGACCCCACTCTTTTCAAACATCTTTACGCCTTCCAATGCGCTGGTTATAGCCGGATGTCCCTCTGTGGGATGGCAATGGCAAATCCACGGCTCAAAGGCCGGGGGGCCATGATATCCTAAAAAATCCCGCGGTTGGATCTTGAGTTTGAGAATCACCGAGTCGAGGTGGATAAATGGTGATGGGCCCCGCAAGACAGTGGTGGTGGTGGTCTGTCTGTCTCGGAGAAAGTCGCAAAAGGATATCGTCTTCTGATCGCTTAATTCGATCCAAATCTTGACATGGTGGACTTCGCGATCGAGGTTTGAGCGATCAATGGCCTTGGTACTGCAATATGTCCTTCCTTTCCACCCTGCCCATGACCAGCTCGGAAAACCATATCGACGAACTAGATTGGATTTGTATATCTCACCCTGCCAACACAGAGCTTTGACGAAATTTCTTGCCGTTGCCTCGAGATCGGCAGCAACAGAGAGAAAAGGCAGCCCCGTGTAGCTGTACAGGTTTGACCTGACCAATACCCCGCTGATGGCGTTTAGTGCATCAGCTTCAAAAGTTAATTGTCTTGCCGTGTAGGCTCGCAGATGATGGAATATTCGGTTCAAAGGCTGAGAAGGAACTTCGCCACCAAATAGGAAATTCGGGTCCATGTCTGGCGGTGGACTTTCTTCGGCTTCCGTTGGAGGAGGAGTTGATTGCGGCAGTAGCTCAAGGCTCTCGCACCAAAACTGACCGCCAGACTCGGAGCAGATGGCATAGACTTGATAATCTGTAAAAAAGATCAACCGCTTTGACAGCACGGCTTCTTGGTAGGTCCAGCCTCGCGTTGCCCAGACGGACTTCTGGATAGCCGTGGACAAGGGAGGTAAGGTGGATATGAGCAGCATCTTATCGTCGGGTGTCTTGGCCGACAATTGCTCAAACCTTGGGCGTTTACCAATGCCAGGCAGTCCATATTCGCAGTCCAACCCGGCGCAGGCGACAATGGTTGCCCAGGCATTCTGGTATATCTTGTCCATGGAGCGAATCTGTTCCGTCTTGCCGTCATGATCCGATTGGTCAATGCAGTATTGGTCGACCCAGAGATAGCGAAGCCCGAGTTTTTGGACGGCTATGATAGCGTCCTCGATGACGTTGGGAAGTAGATCAGGCAGTGTCCCGCCGTCGGGAGGGGGGTTTCCGCGTATAATAGTAGTGGAGGATCCCCAAACATAGCTCAAGGCAATGTAGTTGATTGATGGTGAAGCCTTGGTGTCGTCGATACGAATGATGCTCCGCTCGACACAGTCAATGAACCTGGTTCCATTGACACATTGTAGAGATCCCGAGACCTTGACGCATCGGTGTTTTGACCCGCAAACTTGCAGCCAGGTTGAAATGCGCTCAAAGTCGGCGGTTTCCGGATCGATTCGGAAAGTCTTGAATTCGTGGTTACCCGAACCCAAAAGGTTCGATGTGAGCGGCACAATGGTCGCATCTCCGTGGTTTAGTTCTCGTAAATGCCGTGGAACTCTCTGTATGACGCGCTGGCCGCGTGGGGGATATCTCACCGGCTCTGGCTCGGGGCGATAGTAAATCACCAATCGTGGTGTCTCGGGCCGTAAAGGGGAATCCCGTACCCGAATTCGCAAAAACGGTCCAGAGGGAAGCCCGTCGTCAAATGACCCACGTGTCTCGCTCCAGGCCGATGCCCCATGAAGGCCATTGGGACAACAACTGGCAAATAGTCGACAGAGAGAGCAGGTTGATGTGCGGTTGAGAAAGTCCCTGTTGATTCTCCACTCGAATCGCTCTTTTTGTTGTCTTTTCTCGTTAATTAGCTCAGGCGGTTCGCGGGGGAACCAATACTCCTCCAATTCTGAAAATGGAATGCCTTTGCACGCGCTGCAGAGACTCTTATCGAATGCAGTTTCTGCGGTTTGTTGCATCGTGGACTGGGGGGTCGGAGTTGCGGATGCGCGCAAGACATCTCTGCCTTGGCGCCGGTTTGGATTTGGATGGAGGGGAACCTGGAAGGGCTTGGCATGAACCCCAGAACGAGTGGAAGCGCCATGTTCACTGCAATTTTTAGCCCCACGGAGGAGGCTTCATGGGCCTGCAAAACTCTTGGCACACTGGGCTGAAACTCGGGTTCAGGTGATTCCGCCCTCACTGCAATTTTTGCCCCCGCAGAGGCATTGAGCTCTTATGCTACCCACAGAATCTAAGCCCACTGTCCAATCACACCATAGAGTAAACCCGTACCCATCCGCCTCTAGACCTCTTCCTCCAACCCATCCAAAGCCACCATGTCCCCTTCATCAAGTGCAAAGTCAAACACATTTGCATTCTGCACAATTCTCTCAGGCGTCTTGCTCTTGGGCAGCACCACCCACCCCTTTTGCAAGCCATAGCGAATAAGCACCTGCGCCGGTGTTTTGGCATGTTTTGCAGCAATTTCCCTCAGAAGGGGATGCTCGAGCTTCTCCTTCTCTCCCGAAACCAAAGGTGAATACGCCTGCACCACAATACCGTGTTCTTTGCAGTACTTGACTACTTCCCTCTGTTGGCTCCAAGGATGCAACTTTTTTTTTTTTTTCTCGCAGATCAGCAACCAGCCAAATCAAATCCCTTTTTTCTCTCTCTCCTTGGATGGAAACAGGTAAATGGGAAGTTAAACTCACCTCAATCTGATTCACATGCGGTGGCCAGACCTTTTTTGCATACCCCGTGCCCCGCCGCATCTCCTCGAGATGCTCCACTCCGTAATTACTCACGCCAATCAACCTCGTTTTTCCCTCGGAATACAACCTCTCCAGGGCACCCCATAATTCCTTTCGTGCGTCGGCACCGCCGCGCGGAGTGTGGATTAGGAATAGGTCCACATACCCACCGTCTGCTTCGCCGGCAATGCGCTGGATGCTGGCTAGTGCAAGCTGGTAGGTCTTGTCCGGTGAACCACCACATACGCCCTGCTTCGTGGTGACGAATATTTCACTACGCGGGATGGAGGCTGAGGTTTCGACGAGGAGAGAGCCCACTTCAGTTTCGTTACGATAGAGCTGGGCCGAGTCGAGATGGCGGTATCCAGCGGCCAGCGCGGCGCGTGCGGGCGCGAGACAGGCTTGGCCGGGGAGTTGCCAGAGACCGAAACCGAGAAGGGGGATTGGGACATCGGTGTCTTTAGGGGTGGTGGTGGAGGAGAGGGATAGGGTGTGCATTTTGCGTGCAGTTTCTCTGTCAGCTGAGGTTAATAGTTGGATAAGATGGTTCAAGCTGAGGTGAAGACGCAAGAGCTGTTCCAGTCAATCAAGAGATGCACAGTCACAAACTGGTGAATATATATGCCTTCCCCGAGGGTAAAAGGTGATGGTTTGAATGCGAGGCTCGGAATCGTCCCGCGAACCGGTATAATATCGGTTGCTTCGGTGTGGTGATGACTTTACCCGCTTGGCAAGGCAGAACGGGTTTGGGTACCTTACATACAGTGCATGAGGGGGTGAGGTCCGCCTCGCGTTTCGGATCGAGACCGCGATGGCGGTAATAGCATGAAATGTGTGATGGGTGATGTGTATGCAGGCTTTCTGCGATGATGCAAACATGCAACTAAGTGACATTTGAGTGTCAAAGTAAGCGTGACGACTGAGCCCAAGGGATTTCATGTTGTCACTATTGAGGCATTATTGTGTAGCCGTTGTCATTCATCCCTTATGTGGACTTTTCCTTCTTGATAAGGAGACAAACACGGTTTCTCAAAGCTGGACTTGGTGGTTAGTAGATTACCTATCTCAGGATTCCATGACAGTCCAGAAGAACTGGGTCATGTTGTTGGCATCGTATTGTTCCCACCCGTTTCTCTCTCT
>Ga0247760_1003435_pt1 | contig 10279 bp, 9 predicted proteins | sample UWRJL171409R4_FD_179936 | JGI IMG/M metagenome (GOLD analysis project Ga0247760, IMG submission 179936) | Plant litter microbial communities from Arlington Agricultural Research Station in Wisconsin, United States - UWRJ-L171-409R-4 | ecosystem: Environmental > Terrestrial > Plant litter >...
GACCGTGGCGGTGGGTCCGTCGTCCGGGCGCGGGCCAACGGCGATCGGTTCAAAAGGCTCTGCGGTGGCCACAACGCCCGTCCCCTCGTTCACGGGGCCGGACGACGGGATCGAGCTGCACGCGGCGAGCGCGAGCAGCGCGGCCGTCGCGAGTGCGGTGAAGCGCAACGCGCGGGGCGGCGTCATGGCGTGCTCTCCGTGTACTCGGGATCCGTGTGCGCCTCGAGCACCCTGCGCGGGCCGAGCGCTTCGAACTCGCTCTCTCGGAGCACGATCTGCAGCGGCGCGTCCTGACCGAGTCCTCGCGACGTCCGCGGGAGCAAGAGCCTGAAGCTCGCGCCCTCGCCTGGCCGTCCCCACGCCTCGAGCTTGCCGCCGTGAAGGCGCGCATCCTCGCGTGCGATCGAGAGGCCAAGGCCCGTGCCGCCCATTGTGCGAGCGCGCGCGACATCGGCTCGCCAGAACCTGTCGAAGACGCGATCGGCCTGCTGCTGCGTGAGGCCGATTCCGTAGTCGCGCACGACGACGGCCACGGCACGGCCGTTGGACTCAACGCCGATGTCGACGGGGTGGCCCTGGGCGTGCTCGACGGCATTCGACAGCAGGTTTCGGATGATGCGGCCGACACGGGGTCGGTCCATCGACGCGACGTGTTCGCCCTCGGCGACCCACAAACGTAGCTCGACACCGACTTTGCGGGCGGGGTGGCCCATCGCCTCCGCCTCGTCACGAACGACGTCCGCGATCGAGATCTCCTCGAACTCGAGCCGAGCGGCGCCCGCGTCGATGCGGCTGATCTCCAAGAGGTCCGCGAGCAGCGTCTCGAACCGATCGAGCTGACCGCTCAACAACTCGGCGCTGCGGGCGACCTCGGGCGAGAAGTCGGCCCTCGCGTCGTACAAGACGTCGGACGCCATGCGTACCGTCGTGAGCGGCGTCCGGAGCTCGTGCGAGACGTCGCTCACGAAGCGCCGCTGCAGTCGAGACAGCTCCTCCATGCGCGTGATCTGCCTCTGCAGCGATTCCGCCATCTCGTTGAAGGTGCGTGCGAGCGTTGCCATCTCGTCGTTGCCGCGCACCTTCATGCGCTCGCTGAGCCGACCCTCTGCGAGGCGCGATGCGACGCGAGCGGCGTCGCGCACGGGGCGCACGGCCTGGTTCGTGACCCACCACGTCATGAAGACGACGAGCGCGACGAGCATGCCCGCGCCGAGCCCGAGCACGCGCTGGATGAGTGACAGCGTCTGCTGCTCCGCCTGCAGCGGATAAAAGAAGTACAGCTCGTGGGGGCCCGCGTTGCGGATGTCGAGAGTGCTGCCAACGACGACCGCCGGCGTGCCATCGGGCATCGCCACGAACTGCCACGACTGCGGCGTGCCCGCGGCGACGGATTCAAGCATGTCTTCCGAGATGATGCCGACGAGCTCGGGATTTCCTCCCGTGGTGATGGGCACTCCCGTGTTGTTGCTTGGGCTCTGGAGCAGCACGAGCTTGCGGTCGTCCCCACCGAGCACGCGGAGTTTGTCTGTCACGTCGTCGACGAGCACCTGCAGGTCTCCTGGATTCTCTGCAGGGGACGCGTTGATGTCGTCCTGAGCCGTCGAGGCGTCCTGCGCCGACTGCTGCAGTATGCGGTCGACACGGGTGTCGACGAGGCCGTCGCGAATCTGGGTGTTGACGTACGCGCCGAGCAGCGCCACGGTCCCGAGCCCTATCAACAGGGTTGTTGCGCCGACGCGAAAGAGCATCGAACGCCGCCAGCGACCGGCAAGCCGTCTCGACGGTGCCGCCGCGGCGGCGCCCACCGAGCGCCTGCGCAGGTTCACGAGGACACGCCACCGGCCTTATAGCCAACGCCGCGAACGGTCACGACGATCTCGGGGTTCTCGGGATCGCGCTCGATCTTGGCGCGCAAACGCTGGATGTGGACGTTGACGAGTCGCGTGTCCGCCGCGTGACGGTAGCCCCACACGTCCTCGAGCAGCACCTCGCGGGTGAACACCTGACCGGGAGAGCGCGCCAAGGTGACGAGCACATCGAACTCGAGGGGCGTGAGTTGGATGACCTCTCCCCCACGCGTGACCCTGTGGCCCGTGACATCGATCTCGAGGTCGCCGATGCGCACCACCGAGGGCGCCGCGGAGTCGTTGCGACGCAAGCGTGCGCGAACGCGCGCGATGAGCTCACGCGGCTTGAACGGCTTGGGCACGTAGTCGTCGGCACCGGACTCGAGGCCGAGCACGACGTCGACAGTGTCGGACTTTGCGGTGAGCATGATGATAGGAACGCCTGACTCCGCCCGAATGTCCCTGCAGATGTCGATTCCGCTGCGGCCGGGGAGCATGAGGTCGAGCAGCACGACGTCCGGATGGGTCTCGCGGAATATCGCGAGCGCTTTATCGCCGTGATCGCAAAACTCCGTCTCGAAACCGTCGGCGCGCAACACGATGCCGATCATCTCTGCAACCGCCGGGTCGTCGTCGACCACCAAAATTCGCGCCGTCATACGGTTATTATGCCCAGCAAGGTGCGGCGAGCCCGCCGCGCACCATACGGGGGCCTCGCTCGAAGGGCCGCTTGAGGGAGGACTTCGCGTGAACGACGCCCCGTTGGGCCACGAGTGGTCGGCTCCTGACAGCCCTCCCGGCCCGAGCGTCGGGCCGGTGCCCGACGCTCCCGCGAGCGCCGCTCCGCCCACGCCTCCCGCTCCGGTTGCGGTCGCTGCAGTCGCCACCGCACCCGCCGTGCCGACCTTCCGTTCGTGGCAACCGGGCATCATCCCGCTGCGCCCCGTGAGCTTTGGCGAGTTCCTCGCGGTCCCCTTCAAGGCGCTGCGGTACAACAGGGCCGTCATCGTGGGCGGGCCATTGCTGTGTGTGGGCGTATCGATGCTCCTGCTCGCTGCCGCGATGTGGCTCGCGTTCACCGACCCATCGCTCGCGCTTCTCGCGCCGACTGACCAGCTGCAGGGCATCGAGGCGTCGACGGTTGTCGTCGCGGTCGCGGCCTTCCTCGCGCTGATCCTCGCCGACGTGCTGTCGTGCGCGATCGTCGCTCCGGGCGTGGCGCGCGCGGTGCTCGGCGAGAAGATCCCCCTCGGCGAGGCGCTCAAGGCCGTGGGTCCGCGCGTCGGTTCGCTGTTGCTGTTGTGGTTCTTGTCGGGTGTGGCGCTGCTCGTCGCGCTCATCCCCGGACTCGCGATCGTGGGCCTCGCCGCAGCCAACGACAACGGCGGGCTGATTGCTGTCGGCGTGCTGATCATGGGCGTGTTCGGCCTCGTGGCCGGCATCCCGATCTACATCATCGCCGCGGAGGCTCGCTGCGTCATCGTGCTCGAGCGCAAGGGCGCGATCGAGTCGATCCGCCGCACCCGGGGCCTCATCCGCGGGCGCTTCTGGTGGTCGGTGCTGATCATCGTGGTAACCGGAGTGCTGATCAACATCGCGACGGCGATCATCCAGCAACTCTTGTCGTTCGTTGGATCGATCGCGCTCGTGATCGGCTTCACCGGAGAGTGGGTCGGCGTCGCAGTGTTCGTCGCGGTGTTGGTCCTCGGCGCCGTCGTGACCTACGTCTTCACCTACGCATACATGGGCAGCGTCTACGCGCTCATCTACGTCGACGCGCGCATTCGCCACGAGGGCTTCGACATCGACCTCGCTCGGGCCGCAGAGGCTCGGCGCGGCTGACGTGCGCTTCGACGTCCCGGTAGACCCGGATGCAGAGACCGCGCGGCGGTGGGCAGAGGAAGAGCTCGCCAAGCGCGAGTACCAATCCGGTAGCGGCACGAACTGGCTCGACAACTTCATCCAGTGGATCTTCAACCTGATCTCGAACCTCGGCAACGGCGCTGGCGGGGCCTGGGGAGGCTGGGGCGTCGTCGCGGCAATTGCCATCGGTGCGGCGCTCATCGGCCTCATCGTGTGGCTCGTCGTCGGCCCGCTGCGCCGCTCGCGGTCGCGCGGGCAGGCAGAGGATGATCTCGGCGATCCGACGCGAACGGCGCGGGACCTGGCTGCAGCCGCTGCTGCCGCCGCCGCGGAAGGCGACTGGAACACCGCGGTCATCGAGGCGTACCGCGCCCTCATCCGGTCGCTCGCGGAGCGCGAGGTCATCGACGCGCGACCCGGCATGACCGCACTCGAGGCGGCCCTCGCGGCGGCGGCGGCGATACCTGCGATAGCGTCCGCCGTTGGCGACGACGCCGACGTGTTCGACTCCGTTCGCTACGGTCACCTCACGGCCACGAGCGCGCACTACGACCACGTGCTCGCCACTCGCGCCGCGGCGAACAAGGCCAAGATCGAGGTCATCGCATGACCACCCAGGTCTACACGACTGCCGCGAAGCGAGAGAGCGTTCGCTCGCGCGCCGGTCGCGGCAAGTGGTGGCTCATCGGCATCGGCCTCGTCGTGATCCTTGTCGCAACGATCGCCGCGACCTCTAAGCCGTCCGACTACCGCGAGCTGTCGATCGGCAACTACACCGACGGCGGGGCCCGCGCGGTGGCGCAGATCCTCGGCGATCAAGGCGTCACCGTGCGCCAGTTCGACGCTCTCGCTCGCGTGTTCGTCGCGGATCCTGCGACGACGACGCTCGTCATCGCGGGAGCCGATTTCCTGACGAGCGCCCAGGTCGAGTCCATCGCCGCCTACGAGGGTGACGTTCTCTTCATCGGCGCATCCGACGAGGTGCTCTCTGCGCTCGATCCCGGTCTCGGAGCCGCGTACGACTTCCTGCCAGAGCCCGTCGAGGCCGCGTGCGACGACCCCGATGCGGTGGCGGCCGGGGAGTCTCGACTCGAGTGGTCAGCGATAGCGCCCACTGGGCCCACGGACGCGGAGCTGTGCTTCAAGGGTCGCTCAGACGCCTACGGCATGGCGGTCATCGAGACCCCCAGTGGGACCCGCACCGTGGTGGCCAACCCCGCCGTGTACCAAAACGGGAGCCTCACCGCGCACGGCAATGCGGCGCTCGCCTTGCGCACAGCTGGTCACCACGAGAACGTCGCGTGGTACCTCGCTAGTTGGACGGACCCCACCCTGCTCGGCACCCCTGGCCAGCCACCGTCGTTCGACGTAACGCCGGACTTCCTGCCGCCGGGCTTCGGGACCGCGCTCTACGCGCTGGGGCTCGCGGCTCTCGTTGCCGCCCTGTGGAAGGGCCGACGCTTTGGTCCCCTTGCCGTGGAGCCGTTGCCCGTGGTTGTGCGTGCGTCGGAGGCAACGCGCGGCCGCGCGCGGCTGTACCGTCGAGCCCGTGCATACGGACGCGCGACGGCCGCGCTCAGGGCAGCCTCAGCGCGGCGCGTCGGCTCGAGGCTCGGCGTTCCGCGCAGCACGAGCCGCGAGGGCATGGTCGCCGCGATCGAGCGCGCTACGGGCCGGTCTCCGCAGGACGTCGCTCGCATTCTGTACGGCCCCCCGCCGACAAGCGAGGCAGAGATGATGTCGATCGTTGACCAACTTGACGCTCTAGAAGGAGAGGTGCATCGACAGTGACTGAGAACCCCACGCCCGACGCGGCGCACGAGCCGGAGGCTTTGCCGGAGGCTTTGCCGGAGGCCGCGCCCGCCGCCCAAACCCAGCCTGAGCCGGAGCCCATCGCAGAACCCGAGCCGGCCCCACCGTCGGGCCCGAGGGCTGCCCTTGGCGCCCTGCGCACCGAGCTCGGCAAAGCGGTGGTCGGCCAGGACCAGGTCGTGACTGGGCTCGTCATTGCGCTGCTGTGCAAGGGGCATGTGCTTCTCGAGGGCGTGCCCGGCGTTGCGAAGACCCTCATGGTGCGATCGCTCGCGCACACGCTCGACATGCAGTTCACGCGTCTCCAGTTCACGCCCGACCTGATGCCGGGCGACGTGACGGGCTCGCTCATCTACGACGCCCGCACGGCCGCGTTCTCGTTCCGCGAGGGTCCCGTGTTCACCAACCTGCTGCTCGCCGACGAGATCAACCGCACGCCTCCGAAGACGCAGGCAGCGCTGCTCGAGGCGATGGAGGACCGCACGGTCACCGTCGATGGCGAGACGCGCGCATTGCCGGACCCTTTCGTCGTGATCGCGACGCAGAATCCCGTCGAATACGAGGGCACATACCCGCTCCCCGAGGCGCAGCTCGACCGCTTCCTGCTCAAGGTGCAGGTGAACCTGCCGACGCGCGATGCCGAGTCCCAGGTGGTGCGCAGGCATGCCTCTGGCTTCAACCCGCGAGACCTCGGCGCGGCCGGCCTCACGGTGGTCGCGACCCCAGCGGACATCGAGGCGGCACGCGCGGAGGTTGCCGCGGTGGAGATCTCCGATGACGTCATCGGCTACATCGTCGACATCTGCCGCGCGACGCGCGAGGCGCCGTCGGTCGCACTCGGCGCATCGCCGCGCGCTGCCGCGATGCTCATGAACACGGCGCGCGCGTGGGCGTGGATGCGCGGGCGCACGTTCGTCTCTCCCGACGACGTCAAGGCGCTCGCGGCATGGACTCTTGCGCACCGCATCTCTGTTCGCGCGGAAGCCGAGCTCGAGGGCGTCACCGCCACCGCGGTGCTCACGGGCGTCCTCGCCGCCGTTCCGGTGCCGCGCTGACATGTTCGTCACTGGGTGGACGGTGGCGTTGGCGGCGCTGGGAGCAATCCCCGCGGCGCTGACGCAGCAGCGCAATGTCGCGTGGCTGTGGCTGCTCGGCGTCGTGGTGCTCGCGGCGCTCGACGTGTGGCTCGCTCCCTCGCCACAGCGCGTGGGTGCCAAGCGGCGCGTGCCTGCATCCGTCCGCCTCACCGAGTCCACCTCGGCATCTCTCGACCTCGTGAACCTCGGCAAGCGTCGAGTTCGCGGCGCCGTGAGGGATGCGTGGCAGCCGTCCGCAGGGGCCACGGACACTCGCCACGACATCCGCCTAGCGGCGGGCGAGGCCGTCTCTGTCACGACCCACCTCACGCCCACGCGGCGCGGCGACCGCAAGTCCGTGGGCGTCACGGTGCGCACTGACGGTCCGCTGCGCCTCGCGGGACGCCAGCGCACGCTGCCGCTCGTCGACACGCTGCGCGTGCTTCCCGAGTTCTCCTCTCGGCGTCACCTGCCATCGCGCCTCGCGCGCTTGCGCGAGATCGACGGGCGCACCGCGGTGCAGCTCAAGGGCGCGGGCTCGGAGTTCGACTCGTTGCGCGAGTATGTGATCGGCGACGACGTGCGCACGATCGACTGGCGCGCGACGGCCCGGCGCGCCGACGTCGTCGTGAAGACCTATCGCCCAGAGCGCGACAGGCGCGTGTTCATCGTGCTCGACACGTCGCGCATGTCTGCGGGACGCGTGGGCGGCACCCCGCGGCTCGACGCGTCGATAGAGGCGACCCTGCTGTTGACCGCATTGGCCTCGCGCGCCGGAGACCGCGTGCAGGTGACGGCGTTTGATCGCGAGGAGCAGGCGCGCGCCGCGGCGACGACCGGTGCCGGTCTCATGACGCGCCTCGCCACCGCGCTCGCTCCTGTTGAGTCCAGGCTTGTGGAGCCGGATTGGCCCGCGGTGGCGAGGCTCACGCGCGAGCGGCTCTCTCAGCGCGCGCTCGTGGTGCTGCTCACGACGGTGGAGGTGTCTGCGATCGACTCTGGGCTGCTCGAGGCCACCGCGGCGCTCGCGCACCGCCACCAGGTCGTTGTGGCGTCGGTCGCCGATCCGGAGGTCGAGGAACTGTTGCGCGCGCGGGGATCCGTGGATGCGCTGTATGGCGCCGCGGCCGCCGCCCGCTCGGGAATCGAGGTCGATGCCGTCGGCGCGAGGCTGCGCTCCCTCGGTGCCGAGGTGATCTCCGCGCTGCCCGACGACCTTGCACCGGTCCTCGCCGACCGCTACCTCGCTCTCAAGGCCGCGGGCAAGCTCTAGCCTGCCGGAGCGTCGGGCAGCTAGCCAACCACCGGCGCCGCGTCCGTCGCGAAGTCTCCCTCAACATCCCCGGTCACGCCCTCGCTTGCGGCGACGCGGCCAGCGACGAAGATGTACGCCCAGAATGCCGTGCACGCGATGAGGCCGATCACGATCTTGAGCCACCACGGCATCGTCGACGGCGTAACGAATCCCTCGATGAGGCCCGAGGCGAAGAGCGCGAGCGCAAGGCCGATGCCCACCGCGAACGTGATGCGACCCTCCTCCGCGAGCGCCGCGGAGCGCGTGCGCGCGCCGGGAACGAGCATCACCCAGAACAGTCGCAGGCCCGCGCCGGCCGCCACGAACACCGCGCTCAACTCGAGCAGGCCGTGCGGGATGATGAGCGCGAAGAAGATGTCGAGTCCGTCGTGCTCGGCGAGGATGGCGCCCATGACGCCGAGCTGCAGCGCGGTGTTGTACATGAGCAGGAGCGGGAAGATGCCGGTGATCCCGAACGCGATGCATTGCAGGGCTAGCCAGGCATTATTCGTCCACACCTGGGCCGTGAACGACGAGTTCGAGTACTCGGTGTAGTAACTCGCGAAGGTCTCATTCGCGATCTGCGCGCGGGTCGCGGCGTCGCCAACAAGCTCGAGAGACTCCGGATGATTGAGCGTCCACCAGCCCGCGATCAGCGCAGCCACGAGCACCGCGAAGGTGGTCCACACCCCCCACCACCGCACGCGATACATCGCTGCGGGAAGGGTGCGCACAAAGAAGCGCGCGAAGTCTGCGGTCGCGGATCCGTGGGCACCCGTGAGCCACACGCGTGCCTGCGAGAGCAGCACGGACAGGCGCGAGATGAGGCCCGGCTCTGGTGCCGCTGAACGAATCGCGGAGAGGTCGCCAGCAGTCGCTTGGTAGAGGCGAGTGAGCTCATCTGCCTCCGCTCCCGTGAGCCTGCGACGCTTCGAGAGGGTCTTCAACTGAGCCCATCTCTCCTCGCGCACGGCGCTAAACGAATCGATGTCCACGCCGCTACGATGCCATAACGAACGCCGGACGGAGGGTCACATGAGCGCAGCCGACGAGATTCTCATCGGCGAGGGTGTCGCCCTCGAGTCCGGCGCGGCCCCCGTGACGATGCGCATGCTGTCCGGGCTCATCGACGTTTCGGTGACGATCGCGCTGCTGATCTTCGGGGGCTCGGTGATCGACGCCCTGCCCTTCAACCTCAACGGGGCGTGGGGTGCGGCGCTCGTTGTGGTCTTGCTCTTCACGGTGTTCGTGCTGATTCCCATGACCGTCGAGACCCTCACGCGCGGCAAGTCGCTCGGGCGCCTCGCGGCCGGCCTGCGGGTTGTCCGCGACGACGGCGGGCCCGTCACCATTCGCCACGCCTTCATCCGCGCCCTCGTCGGCGTGCTTGAGATCTACATGACCGCAGGCACGCTCGCCGTGGGCGTGTCGATGCTGTCCGAGCGCGGCAAGCGTATTGGCGACTACCTCGCGGGCACCTACGCGATGCGCACGCGCGGCGGCGGCCAAAAGCTCGTGCCCTTGTCGATGCCCGCACACCTCGCCCACTGGGCATCGAGCGCCGACATGGCGCGACTGCCGGATTCGCTCGCGCTCACGGGCCGCCTTTTCTTAGGAAGGGCCGCGTCAATGCGGCCCGACGCTAGAGAGAGGATCGGCCTCGAGCTCGCTTCGCATGTGGGCAAGTACGTCTCGCCGCGACCCCCAGAGGGCACGCACCCCGAGTACTTCCTCGCCGCAGTGCTCACCGCGCGCAGGGACAGGGAGTACGAGCTCGAGCTCGCGCGGCTTCGCAGGGCAGACACGGAGACCGCGAGGGTCGGCGCTCTCCCCTATGGCGTGGCGGACGCAGAGAACTAGGGCACGCCCCGGGTCAGTACCGGTAGTGGTCGGCCTTGTACGGACCGGCGACGGGCAGCCCCAAGTAGTCGGCCTGATCGGTGCTCAGCTCCGTGAGGCGCACGCCGAGCGCGTCGAGGTGGAGGCGTGCAACGTGCTCGTCGAGGACCTTGGGCAGTCTGTGGACGCCGAGTGGGTACGCCTCGAGGTTCGTCCACAACTCGATCTGCGCGAGCACCTGGTTGGTGAACGAGGTGCTCATCACGAACGACGGGTGTCCCGTGGCGTTGCCGAGGTTGAGTAGCCTGCCCTCGCTCAGCACGATGATGCTGTGGCCGTCGGGGAAGATCCACTCATCTACCTGGGGCTTTACTGGCTGGTGCTTGGCTCCGGACCGAGCGAGCCCGGCCATGTCGATCTCGTTGTCGAAGTGGCCGACGTTGCCGACGATCGCCTTGTCCTTCATCGCGGCCATGTGTTCGATGCGGATGATGTCCTTGTTGCCCGTGGTGGTGATGAAGAAGTCCGCGCGGTCCGCGTAGTCCTCA
>Ga0247760_1003436_pt1 | contig 10277 bp, 9 predicted proteins | sample UWRJL171409R4_FD_179936 | JGI IMG/M metagenome (GOLD analysis project Ga0247760, IMG submission 179936) | Plant litter microbial communities from Arlington Agricultural Research Station in Wisconsin, United States - UWRJ-L171-409R-4 | ecosystem: Environmental > Terrestrial > Plant litter >...
CCTCAGAATTCAGAACAGAAATGCTGCTTGAAACTGGCAGAACACCAAACTTTCATCGAAGAAACAAGCATGACTGCATAGCCATTTCCAAGGTATTCATCAGTAAAGAAATTTTCGATCTCCCGACTCCCGATCTTACACGCAGATCGCCAAAGTGACGTGGTCTGTCAAAATACGACCCGAAAAGTTCGGCCCCGACTCGCTCGGACATATCAGAGACCCCGAGAGCCGCTGCTGCAGCATCGGGACATTGTGCCGTCCCCACTTCAATTGTCAAATGTAAGCCTGAGCCAGGAAACAGGGGAGAAAACTACAAGTAATGGAACGGAATTAAAGCTGCACGGCATCTAGTGAAATAAGTGAAACGCTTATAATTCGCATGATGTATTAGTGTGGTATGAGGTGAGATGTCTACTCTTATCCCCAGAGCACGCTTAATGCAGAAACTTGTGTGAGTTACGTATTGTACATGTCCATGCCTGTTCGAAAAGTAAAGAAAAACCAATCTAAATATCCAGTAAACGCCAAGAAACCTGCCCCTATTCTGATTTACCGCTGAATTCCCGGGTGTCAAACCGCGTGCACCTTCCATTTTCTCCCAAACACCCCGGGGTCCAGATCACGCCTCCTGGCTCTTCTTCTCCTCCGCCTTTTTCTCCTCTTCCTTCTCCTCCTCTTCATCTCCGCCAAATTTCTTCAGCCCCTTAATTGACTTCCACTCCAGCAAAAAGGCCGGCGGAATCGCCAGACAGCTAATGATAACTCCAATCATAAAAACCTTGCGCAGCGCCTCGTTGTATTCGTAAACTGCCTGGTCATGAAGATCTGCCGGAAGCGAATGCAGCAGCGAGGTTATCCCTCCGTGGAAAACCTGGCTTGCGTCAAAGCCCGGAAGCGAAGAGAGGCGATCGAGTAGTTCGTTGGCGAGGACGTTTTCACCTACGGAGAGGAACACGCTGGATAGTAGTAACCCCCCGAACAGACAGAGGGAAAATCCAGTAGGGGCGTCCTTTTTGGGTAGCACAGCTTGGATGGCGAGGTTGGGCATTTGGAACATACTGCCGAAGCCGAAACCATACATGACTTGGTAGCCGATCCACTTGGCCTGTGAGGTGTCGACTTGGAGGGTCATGAGTAGACCCGCACCAATGGCGGAGACGATGGACCCAAAGATGGCCCAGGGGTTGTAGTAGCCGATTTTGGATGTGGAAATACCACCTACGAGGTTCCCGACGACGACGCCTGCCATCATGGGGATGGTGCGGATGCCCGACTCGGATGCGGAGACGCCGGTGATGGCTTGGAACCAGATGGGAAGGAAGTAAACTGTGGCCCTGATTAGCAAGAGGCTGGGCCTATAGAGGGAAATGATTGATCATACTGAAGATGAAGTTCCCGCAAGTGACCATGATGAACATGCAAAACGCCGCGGTGACAGTTCGGTTCTTGAAAAAGTGTGTGGGCAGCGTGGCGGTCTCGGGGAACATGACCTGCCATACAGCGAAAGCGATCATGAGCACACCACCCAGAGTGATGAGAGCAATGATGCGCGCGTCATTCCACTAGCCTGTGTTAGCAATATTTTCCACCAGAAAAAGTGGACGTTGGACACATACAGCGTAGGTCTGGCCACCCCATTGCAGAGCCAGCAAAATGCAGACGGACCCGGGGGCAATGAGCGCAGTGCCTGGGAGATCAAGCTTTTTAATCTTTTCCATGAGGGGGAGCTTCATGGTATCTTGATCGGGAATCCTCAGGAGGCTGACGATGGCGACCATGGCGATACCGCCAATGGGCAGGTTGATGTAAAAGCACCATCTCCATGTCACGTTGGTAGTGAAGGCGCCTCCGATGAGCGGACCTGTGATCTGAGCCGTGGCCATGCAAGCACCAATAGCGCCAAAAGCCTTGGGACGGTTTTTGAGAGATATCACATGCAGTACCGATGTCATCTGTAATAAGGGTCAGTTGAGCAATAACTTTATCGAAGCTTGTAGTCACCCAGTGTAAACATTCAGAGAAGGATAGGATAACTTACAGCGCCGGTAAAGATGCCCGCCGCGCCAATGCCGGAAATGGCTCTCCCAAGGATAAAGGCAATCGAGTTGGGAGAAGCACCGCAGATGGCCGAGCCGAGCTCGAAGAGGAACACGCTCGAAAACAAGACATATCGGACGGGGAAAAATGTAAAGAGTTTTCCAAAGGCAAGCTGCAGAGCACAGCAGGTCAAGAGGTAGGCACTGCCATACCATCCGACGTCGGTGAGGGCGTTGAACTCATTGGTGATTTGGGGAATAGCCTGTGTAAGTCAGTCTTGGCAATGCACAATCTAAACAAGAGGAGCTCCCAAAACAAAGGGTTGCATACCGTAGCGACAATTGTTCTATCGAGAGTGACGACAAACAGGCATAGCAGGATTGACCCGACGACGACTAAAACGGCGGAAAGGGCTTGTTCTGGTGACTTTGCCGCATCGCTGGGACTGGATTTGGGCTCTTTTGTGTCCATGTGTTCAGGAGGGCCTTGCTCGGTGTTGCTGAGAGACGAAGCTTCGAGTTCTGCAGCGGGTTTTGATCCCAGGGGAGTTGGGTCCCTTGTTGATGTGGGGGTGCCCATGCTTGCTGTGATGTTTCTGTAAACCTATTCTCGAATTTTTTTTTTACAGATTATCAACCAAAAGATCGATACCTGCGATGCGAAAATGGCCAAGAAAAAAAAAGGGCATGGAAGAGAATTCTTAAAAGAGCTGAGAAATTTGTTCATTTTGCATCGACGCATGACGTACTAGCATTCGGGTTGATGTTGGTGAGCCCGATTTCGCCTACATGTCCTGCGTGACTGAATCGGCAAGGGTTGTGAGTGAGTTCGGGATCTTTGATAAAGCCCGAGGTGAGCGTTCCTCGGTGAGGAATGTGGCTTCAAGTGACCCAAAGCCGGGCAAAACCCGGTGCGGAAACATTATCAGCCACGCTCTGGGTGTGGCGCAACAGAATGGCCGGGCATTGCTAAATCCCGAGATGGCCCCCGCACAGAGTGCCTGTCTGTCCCCTGGGTCGCTCTTTCCTCCGCAAAGTTCCAATCTCCCAGGCCACGTTGGGGTGCGAGTTCCCATCCGGACATTAAACACGCGCGAACCTAGCGCACGCCTTTTGCCATGTCGCCGCCGGCAAGTGGCGCCAATAGGCCCGAGGCAGAGGTAGCGCCCCCCACGGCTGCACCCACATCTGCTGCCAAACCACAGCGGGTGCTCGCCTGCGTGCTGTGTCAGCAGCGAAAGGTCAAGTGCGACAGAGTCTTTCCCTGTGTCAATTGTCTCCGCGCTGGCGCTGAATGCGTTCCCGCCCACGCTCTGGCAAGACGGCAGCGTCGTCGCCGTTTTCCCGAGCGGGACTTGCTGGAGCGTCTTCGCCACTACGAGATCCTTCTTTCCCAGAACAACATCCCATTCGAACCCCTCCATCCTTCCATGTCCTCCTCCGCTCCAGACAACGCCCTCGCCGACGACGGCCACTCCATGTCTGACAGAGCCGCCGAGTCGCCTGCTGGCGCCAGTGGTGATGGCGGTTCCTCGCGCGAGAAGACGCCCATGAAGTCCATGTAAGACCCCTTATCCCATCCCGTGCCCCGTCGTTTATTCCCCCCATGAATTTGCGCTAATGCGCAGCGCCAATAGTGATCTTTGGCAAGTGATTAGTCGAGTGGTGAGGCCCGCATCTTGGCTTGTTTGACTCGCTGCACCCACTAACCACCTACTGTTGAAAGACACTTGACGCCGATGATGATGGAGACGACGGGGACGATGACCATGCTGGCAGTTCCCCCCCTCTGTTGTCGCGGTATGGAGACGAAATGATCAAAGTCACATCGTCGCCGGCCTTCCAGATGGATGTCAACACTCGCATGCAGAGCCACACGCTGTTTGCACCACTCGGTAACAACCCCGACTTGAGTGCCTCGCATCCGGAACAGGTGCAAATATTTCGTCTTTGGCAGATCTATCTCGACAATGTCAACCCGCTGCTGAAAGTTACCCATACGCCTTCACTGCAGCCCCTCATCATCGACGCCGCCAGCAAGATTCCCGATATTGACCCTGCACTCGAGGCATTGATGTTTGGCATCTATAGTACCTCGATCGCGAGTCTTGAGGACAGTGAATGCCGTAGCTTGTTCCAGTGGCCCAAGAAAGACCTCCTTGCGGGCTACCAATCTGCCTGTCAAAACGCTTTGCTGAAGTGCGGTGTGTGGAGATCAAATGATGTCACGACCTTGACGGCGTTGTATCTTTACTTGGTGAGGACTGTTGACCAAATTTCGACTGGAGGTACTGACGTTGCAAAAGGTCTCGGCCACATCCCGAACCGACATGCGCTACTTGTCTTGCATGCACGCAATGGCAATTCGCATCGCCCAGCGCATTGGAATACACAACGAATCCGGATACAGGAACTGTAGCATTCTCGAAGCTGAGATGCGACGTCGGCTATGGTGGTCCATGGTCAGTCTCGACTATCGTCTTTGCGAACTGACCGACTTCAACTCGACGCTGCTTCTTCCGACGTGGGACTGCCAATCCCCACTCAATGTCAACGACTTTGAGCTCCGAGCCGACATGAAACACAAGCCAACCGTGAACGAAAAACCAAGCGAGGCCATCTTCGCCGTCGTGCGCAGCGAACTTGCAGATTTTGTGCGGCATAGCCCCTTCCACCTCAACATTGTCAATCCCGTCTTCAATGGCATTGCTCAACCAAGAGACGGCGGACGCGGCCCAATTCCAGCGGGAGGAGAACTTGATGCTCTGAGCAAGATTATCGAAGACAAGTACTTTGCCCACTGCGACATGGAGGATCACCTCCATTATACCACTGTCTGGGCGACAAGATCCACGCTTGCTCGGAGTCGACTCTTTCAACACTACTTGCAGCGCGCCAAGTCATCTGAGAAAGATCGTGATGGCCCGCAACACGCCGGGATCTCACGGGCTCTTGATCTGCTCGAATGCGACACAAAGTTGCGCACCTCACCCTTGACCAAGAAATTCCTTTGGTTCCTGGATTTTTATCTTCCGGCCATGGCTTATCTTTACATCCTCAACGATTTGCGCAAATATCCATCAGCAGACTACGCCGAAATCGCGTGGGTAGCTATTAGTGACAATTACGACGCTTACACGGCCCAGTGGAGACAACGAGACCCGGAGCGCATTAATGTCTATGTTGAAAAGTTTGCACAGTTTGTTTCTCAAGCATGGAGAGCGCGGGAGACATATTTACGAGGGCAACACAAGCAGCCAGATCCAGTACCGCGGATCGTATTGGATGGTAGGAACAAGATTGGATATTCGGAGCCTGTGTATGCATCGGTGCCGGACCCGACGGGAGGTGATACGAGCAGTGGGGAGATGGGTCGTGAATTGGGCAGCGATTCACAGATTCGTAACCTTCCGGCGGGCATGGGAGCTGTGCCTGATATGACCAGGCAAGGAGACGACTATGCTGCGCTCGGAGCTGGCTACTTTCCTGACTTGAACTCACAGGCGATTATGGATCTGGATATGGACCAATTTTGGACAGATTTAGACTGGAAATGGATGCAGACGTAGGCTTGGGATTTTAGGTCAGGAGCATGGCGACAGGTGTTGGCGCAAGATTAGTGTAAAACCCCTCTCAACAAGCACTGAATGGAGATGCAAATCACAATACTGCAGTCTGTGTTCCGATTGGGCTTGTCAAAATGCAATATTGCGGCCTGTGTTCCGCTGCTCGTGATAGCTAGTCCCAGATGCGGAAGTATCCGATGCGGCACATTCCTGTTCCAATCCCCCCGATTGTACCGAGCTCCGGCCCCCCCAGGCGCGCCGAAGGATTTGATACATGGCCATGCAGACCACATTCTGCCGACGTGTGACGCGAAGATTTGGCGTGAATAAAACGCAACCTAGATTGCAGCTACCACTCTCCCCCTAACCCCTTACTCTTGGAGACAGTGCCATATGTGAGTTCCACACAGACACAATGACCATCAACAACTCCAACCAACCCTCTAACAAAATGGGCTCCACCCCTTATACCACCGCTACTACCAAGCCTAATGGCGACAGTGAACCCGATACTTTTTTCGTCATTGGTTCTCCCGACCAATACCACCCCTCCAAATGGACAACCTCAACCTCTCCCCGAAACCTCCCTGAACGGAGCTCCCCCACCAATATTTCCATCTTGATTATTGGTGCAGGCCCCGCCGGGTTAATGGCCGCTTTGGAATGCTGGAGAAAAGGGCATACTATCTCTGGAATTCTCGAGCGGAACCCCGGGCCGAATTTCAGTGGGGATCTAATCATTATTCAACCTTCTGCTTTATATTCCATGCGTTCTTCTCACTGGGGGGATATGTTTGACGAGATTGAACGGGATATAGTCGAAGCGGGGACATGGTATGTTCGACACGATGGGGAGATTGTGGCAGGACCGGTAGAGCCGGATTTTAATTCTCCTGAATTTGTCGCAGAGAGAGATGAGCAGGGTGTACCGAGAGTGGGAGCAGTTATGATTAGAAGGCGGTTCTATGAAACCTTGTTGAGAATGGTCGCGAGATGTGGAATGGAAGTTGAATATGGAAAGAGGGTAGAAAAATACTTTGAAGAGGAAGAAGAGACACAAAAGGCGGGAGTTTGGGTTGCGGGAGAGACGGAGAGGAGGATCGCTGATTTGGGTGAGTTTTTTTTTTCTTTTTCCTTTTTTGTTTTTGCCCTACGTCTTACTAACTTGGACAGTCATCGCCGCCGACGGATTCCGCTCCAAATCCGAACTGCTTATCGCCGGCGAACACGCACCTACCCGGTCCAGCGGCATGTCTGTGTACCGCACATCGTTCCCCGCTAAGCTGGCCTACGCAGACCCCCTGGTTCGGGAACGTTGGGCGGCATGTTGTTCCGAGGGTCAGAGCTCATATGAGTTCTGGATGGGTTCCGGCATGCACATTGGCTTGTTCCTCTCCCCGGACATGGCCGCCTTTGGCATCACCCCTCATGATCGGTTCCTTGACCCTACCAAGATCGCCAAGGAATCATGGGATCCGGATGTTGACCCGGAAGAGGTGGTCGAGGTGTTGCGCCGTGCGCGCGTTGAAGATGCCTCTGGGGGTTCCGACTGGCATCCCGTCATTGAGGCGTTGGTTCGTACCGCCCCGAAGGGGAATCTCATTCACTGGCCACTCAACTGGCGTGATTTGCGTCCCGAGATGATATCTCGCGGTGGTCGGGTGATCCAGATTGGCGATGCCGCTCACTCAACTATCCCCTCGTCCGCCGCAGGTGGGACTCTCGCTGTTGAAGATGCCGTCACTCTGGCGTCGTGTCTACAGTTGGCAGCCGCGTCATGCCCCGGAGCGGGGGGAAGTACTGTACCGTTGGCAGCGAAGGTTTATAATCTGCTTCGCTATCAGCGGGCCAGTTGCACGCAAAAGATGGCGTTTGTCAACGCTCAAGTGCTGGGTGGGACCACTGACTGGGAGGAAGCCAAGCGCCAACCTGAAAAGTTTCGGCTGCGCTACCCGCGGTGGCTGTTCCGTCATGATCCGGAAGCGTATGCGTACGAGCAGTATGGTCGTGCCGTGGCCCATTTGGTTGCGGGGCAAGAGTTCAAGAACACAAACATTCCGCCGGGACACAACTTTGTTCACTGGACGCTGGATGATATTCAGAAGCAGATGGCGGCGGGGAAGCGTGTTGAGGATTTTCTAGATGGGGATTGGTCGTGATGTATGTACCTATTGATGTTATTGGGTTTGATGGTTACCATAGATGAGAAGTGTCAAGAATGTCATTGCGTTGAAGAACTAGAGGGAGGGAAATTGAAAAGTGTGAGCCTTGAACAGCCAAAATTAGACATGGATATGTAATGCCAAATTGGAGACTGAACAGTGGAACTAAGGCGGAGAATATAGTTCTTGAACATGTCCTCATTTAACACGCGAAATCGCGAATAGTCATTTATTCGAGTTCTGCGCATGGGACACTAACTCTAAAATACACCACTGTCTTTTTATTTGATCTAAAACTCTACAAAAAGAGTAGGGGAAAGTACTCAGATTTCTCGATAGAGCAAAGTTTGGAAGATCGTCAAGCAGCCCCCCCATCCAGTGTGATAACCTTCCCATTGATCCACTCCCCCTCCTTACTGACAATAAACCCCACCACATTAGCAATATCCTCCGGGAACCCATTGCGATGCAGCGGCGATGCAAACGCCGCCATCTTTTGCCGTTCTTCGGCAGAGTATTTCTCCCCTCCGGGGATATAATGCTGCGATACCGCGTGGAACATGTCCGTGACGGTCCCGCCGGGAGCAACTCCATTTACCGTGATTTTCTTGTCTCCGCAATCTTTGGAGAGGATGCGCACGAATGAATCGATTGCGCCCTTGGAGCCGGAATACAGCGAGTGGCGCGGGACGCTGAAATCTTTTGAGGTATTCGACGAAGTCATGACGATGCGGCCGCCTTCGCGCAGGACGCGGTAGGCTTCGCGAGCGACAAAGAATTGTCCTCGCGTGTTGAGGCTAAAGACACGATCGAATTCTTCTTCCGTCACGTCCTTTAGGTGGCCGAAGCTGACGACGCCGGAATTGCTCACGGCAATGTCGAGTCCGCCAAAGTGGGATACGGCTTCGTCAAACAGGCGAGCGGTCTGCGAGACGTCCCGCACGTCGGCTTTGATGGCAATGGCGTCGGTGCCGTAGCTGCGGATTTCGGAAACTACATTGTTGGCGTGCTCGGCAGAGTTGGCGTAGTTGACTACTACTTTGGCGCCGAGCTTGCCGAGGTGGATGGCGATGGCAGCGCCGATGCCGCGACCGGAACCGGTGACGAGCGCAACCTTGCCGTCGAGGCGTCCGGGGATATGAGGTGTTGTCATGATAGCTAGCTTGGGGTGGTGTGACCTGTGTGGAATACCAGGGGATTACTAGGGGAAAGGAGGATTGAGATGGGCTCAAAATTCGTAATAATGACGAGATGAGTTGTCTCTGGTTGTCAATTGAGTACAAGTTTTATTTGCAGTTCCATAAACCGGAGAGCAGACAACCTGAAGTTTCGGACATCAGTTCTATGATTATGATAGGGTAGCACCGACCTGCTTACCGGGCGGAATGGCGCAGATCAAAGGTCCGACCCGATACCGCAGCGTCGGGTCTCGGTGCAATGCGGGACGGAGGATTGCCATTCTGCCGGGCACCCCAACTCCTAAGCTACGTACTGAACCAATTGCGACATTTTACGGGATTATGTTAAGACAGTTTACAAGGAAACTCTTCTAGAAGTGTTGGAACAATTTGGTGTCATTTACTCCAACAGAATAGAACCAGTGAGCGACAACATCTATCCCTGAAGCGATCACTTACAGAAAACATGACGAAAATTAACCCGAACCAACCGCCCTACGAAGGCAAGTTCCTACAGCACCAATAATCCATCTTCAGTATACCAACTAAAGTATTTAGACATCATCGGCTGCCAAGCCGCCCTCTTCGAGTGGGCCGAAAGCTACGACACCAAAGACTGGACGCGTCTCGCGCAATGCGTTGCTCCGACGCTCTATGTGGATTACAGCGCCGTGATTGGCCAAATCTGGCCAGCCCTGCCGGCTGCAGAATTCATCGCCATGGCTTCGGCTCCCCGGTTTCTCGGAAACGCACGTATTCGCACGCAGCATCTCGTTGGGGGCGGAGCGAAATGGATCCGCTCCTCGACGAGTGATGAAATCACGGGGCATCACCAGATGCGGGTGGCGCATCAGCGGTACAAGGATGATGCCATGAAAGAGGTTTTGTATCAGGGACATGCGTATGGCGCGGCCAAGGTGCGATATCGACGCGTAGAAGGGGTTTGGAAATTTGCGGGCATTGAGCCGGATATTCGGTGGTCTGAATATGATTATGACAGGATTTTTGGGGAGGAATAATTTCTGTCTCCTTCGCACCTAGGCCTGCTCAGATGGTTATAGCAAAGGTCTTCTTTACATGGAAGTCAGGTGGTAGACAAGGCAGTAGAAAAGCGGGAGGCAATCAATCTGGTAGACGGTGAACTTTATTGTGTTGCGTACTCTTAAGGAATCCAGTCCCTCACAAAGCCAAAAAGAAAGTGCGTCCAATGCTACCTAACTTGCTGCTCATCTTGCTGTGCTGCCCGTGTACCACGAACTCCTGGTCCGTTTAATGTCAAAAATGTCCCAAAAAAAAAAAAACCCTTTTGCCAGGTATCAATCAAGGAGATAGACA
>Ga0247760_1003437_pt1 | contig 10276 bp, 10 predicted proteins | sample UWRJL171409R4_FD_179936 | JGI IMG/M metagenome (GOLD analysis project Ga0247760, IMG submission 179936) | Plant litter microbial communities from Arlington Agricultural Research Station in Wisconsin, United States - UWRJ-L171-409R-4 | ecosystem: Environmental > Terrestrial > Plant litter >...
CTCCCAGCAAGACAAATAAACATATTCAAAAATGGGCGCCGTCGTCTCTTGCGTAAGCTAGCCATCCCCCCCCCCACCTTCACAACCGCTGCCGACAAAACTACCACCCAGATTTTTTTTTTTTTTGAATGAGCACAGTTGACTAAAGGAAAAAAACCCCCTCTCTAGATGCAATCGGTCCTGCGCGCCATTGGCCGCACTATCATGACTATTATCAACGCGATTGGTAGCATCATCATGGCCATTGTCAATGGCGTCATTACCGTTCTCGACACCATCGTCGGATTCCTCACGTGCAACACGTGCGGCGGACGGAGACGACATCGTACCACGACAATAGGAACGCGGAGAGGCTGGGGAAGAAGACATCATAGAACGACGGCGGCAATCTAGTCGCCATTTTCGTCGTCTTCGCGGTCGGCAGTGTTTCGTGTTCTGAGGGACGAGGGATGAGGGATGAGGGATGAGGAAACAGCTTTGAGACCGTCGTCATCGTCGTTGTCATTTTCGTGAAGAGATACCCCTAGGGCCCGGTTCGCCGGGACGGAAGCCAAGCACGGAGGAATAATCGGGGAATGCTGCAGCTGTGTGTGTTGCTCGCCTATCCTTTGCATTTTAGAAGGTTGTTGTTGTCGTTTTCGCTGTCATTATGAATCACGCAATACCAATACCCGGTCAATCAAACACTTTCCTAGAATACTACTGCAATCAAATTCGTTTGTGGTTTTCCCATAGGTATTGAATTATTCATCCTCCAACAGATCCTTGGTGAAAAATCCGTGAATCTGCCTTGCCGCTTCCTTCCCCACCATCGGTTCCAACTCTGCAGCAGACATATTGGCCACCTCCTTGACGTTCTCAGCTTGTAGTACAATATTTGTTATGTTCTTTGGTGTAATCCCCGGAACCGCGCTCAGCATCTCCTGCGGTTCCGTGTTGAACGCCTGCTCCTCCACCACCATGTCCTTGTCTAGACCTGCTCTCGCTGCTGCCACAGGATCCGGCTCATCCTCTTGCGCTTTGAGACGCTCGAATATCTCGGCTGTCTCATAAGGTGACGACGACCAGATGATGCGCAGCTTGGGGAACGCCAGCGTCAACAGCACAATCTTGCTCTGTAGGTCGTTGGCGCCAGCGTTGGCCGCGCTGACGCTCGACACACTCCCCGAGAAGTCGGCAAATGGCTCGAGTGTAAAACTCTTATTCTGGTCAAATTCGATCAGCAGCATGGGGCTTTTGTAATGCTGGAACATAGTCTCAGCTTGTGTGTAAAGCCGGCCGTCTTTGAAGGAGCTAATCAGATCACTGACGCTCTTGCGCTCCACGCAGATGTTGCGGCTGAGGATATAGTCGCCCACTGTCAGCATGCAGGGCACAACGACAATGTTGCGTCCATGCAGGAGGGATGGCAATGACGAGCGGAACTCGCGCACGTCGACAACGATGCGGGGCGGCTGGGCTGTGGCAGCCAACCTGCCGCCTCCGGCAATACGTGTGTTGATGGTACGGAGGAAAGCCTCCTGGGGGTCTTCAATCCCGTGCGCATCTACTGTCATGACCACAGACATGCTAGCGCGTTCCTTGATCAGCCGGGTGAAGCAATCCTTCTCGCGTCTGACTGTCGAAAGGTATTTTTGCTCTTCCGCCGAGCCGGTATAATAGAGGAAGTACACCTTGACATTTCTGTCGTTGTGTGATGATCGGTATACCTCGACCCTCCGTATAAACGCCGCATCAGGCTCGTACATGATGATGTACTTGGGTTTAACCTCCTCAAGGACATGTTCGTCCTGGTCGCCGTCGTAAGCATGGATGACGACTAAATCCTGCATCTCATAAAGCTGGTAGTAATCATCCATATTTTCCAGCGGGTCCGCCACAATCTCCTCCTTCTGCCGAGCCTCTTGCTCAGTAATTTGGATTTCGGCCATCAAGTCGGCCACTTCGCCAGGTTTCTCAAAGTATTGCGGGATGCTGCCATTGTCCAATCGGCCAGAGCCTGCTCCGATACCGCCACCCCCACGGACTCGCCGCCGTTTGTTCGATGGTGCTCTGCCCCTGGAGCTGGCCAACCGGGGGTCGACGGCGTTGTTTAGAGCCTTTTGGTTGTCCGCGAAGAGGGTTGCGCTGACCTGCGCAAACTCACGCTTCCACTTGAGGTAGTTGCGAAGTTTCCTCCTCATCATGAATGCTGCTGATGGCTTGTCCTCGTCTGGGTCATGAAATACCTCGACTCGTTTTTCCGTCATGGGTTTGACGTGCATCGTCTGCAGATACTCTTTCAGCTGACGGCAGGTATTGGTATCCGAGCACATAATGAGTATTGTGCCGTTGGAGTCATCTCGGACGGCCGGCTGGAAATAAAGATCTCGGTCGATTTCTCCCAGAATATCTGCAAGTAGCGCCCATTTTGGCTGCTCCTCTAGTACGGGGCGTAGCGAGTCGATATTGGTTTCAGAACCGGCTTTCTGCTTTCCCGAATAAACACGTCTCCTGGCTGTATCAAAGATGGTGTGGGCGGCGTCCAAGAACAGCCAAGGCGACTGCGTCTGCCTTGTTGATCCGGGCGCAGGAGAGTGGGCTGCATGAATCGTGTCAAGCTGCTGCAGGAATGATACAGCGTCTAGGGCAAGTACGGATTGCAGCATACCCCTTAGGACGGTCAGGTCGCCAACGATTTGTTTCGTCTTCCAGCTGACCCGGTGCCAATTTGGGTCTAGTTGCCTCCTGACAATCATGTCGAAATTCTTGAGAAGAGCACTGTCCAGGTTCCAGTCGTCCATTTCTAGGCCGGAGTTACCCTTTTTGAGCTCGTGGATGCTGACCTCTACGCACTCAAGAATGGCATTCTGGATATCCTTCATGGAGTCCGTCATGGGGACTTCCAGCTCAATGACTTCTGCTCTTTTCTTCCCCTCAAGTGACTGGACGACCTGCATGTGGAAGCGGGGCCAGAGCGAAACTCTGCGGAGAAACATGTTTCTCATCATGGTGGCCAGAGGAGAGAAGCCGATAGTGAAAGGATCCGGGTTATCCGAGAAGGCCTTGAGGAAGCCGACTTTGTTTTTCTGGCGGTATATCCTCAGAATAAAGGCCTCCAGAGAGGTGGCCACAATGCGGTCGGCATGGAGGACAACCATGCCTGTGATGGTATCGGGCTTGAGAAGTCCGGTCAGCAAGTCGACGACAAGGATGCGCGATGTGATGCTGAAAATCCCGCTGGCCGCGTACATCTTTTCGCGGGTTGCGACACTGGTGAAATCCGTGTTGACCACGGTCAGGCCGCGGGCCTTGGGTGACATGCTGATGGCGGCATGTTCAGCGAGAGCTTCGCCAATCCAGGCGTTCTCCCTATCTTCGGCACCGACGATGACGATGAGATTATTTCCTGCCGCGTCGTATGAGTGCAGCAAATTTGTGACGAGGCGCATGAGGCCAAGCCCGCGCGCGAGAATGACGAGCTCATCTTCTTTCCGCAGCTCCTCAAACAGCTTCTGCTGGTATACGAGTGGCAGCGACAGTTTGACTGGTTGCGCGGCTGTGGGCGTCGACATGGCTGCTCGTCATCTTCATTTTGCGCCTGTGAGCGCTGAAACTCGGCCGTCAATCATCAAATCCAATGATGAAAGGTGCTGTTTCGCTCCTGCCTTGCCGGAAGCTGGACGTCCAGGTAAGCTTCAAAGGAGCTGAGTCAGCAGCACCCCTGCCAGACCTGGACAACGAGATCCTATAACTATGGGTCCACTCTACTAGGAGAACCTCAGACATCTGTGAACTTGAAAGACATGGCGCCCTTTGACTCCAGTGCCCGTTTTACTTGCTATCAACCGATGTTTATGACTTAGTAGTGTATTTCTTAGGCATTATCCCCGAGTTGCATTGCCTTACTTTATCGCCTCAACCATCCCTTGCGTCACCAAATACGTACATTCTTAATCTTGCCAGCCCAAGACCAACTGCCCATGTCTCGCCCCTGGATATTCATCTGTCCCTCCTCCCGTGGTATCGGTTTCCATCTAACCCGTTATCTTCTCCAAACCACTGCCTTCCCCATTCTCGCAACCACTCGTTCCCAATGCGAAACCCTCCGCGCCCGCCTTCTCAACTCCCTCCCTTCTTCTACAGACCCATCCCGACTTGAGCTCCTCCCGCTCGACGTAACCTCCGAGCCCACCATCGCCGCCGCCGCAGCGTTTGCTACCAATCGCTTTCCCTCAGACAAATTCCATCTGCACCTGGCGTTTGCGCTCCCGGGAGTTCTACGTCCGGAGAGGTCGCCGGGGCAGATCAATGGGGAATCGGCGCTAGAGATGATGCGGGTGAATGTGGTGGGCGTGGAGCTGTTGATGAAACATTTTGGAGGATTTCTTCCGCGGAAGGGGGCAAGTAGAGCTCTAGCTCTAGGTCTAGATTGGGGTCAGGGTAAAGGACGGCTGCCGGATCAGGCACTATGGGTGAATATGGGGGCACGGGTTGGGAGTATCTCAGACAATCGGTTGGGGGGCTGGTTTAGCTATCGGGCCAGCAAGGCCGGGCTGCATAGCTTGACCAAGAGCATGGATCACTGGCTGCGGTCGCGGAGCGGGGATAGAGCGATGGCCGTGGCATACCATCCCGGCACGGTCAAGACGGATCTGAGCAGGGAGTTTTGGGAGAGCTCGGCGGCGGGCGGGACACTAATGGAGCCGGAGACAGCGGTGAAGAAGATGACTGGTGTTATCGCCGCGTTGAAGTTGGAGCAGCGAGGGAAGTGCTGGGACTGGAAGGGAAAAGAAGTGCCGCCCTGAAAAGGGGGCAGAAAGGCGCTGTCTAAACGCCCCTGTAAATTTTCCTGGCAACAACGGCATTTTCTAAACCCCTTAGCCAGAATCATGGTTATACACGGTGCACTGTTCGTAAACCCTTCTCAAACAAACCTTCATAGGCCTCCTCCTTAGAGCGCTACGTCTTGAAACGAGGAACCTCCTCCTGGTGACTTGCCACCTTTAGAACTCTCTTCCGAGCTCTCCTCATCAGCGTCCTCGACTGTCGGCTTCAAACAGTGAGCTAGACCTTCTTCGGACAATACCTTTTGCTCGTCCTGTCCTGGTGATCTAACCTTTTGCTTCTCATCCTCCTCTTCGTCACTTTCTTCGGATTCGGATTCACTCGACACGGCCTCTTCTTTCCTTGCTTCGTTCTCATCCTTCCCCGGAGGAGGTCCGGCCGAGCTCGGTGCTTCACTGTTTCGGCGTGACGGCTCCGGGGGCAGTTCCTTCTGCACAACCGGAGCTCTGGTTTCGTGCGTTGTTGGCATGTCAAAGCGCACAGCATCCAGGTAAAATTTGGTCACGCCCAAAATCCTTCCCGTCTTCTCGCACGCCTCCACCCACTCCGGTCGGACAACAGGTATGTTGTTCTCGTTGGCTTTCTCCCACTGTATCCCACGCCCCTCGGTCGTGACGAAATGCGTCGTGTCAATGCGCACACCCTCAACAAGCTTAGCGCCAATGCGCTCCACAGCCCGCGTCAGGTTCTCACGTGTGGCTGCTGGTAGGATGCCCGTGGTGATGGTGATACCGCTCAAGTCCGTCATTTTGTGTGTTCGCACCGTCACGCGCTCGCTCGAGTATGTGCCTGCCGTCGTGCGCAACACCAGGTGGAACGTGTACTCGGTATCGACAGCCAGGCCGCTGATCTTTGTCGACTGCATTGTCAGGGGCTTGGGAATGTTGCCGGCCTTTTGCCCATTGCGGTACAGCGCCAAGCTGATCAAATCTGCCGTGGCCAGCTGAATCGGATCCCACTCGAGCACCACGCTCGTCTGCGTCGCGTTGCGACATCGCAGCACTGGTGTAGTCGGCGCTGCCGCTCCGAACGCGCCAAAAATCTCATCTTGTAGTGACCGGAACGCTCGCTCGGCCGCGGCTTCTGATGCTGTGTTGCGGGCGACGGTGATGTCGACGATGGAGCCAGAGGAGATGTCTGGGGGAAGAAGAATGGAAGGAAACTCAATCTACACCACCCAAATGAGTTAGGAAGACCTTTCAAAGATGCGATAATGTTGGAGCAAGGGAGTTTACCAGCCGTTTGTCTGGTGTCAACAGTACCGTGACACCAGCGTCGACCTTCCCGACAGTGAGGGAAACAAGCATAGCGACGTCGTTTTGGAGAATTCTCGAGTGCTGTATGGAGATAACTCGACTTGTGTAGTTCAATTGTTGAAGCTAAACTGCGCAATGGCCAGGGCCGGCAAGCAAAACCTTGTAATTAGGTGCAGGTAAGATCGCAGTCACAGTGGGGGGTGATGACAGCTTTGGACAGTTTTGGGCGGTTGGGACTGCTGAGCTCGCCAGACCCACTTAAAGCCCACCTTGCGAAATATCTTAGCACACCATACGTACCTAGGTAACTAGGTAAGTTGGTAAGGTTGATAAGGCGCCTGCAAAGCAGATGAGAACTTATTGTAAAAAACCTAGACTTGCCTACATGTTACACTAAACAATACATATACAATTATTTTCATACTCTGCTCCCCCGGCACCTGCTGGTGGTGGTTCCTCATGTGTCGCATCAAGCCATGGTTGATATCTGGCATATTAGCTTCATCTGGGGGGTGCCTCCTGGTTGATCCGCCGCCGTAACTGAGGGAGAACACTCTCTTTGACTTCTTTGGACATTTTCTGGAGGAGGGCATCCCGGGATTTAGGTTCAAACTTGGCCGTAACAATCCGTAAAGGGTCTGTAATGATGACTCGAATGGTGCCGTAGAGCTCTGTGCCGCGAACAGCCTCGGGGACTCTAAAAGCCGTTGTGTCGAGGGCTACGCCGTGTTCGTCGTAGCCATTGGCTCTGATCGCTCCATATAAAGCACGTTTGATAATCCTGCGGGCGGCCTTGCGCACAACGGGGCGGATGGTGGCGGGGCTTGCGTCGTATACCCAGTTCCAAAGGGGATAAGCTGTGAAATCCTCGTACATGCTCATGAACTTGGGATACAATGACTGCGCCGCAAGCAGATAATTCTCGTGATATCGATGGACATAGTGGTCTTTGCTGATAGCTATCGAACAACCCCACCCGCGAATTACCTTGGGATACCCGACGCGGCCATAGAAGCCCGTCTTGATACAATGCTTCTTGGCAAAGGGTCCCCATTCCGGATTCCAAGTGGCCGTTGTTTGGTCTGAGAATTCCAAAATGGCTGAGCCCTTGCCTGCAACGCGTCGTTCTGGCTGCCGTCTGTTATGAGCTGCGTGCGAGACAAGACAACGACTCGGTCTCGAGAGCCATGAAGCCATAGCTTGCCTCGGCCTGTGCCAGACTCCGAGAGGACTGCGAGTATTCATGATGGGGGCGAGTGCGTCTTTGGCTTCCGTCACATCTTTAGGTCAAACTACCCGCTTGCTAGCTTTGGTAGGTGACGTGACAAAGACTGTTTGAAGTGAATTTCTGATCCCTTTTTTTTACCAGGTGAGTTTGGCGCCCCACATAAAGAAAGATAGGGTTGTTCTGAAGTCCAGCCCTGAAAGATTGTTAGCGTGGAACCTGACTAGGCGTTTGTCTAAACAGCAAGAGGCTGCTACAAGAGGCGTCAAGTGAAAGATTTTGAGCCTTGGGTTTGAAGCCGTGATTTGGGGGAGATTCCTTCGGTTTTCAATTTAAGCTCTTGAACTCTCTTGTCATGTCTGGGAAAATGTCGGTATCAATCTGTGTGAAGCTGGAGTACCACCCGAACAAACTTTCCGAGGACCTTGCCGTCAGACCCACCTTTCCTCCCATTCATCCCAGGAGAGGCGAAGCCCGAGGATTGCCCCACCAAAACAGTCATAATAAACGCCGTCCCAGACTTGTGTTGCCCCTCGTTTGCCGCAATCTGCACCACATCGCAAACAGCCACATCGCAGATTTTCACTTCTTTGCTGAAATCCAACACTTGGTTTCCACTTAGCAGAGCACTCAAAAGAAAACACAGAAACCAGTCAACATGCCGAAGAACAAGGGAAAGGGAGGCAAGAACAGGCGTAGGGGAAAGAACGAAAACGAGTATGATTTTACCCCTCCACCCCGCCGCTGCGCGCCCAACGTTTCGTTTCTAACCACAAATATCTGCAGCAATGAGAAGCGCGAGCTTACGTTCAAAGAGGACGGCCAGGAGTATGCTCAAGTTCTGAAGATGCTGGGGAACGGCAGACTCGAGGCCATGGTATGCTAAATCCCGAATTCTACGACAAACCACAGCCCTTCTCTGACATGCAAATCTCAGTGCTTCGATGGCGTCAAGCGTCTCGGCCTCATTCGCGGCAAGCTCCGGAAAAAGATCTGGATCAACAATGGCGACATCATCCTCGTGTCGCTGCGCGAGTACCAAGACGAGAAGGGCGACGTTATTCTCAAGTACTCTGCCGATGAGGCTCGCTCTCTGTACGTGTCCCCCGCGCCACCCCTCCTCTTTTTGGAAACGACGAGGCTAATTCGTACCCACAGCAAGGCCTACGGCGAACTGCCTGACACAGCCAAGATCAACGAGACAGATACGTTCGGCCCTAATGAGGATGGCGACTGCGGTTTCGAGTTCGACGAGGACCGTGACAGCGACAGCGACGCTGGCGGCGCTGGAGGCGCTGGAGGCAAGGATATCGAGATTGACGACATTTGAAGGGTCCCTTCATGTCGTATCGTGTCGATAACATCTCGAGTTTGCGAGCAGGAGGCACCCTTCCTATTTCCGCTCTTTTCCGGGGCGGAGAATGGGAAGCACAAAAAACTGTCTTCTCTCTCAAGTTCCGGTGCCTCCTTTCCCCCTGCCATCTCACGAAGGATAGCGGGGAAAGGGTCCGGGATTCCCCGACAGTTGGTGTTCTCCTGTCCGCAAAGCGCGCCAAATCAGATCGAGATCGAGAGAGAGAGAGAGAGAGCCAGCTGTGGTGGGAGAGACGTCATGGCTGCGTTCAATCTCGACGGTGAGGTTTTTTTTCCTTTATTTCAAACTAAACATTGTTGTTTTTTTTGCTGCCCAGCGCGAACCCTAGCAAACTATCCGAGCAGGGGAAATGTGGGTATCATGGGTGGATGGGAATTCGGGTTTACGGGTGCCAAGTTCTTGTTTCTTTTTACTTCTCCATAACGGCGAAATGAATGGCACGGAAACTCGGCGACAAGACGACAGGACAGCATGCTGCTGGTAGAGGAAACGAGGAAGCACGGTTTTGGTGTTTTGTTTTTCCTTGTCCTCCGCGATGATGAATGACGGCAGCGAGCTTCTTCCTCTTCATAGCAGCTGGTAGACCGAAGACACATCCTACACTTTTCTACCAACCTTGTAACCCAGAATGTTTATGATGTGGTATTCCCATCTCGAGATCACCAACCATGTGACCCATTTCCCAGTGTAAACATATTAGTTGGTAAATCACAACAGGCCAAACCACTCACCCATAATGAATGACGGCGAGATATTTGTAAGAATTCAGTTCCTAACCAGTCCAGCTTTCCATAAACTACTCCTAAATAATATAGGCTCTCAACAAGAGAGAGTCTTGAGAAGTGTAACGTCATCACTGGGACAAGTCAAACCCGTTTTCCCAATGATGTAAAAAAACAAGAAACAAATTTGCTTGCGCCCCTTTCTTTCAAATTTCGGTTCTTTTTGGCAGGCTCAGTGGACCACCTTTCTATCCGGTAGAATGCAACACCTACCCGGGAGCATCCTACCGCCCAATTCACCAAAATCGTGTCCTCTAGCGAATCCAGTGGGTCTGTTTTCCATGGTACCTTCTTGATACCAGGAGTTGTCCACCTTGGGGCCCCGAATCCTTTACCAATCATCATTGTCACTCTCGTCGTCTGTGAGATAATAGTTAGAGTGTGCGGCTGGGCGGACATAGTGAAAAGGTACATACCACTACGGCTAACTTTCTCCTTTCTCTTCTGTAATGCTGCGGCCAAGGCATCCGCCATGCCTCCTCCTCCTCCGCCAGGAGCGATGCCCGCTGGGGGGAGGCCACTACCATGAGGACCCGTGTCCCCTCCGCCACCACCAACTGCTGCACCGCTGCGATCGCGAATCTCGCTGCGGTCGACCTTTTTGAGGGAAGCGATACCACCGGCCTTCTGGATACCCTCGAGCACGGCTGAACGGCCAGGGTCCCCTGACGGCAACGCTGGCGCCGGGACACCTGATGAGTAGCCCGAATCGCGGTTCGGCGGAGGGAGAGGTGGGGGCGGCGGAACACCAGCCAGCCCCAGGCCGGGGGGAGGCGGAGGGGGCGGAGGGGGTGGAGCACCGGTGTTGGAC
>Ga0247760_1003442_pt1 | contig 10260 bp, 8 predicted proteins | sample UWRJL171409R4_FD_179936 | JGI IMG/M metagenome (GOLD analysis project Ga0247760, IMG submission 179936) | Plant litter microbial communities from Arlington Agricultural Research Station in Wisconsin, United States - UWRJ-L171-409R-4 | ecosystem: Environmental > Terrestrial > Plant litter >...
CCATCACACGAGAGAAAACGACCCCGCTGGCGAAAGACCAAAATAACTTTCTACACGCTCTGGATAGTCCAAACTTTTTTCCCCTGTATTTTCTCCGTCCTCTCCATTATTAGCACCGCGGTTTTTGTCGTCACCGGAGCGGGGGCGGGGTCCAAGCCAAAATCACCACCAAATACGAACTCACCGCCGCCACATGCACCGCCTGCATCTGGATCAGGAATTGGAGTTGGAGTTGGAGGAGGAGAGAGCCCAGGACAAGTCGCTTTGGGAATATTCCTCGGAATTGGCATGGCGCTTGCGAATTTCGCATTGCTTTATTACCTTTCCATAAAACTCCGAGCTGTACTCGCTGCCCCTGCTTCTGATGCGGCCGCTGCTGCTGCTGATGCTGCCTCGGCGCACGCCGTCGGATTGAAGAAGAGGAGGGGATGCTGTTGTGGACCACGGTGTGGATTAGACTCGGCACTAGCAACAGAAGATTTCCTGTTGACGGAAAAAAAAGGAGCGGCGATCTTGTTAGTAGCGGCAACAGCGTGGGTGCCTTCTTTCGGACTGGCGACGTTGGGAATGGTCATGGGGACCATGTTTCTCGGAAAAGGGCTAGTCGCGTTGCTTGTGCTGGTGGCATCGCTGGTGGGCGGGGTGAGTCTTTTGGGACATTTACTGTATGTCTGGGTAAGGTCGATCAAGGTTTTGATTATGGGCTCATCGTCGCACGCCGGGAAAAGAAGACGGGTTGTGGAGGGAGTGGAGGACGGGGACGAAGAAAGCGGGGAGAGGTTGCTGCCCTTGACCGGGGACGGGCGGGTTTAAGTTCAGTTGTACCAAAAAATCAAGTACAGGCTTTGTTCGATTTATGTGTATGTGCAAGTGCATTTACATGGCTGTCGGCTAGTTAACATCCAGAGGAAAACCTAGAAATACAGTCTAGGTAGGTAGCTACATGTATGTCTGATACGGAGGGATTCGCACCTCAATCCCCGTAGCCTCAGTAATGGCGCGTGCCTCTTCCTTCGACGGGCCTTTGAACTCATCCATCCCTGCATTATAGTAGGGGTCCTCCAAGCGAATGGTCTGGAGATTCGGCAGCAGGGCGGGCGCCGCTTCGGCCAACCTCTGCACCAGCTTCAGATAAGACTCGCCCCAGCCGGGCTTTACCAGAGGAAAATACTCCACCAAGGTGACGGAGCGCGGAACCAAGCTGGCCAGGTAGGGGGCGTCATCCGGCCCTTTCAACTCTCGCTCGAGGCAGCCCCAGTCGACGCTCAGCGTCTCGAGGGAGGACAGTGCGGTCAACCGGCTATTCAGACAAGTATTGTTCCCATCGTCGTCGTCATGATTGTCGTCACCTTCTTCGTCTTCTTCTTCTTCTTCATCAACTTCCTGCAATTCCGACATGCCTTCATCATTCGCAAAGTGCAGCTCGAGATGCTTGAGCTCGGGTGCGTAGCGGAGCAGGGCACGCTGGGCCTGGCGTGGGGTGAATTGTTCGTCGCCCGAGGTGGCGCCGCCAGCATCGTAAGCGAAGCTTTCCAAGTTGGGACAGGCGCGCAGCAGGTTGACGAGGACGTTGCGGCCAAAGGTGCTGTTGACAAAACGCAGCTCCCGCACGTGTGGGAGTACTGGGATCGACTGGGTGCACCAGCTGATCATGTAGCCCCAGAGGGACTCGAGTCGAGGCGCCGCCGTCAACAGCTGCGAGGCCCCTTGGATGCTCGTGCCCAGCTCCGTGTCGGTGTGGGTGATGTGGAGGTGACGCAGTCGCGGGAGGCTACCGGGAGTCGAGAAGGGAAAGTCGGCGCGGTATCCGCACGAGGCAAAGAGGTCTTGGATATTGGGACACATGGCAATCAGCAGGCTTTGGACAAAGTAATCCCTGTCGGCTGCCAGAAATGCCCCGGGCGTGGTATGCCCTCCCTCATTGGCGGAGCTCGGGTTCGGGAGAAGGCCGCCTGGGGCATGCTTGGCCGCGATTTGCAGGAGCAAGGCATTGTCTTCGTCGACGGTACCTACCGAGTCGTTGTACCGGTCCGAGACAACGTCAATGTACAGGTTGGTGACGTGGCGGCACAGCTCGGGCTTTTCGTTGAGGGTGCGCACTAAATGCACCGAGGCGCAGGGTTCGTGGTAGAGAGCCCGTGTCGCCACGTCGTTGAGGGTCCAACATGTCCTGGCTAACGCTGCGAGTGTCCTGAGCCGGGGGTCGGGACCGGGAAGTGGCCCACCGGCACCCGCGCTGCTCCAGAATTTGCGATGGCCGCGCCGTTGATGGTCCGGTGTGCAATGCGGGCAGAGCGCCTCGGCAATGCCGCAAAGCACCGTCGCGGGAAGCCGATCAAGCACGACCATTTTTGGGGAGTTGCATGTGAATTTTCAAATCTGGTGCGGGAATGAATTTTGCGCAAGCAATATTGATAGTGCCACAACAACTAGAGACGCGTCCGCGTTTTAAACTAGAGAGAGACGCGAAATGAACGCGGTGAGGGGTGATCCGGTCTAGAGAGCAGGCAGAAGTGGAGTTGCCCTTGGCTGCCTGACTGTGCCTCAAGTCAGGGGATGTGTTGTTGTGTGCGACGAATACAGTCACACAACCTGGATTGCTCCGCCACGGCAACTTGCTGCGCCGTACTGTGTCCGAAAACGTGAGCCTACCAGCCGAGTCCAGTTTGGCCCACGTCATATCTCGACGAATTTTCAAGCTGAAGTCTCCGATGCCCGGACAAGTAAACGCGCACGACATTGGCGGTTTTGCGGCACGAGCATTGCTGGACCCATAGCGGACCGCTCAGCCCGAACGGGAGGCGGAGGAGCGGCCCGACAACTCGGTTCCCTCTCTTGGCCAAGCCGACTGAGGGTCGCTTCTCGGCCAGCGACCAGGGCGACGAGGCTTCAGCGAGATGGATATCTCGCGTTCGGATCGGGCAGGTCTGGTCTCTTGGAGAATAGCCACGGGCCCCCAGGAGGTCAGGATGTATGGGTTCCGTGGCATGATCCATCCGAAGGCGGGAGGCGCGTGCAGCTGTGCGCTCAGGGAAACCCCCGTGTTGGCACCGTAGCAGACCTTTGAGCTTCCCGAGTTGTCGGCGTGGGCCGTGATATAGACCTGGACGTAGCCGTCAGCGACGAGGCTGACCTCGCACGGGGTCGATGCGCGCCAGCGCTTTGTTGAAGGTGATGCCGAAGCTGATAGTCGGTTTGACGTGCGCCGTGATCTGCCCGTGAGCATCAAAAGTCCACTTGAAGCTGGGAGCTTGGGCGTTCGAGCCGATCTCTTCCCTGGCATCAGCCCGATTCGCGGGATCGTACGAGGGGCCCTGGTCTGGAAAGGTCTGTCGGACGTTCCAGTGCGCGAGCGTGACGTCTGCCTGGAGGTGTCCCTAGATGGCCACATCCATGTTGACGGAGCCAAAGATGCGCATGTTCGGCCCGACGGCGACAATGCCGGGGACAGCGAAGGTGGCACCGAAGTTCTGCATGCCGAAAAGCTCAATGTCCCCGGTGGCGTACGTTTGTCGATACCAGCGCGTCTAGGGTGAAGGTGGCCTTCACCTCGCCCCTGTTTTTGAAGTACAGATACGAGTGGCTGAGGTCGGGGATCGCTCCCAGCTGCCAGATAATCGTCAGGCTGAACGCCGTGTCGACGCTGATGGACGTTTGAGCTTGCACATTTAGGTGTGCCTCCACATCGACGCCGTGGTACGTGCACTGGAACTCCTCATTGAGCAGGATGATGGTCAGCTGCTGGGAAATGGAGTGTGTGATCTCGGGTGCAGCATCGGTAACTCCGAACAAGCCCTTCAGCCAGTCCAGAATGTCGCGGCCGAACCAGCGGGTATGCAGCTCATCACGGCTGATGAGTCCGGCATTGTAATCTTCCCTCCGCGCTTCCTCAAGCCAGCGCTTGTGGTTGCCTCCCAGATCCTGAGAATCGGTGAACGATTGCATTTGCAGGGATTATAAGTTCTGGGGGGGGGGGAATTGACAACTCTGGACCGCTTCACCAGCCGATGGGGGATATCCTGCTTCCTTGACGGCTTCATGTCCTTGGCCACGGCGTAACGCCCCGGACCACAGCCCCTGCGGCATCTCCAGAATGGTTCCCGCGACGCCTTTTCCGAGCCCGATCTTATGACAGTTACTCTCCTCGGAGTCATCCGTACAAAACATGCGGATCGTGTGCTCACCCTCGGTCACGGCGTCGAGTTTTATTTGGACAAGGGGAGTGAGGTTGGCTCACCAACTCTGCGTAGCCCGGAACCGCTGTCAACAGTACCATGTATGCCAGCGCGGGTCCCAGATCAACTTGCAGCGGCGGCAAGAGGTAAGCCATACACGTCCAGACGGTGTCGGAACTCTGACATGTCCAGGCGGAAAGCCAGGATATCTGCCTCGACGGACCCGGCAACTTGCTCCAGGATGGCGGCATCACCGGCATCAGGGGGAGTGTAATAGATCTGCAACGAAGGTCGAGGTTGCGCCTTAGATTCGATTCTGGTGTAGACGCTGACGAAAGGAGTACCATCGTGCGAGACGAGAGAGATTCGCCGGCTACCTCTTTGGTGACACGTCGTGGCAGGGCGCCGCCGAGGCTCTGACGTGGTGGCATCGTGGCGACCGAAATAGCAAGGTTTTTTTTTTCAAGTCTGAAGGAGACGTCAAAGACACGGTCCAGGCCAGAGAATATCATTTACTCTCACTGACATCTGGCGCAATACCAAGCAAGGCCTAAGCCACCCACCATACAACCAAACCAAAAAGCAAAATGAAGCTCCATATCCTCCTTACATCTCTCACCGCCCTAAATACACCTACACCTGAGACTACAAATCCCAAAACTTGATGACGCCGATAACCCAGATTTATAAGTGGGGGTTTTGGACGCATCGCGAGGCTATTCCGTTACAAGTCACCGGGCTGGTTGAGAAGCGGCTTTCGTACTAGTATCTTGAAAGGGATGCGAGAAAAGGATGGGAAGCTGTCTAGGTAGCTGGTATCTGTGGATGTGTTAGTTGGTAACTTGTTCCTTCCAGTGACAGGACTTTTCCGTTCAAGGGTACGGTATTTGATCGACGTTTCTCTTTGGCCGCGGAAGCGCTGCTCTACTTCGGTGGAAGCATGAAACAGAGGGGTGGTTATGATCTGGGGTAGGGATCCGTTTATGTAGTCGTAATTTGGCTACCTTAACTCTGAGCCTATCAATTCAACGGTTTCTCAATCCCCGTTTTGTTTTTTTGCAGTGTACATTCTTTTTTCAATCGTTGGATTGGTCACCATTGCCGCCAAATCGGCAGCCGATGCACCCTAGACCTCTGGCTTCAAGCCACTACATGTGCTCAGCCGCACCCCGAATCCGATCGGCTGCAGGAGGCTTTGACAAATCAACGGGTGCCCGGCATATCCGGGGTGCCATCGGCTTGCCAAGCATAATTTCTGCCTCTCTCTCTCTTTTCTGGCTCTCGCAAAATATTACGGTAATTTGGATGAAAGAATCTTGCATCAACAGAAAAGATGGTGGAAGAGGACGAGCACATCGCAATTGCCAGGAGAGGCTTGGACGAAGCGATCACGAGACTCTCTGAGAAGCTTGCGGAACTTTCCGATAACGGACAAAAACAATCGCCGTCGTTGACCTCTCTGGTAAAGCTTCAGCCCCGGGCGAACTCGGATGACGGCGAAGATGGCAGCGCTGTCGTCAACCAGCTGATCAGCGTCAGTCTTGACAGCTATTCTAGAACCGGAAGTGCCGATAAATCCACAAGACGCCTACGCGACAAGGTGGCGACCTTTGTTTCGAGCCTGCTGCCGCTGACGTCGGTTGCTCTCGGGGTTGTCGGCAAAGCGTTTGACGCCTCGCTGATGGGAGTCCCCATCTCGGCCATAACCAACGGGGCATGCTTTCTCGTCGACGTCGCAATCAAGGAGCGCGACCGCAAAGAGCTCTTACTCGCCGAGCTCGACCGGATCACGTACCAGGCGCGACGCGTCCACGAGATGCAGCGCTATCCCGACACAATACTGCTTCCCCTGCTCCGAGAAAGGTCGCTCAACCTCCTCACGGCCATCGCCTGGTTCCTCACGGGGGCGATCGAGTACCTCGCGCGGAGCTTCACCAGCCGGATTGCCAAGTCGGTGTTCAAAGGCGTCGATGTATGGCAGACACGCACCTCGCAGTTGCATCTCGCATGCGAGGAGTACGACCAAGCTCTGCTCCTGCAGGTTGCCAGCGAACTCCTCAAGCGGTCTTTGTCTCACCAAGCCCAAGGGAATCTCGTCGCCGCCGCCGCCGCCGCCGACGATGACGAAGATGCCAAGATCAGAGGCTGGCTGCAGCCCTCTTTGGCAGAGAACGAGTCCAAGAGGATGGCGACCCTGCAGCAGCGAGCCGAGGGCACCCTGAAGTGGGTGCTGGACCTGACGGAACTCAAGGCGTGGCGACTGGCCGAGAATCCCGGCAGAGCCACAACACTCTGGCTCACGGGGCTTCCGGGCGTGGGCAAGTCGTGCATCGCCGCATACATCTGCAGCCTGCTCCCCGCGCAGTATCCGGACGACGTCGTGCTTAACTTCTTTTGCAAGCGCGACGCCGCCAGACTCAGCTCGGCAGTCGACATCGTGAGGACGCTGTGCTACCAGCTCACGCGGAGCCAAGATGACTTCTACCGCCGGTTTCTGCGAGAGGCGCCCGACCTGCCAAAAGGGAACGGCCATTCCAAAGACGACCTCTGCTTTTTCGTGGATCGACTGCTTAAGAAACCCATCATCAGCGCCGGCCCCAAGAACAGGACCATCTTCATCGTCCTCGACGGTCTAGACGAGCTGCTGGAAGACTCCAGCCCCACTGCTGCCGCCGGCGGTAGCGGCTCGACGGCCAAGATAGATGTGGAGGTTCTCCTGGAGCAGCTCGTCACACTTCCGCAGGTCAAGATTCTGGTGACTAGTCGTCCATTGCCCGAACTCGACACGATCCTCGCCGCCGGGCCGGGAAGGACCGTCAGGCAGATCGGATCCCGAGACAACGCCGAGGACATTGAGAGTTACGTCGCCTACCGAGTGGCCAGGTCGTCCAAGCTCCATCAGGGCTTTTCCAGCCTGCACGTCGACCCGGTCCGCTTCTTTACATCCAGAGCCAACGGCATCTTCCTGTGGGTTTCGATGGTCCTAGACGTGCTGGAGCGGGGGCCCAACTCGCTCAGCGCATTCAAGCAGTCGCTCGACGAGATCCCCCCAACCATGAGCAGCATCTACGACGGCGTGTTCCAGCGCGCCCGTCAGAGGGGCTCTCTCGACCTCATCGTCCAAGTGCTGCACTGGGTCACCGTCTTACCAACCCCCTTCACCGTGCAGCTGATGAGGGTGGCCGTTGAGATCTCGACCGGGGACAAGGTACTGAGCATGGAGGACTTCCTGCGGACGGAATGCGGCTCCTTTCTCAGCCTCCTGCCGCGTCCGGGCACGGTTCGCGATACCGCGCCAAGCGAGGAGCGCCTCGAGATCCACATCGGCCACGAGACGTTCCAGGCTTGGCTGCTGGCCGGCAGCAGGCTTGGGTCCGAGGGACGCCAGGTCTCCCACGCCAAGGCGGCCACGGCGTGTTTGAACTGCATCGTCTCGGGAGATGCCAAGCCAGACTGGCGGTGCCTCAAGGCCTATGCCCTGGAAAGGTGGCGCTGGCATCTGCGATGCAGCATGGGCCTCAGCGGCGACCGACAGTTCGCCGAGCCCCAGTCGGTCCTCGAAGGAGGATCCGCCATCTCAACTCCCGGGACAGTAGCCGCCAGTCTGTTTCGGCAACTCTACCTGTTCCTCACTGCGGCGTCGGGCGAGTGGATCAAACAACTAGTGGAAGGCGAGCATGTCACGCATGACGACCTGTTCTGGGAGGTCCATCACACCTGTATCGAGGTCGCTGCGTGGTGTAGCGTCAATAAGAATGCCATCACCGATGCGGCCCTGGATGATCTGGACTTGGAAACCGCCGAGCTGGGCCGTCTCAAGACGTGGAGAGACGCTCTGCACAATCCTCAGGTCACGGCGCGGATGCTATGGCCCTCGGTGTGCCGCGCTTGGCTGTGGAGTACCAGTCCCCGCTGGAGGGTTCTCTACAGGTGCGTCGAGGTCTTGCACCGGCTCTACATCTACACGCACGGTGAAGGGCTGTTCGAGGAGCGACCCGAGACGGTACAGCTGCTCCGAGAAGAGGGAAGAGTCGCCGAGTTGAATGCCGCTTCCAGGGCCAGCGGCCATGGCGTGACTACGAGCGGCCAGCTGCACGGCACGCTGACGGTCCATTTCGCAAACACGATACTAAGGGCCAAGGAGCTCGAAGAGGGCGACCCGAACCCGGAGGCTGCGTACGCTTGTCTCGAATCCGTCAAGGCGGCCGGGCGCTTCGACGACCTCAGCGGTGTCTGCGCGGCCAACATCTCCGTCTTCTTTTACGAAATGTGGAATCGGGATCGCGTCGTGGCGGCGAGCGAAAATCCGCTGGGCATGGCCTTGGAAGCCATCCAAGAGGCCATCGATGACGACCCCGACGCTTGGCCCAGGAATTACTACCATCTGGGCAAGGTCTACTCGTCCATGGCCGGGCCCTACTACCCGGGCGAGCGGCACGACAAGGAGGAATACGAGAAAAAGTCACTTGGTGCCTACCGCGACGCAGTATCCCGCGATCCCGACCACATGACAGACGCGCGTCGGGAGGTGTACCAGGCTGAGGAAGATCATCTCCGGGAACAGGACCCACCCGCTTTGGACGCGGCCGTGGAGCTGCTGGAGCGCGCCATTGCCGACGACCCGGCGAACTCCGGGAGCAGGTGGTACCACCACCTTTTTGATATCCATAAGCAACGGTATGTCGCTGTTTCGCATCTTTTATTATCCGTGGCGCTTCCGCCCCCCCCTTTTTTTTCCTTTTTTTTATATGCATCTCTTTGGTATACTAACCCTGGCATAAAGAGGTGACCCCCCTGCGGCGAGGGATACTTACCGACGCCTGATTGCCTTTGATCCATCCTGGCATACCAGATGGCACATGATCGCTGATACGTGGATCGATGAGGAGCTATTCGACAAGGAACGAACGTTTGACTGGCGTAACTGGTGTGATGCCCTGCTCGAGGCCGTCGAGCAAGATCCCAGCTACGCCCACAGCTACTGGCGATCGTGGAAAGACAAGGCCGATGAGCTGACCGGGTACAATCATTTTGACCTCGCCATCGACATTCTGCGCTACGGTGTCGAGAAGAGCGCGACAAGATTGGATGCCTACGCGAGAGATGCATGTGCCGCGTTTTGCTTCGGCTTGGGCGAGACGCTCTGCGAGAAGGGCGACTGGGTCGAGGCTATCCCAAACCTGGAGGAAACCTTCGCGCAGGCCGACCGCCTCGATGTCTGGGGGAAGAGAAACACGTTAAAGTGGCTGTCGTGGGCGTACATGGCCGAGAAGAGGTGGGCCGACGCGATAGCCGCCGCCGAGAAGCGGCTGGCCATGGCTCCCGACCAGGACTGGGCGATCACTCGCGACACACGGCGCACAGCTGGTTGGGAGAAGCAGCCCTGCACGAGAAAAAATATGCGACCGCCATCAAGGAGTTCAAGGTGGCGATCCGGCTGAAGGAGGAGGTGCTGGCCGAGGACGCCGAGGGCAACCCGAAGATGCTGCACGAGGATCTGGCCCACTACCTCGTCGACCTGGGAATCGCATACGATCGGATGGGCAAGTCCAAACAGGCAGCGTCAATTTTCAGCAAAGCCCTCCCGCACGTACAGCATATGCTCCAAGAGAAGATGAAAATGCGCGAGCGTGAAGGCTGCATGTGGCGGAGGGAGGGCCGCTGCCACATGCTCTTGGCGTGGACGCTCGAGCGGCAGAGCGCCGATGCCGTCTCGGCCGACCCGAGGATCCTACAAGAGTACGAGCTCGCCGAGTGGGTTTTCCAGAGGACCGTCTACGTAGAAGATGACTTCGTCGAGCTTGGTGATCTCGCGGCGGCCGAGGCAGCCATCCAACGAGTTCGATCCGGTCTTGCCTACGCTTATCCCGATGACGAAGCCTTTCTAAGGGAGAGGCTGCGGTTGAAGATTGGCTCGACGCGGGCAGACTGGGCGAACCGCGACTACAAGTCCGAGGTCCAGAAGCCGAGACAGAGGGGTCATGCATAGGTACATGTAGCTGCGTGCTGGAAATTGAATATCCACCATTTAACAAATTTTCCTAAATGCTTGAGACCGGCCCTGATATCGTGTCGATCATATTGC
>Ga0247760_1003443_pt1 | contig 10258 bp, 11 predicted proteins | sample UWRJL171409R4_FD_179936 | JGI IMG/M metagenome (GOLD analysis project Ga0247760, IMG submission 179936) | Plant litter microbial communities from Arlington Agricultural Research Station in Wisconsin, United States - UWRJ-L171-409R-4 | ecosystem: Environmental > Terrestrial > Plant litter >...
AAGAAAAATCGCTGCCACAATACAAGACAGCTGCAGCTGAATCACATCACACCACACCATACTAGGCTTTGAGGTGAGGTCTTTATTCTGACTGCGTGCCAGGACTGAATCTGGTATTGTGATTCGTACGGGCATTGTTACGTCGCTCGCCTTGTCTCGAACACCTCACTTACTACAGGTAGGTAGGTACCTTACTTGAGAGATGAGGTTAGGTACCTATCCAAGCCATCTTTGGGCCAACACAGAAAATAGTTTCCCATCACAGTACGTGAGCCCAACACAACAATTGTTTCAGAATACCTGCCTGCCTGCCTGGATCGCGAGGCACGCTGAACGTTGTTTCCCTACAGCCATTGTTTGGTGCCAAGTTTTGCCTCGTCTAATAGAAACTGGAAGAGACATTTCCGGGGGCATATAAAGGGGAACCAGACCAGTCCAGACAGCCACAACAACAAACTTCTTCAACTCAACTCCAGTTCAGTCAAGTCAACTCAACAGCACACACACACATCCCTCTTTCGTCCCCACATCTCTTTGCTATCTTGCTCCCTGTTTATATCCTCCTTGCCCGCTTCAGTTGGTCGGTTAGCATAATGACCGCCCCTTCCACCAACCTCAACGCGCCGACGTTGACCAGCCCCAGCCGTCTGCGCAAAGTCGATGTTCTCCGAGAAAAGAATATCGGACAATACCTGACCCTCCCGCAGCTCGTGGCCGTGGGCGACCAGAGTTCAGGAAAATCCTCACTTCTCGAGAGTATCACGGGAATTCCCTTCTCCCGCGGCCAGGAACTCTGAACGCGCTATGCTACGCAAATCACCCACCATCGCGATGATTTAGCACGTATTGAAGTGGGAATCATTCCGGGGCCGAATACGTCGACCGAACATGCGGAGCGTCTGAAAGCGTATACGCGCCAGGTCAGTTCGGATCAGGATTTGTTGAAGGAGTTTACGTCGATTTTGGCCGAGGTATGTTTTTGTCCATCTCTGCCACTGGTACTTCTATAGAGAACTTGACCAGATTCTGACATGTTCTGCAGGTCAACGCGGCCATGGATATCCGCAGCGAAGCCAACCCGCGCGGGTCACATACCTTTTCCCAAGACATTCTCAAGATTGAGAAGTGCGGCCCCACCGAGGATTACCTGACCGTGATTGACGTGCCGGGGATTTTTTGGGCCACGGCCGAGGACATCACTGTAAAAGACCGTGACCTGGTGAAAAATATGGTCACGCGCTACATCAAAGACGACCGCACCATTATCCTCGCGGTTCTTCCCGCCAACGTCGACCCGGTTACCCAGGAGATTCTCGAGTTGGCCAAGGAATACGACAAGACGGGCGAGAGGACCCTGGGCGTGCTCACTAAGCCTGATTCCCTCCAGGAACGGACCCAAAAGAATTCGGTTTGTAGTCTTGTTCTGAGGAAAAGACATCCCCTGGCGCTTGACTACTATGTCGTCAGAAACCGAGGCGGAGACGATGATAATGACGGTAATTCTGCAGATGTCAACCTCGCTGAACGAGAGAGCATGTTTATGGAAGAGCCCTGGAGTACCCTCCCGCGAGAGCGTGCCGGGGTAGCTGCTTTGCGAGGCCGACTGCAAGAACTCCTCGGCCTGGTCACCGACCGGGCATTTCCCAAGCTCCTGAGCGAGATGCGCAGTCTGTTCAATACCGCGGAGAAGGAATACCTAGCGCTAGGACCGGTGCGACACACCGAGCGGGAACAACAAGCCTATCTGACCAAGATTGCTGGAAAATTTCAAGAATACGTCCGCGACGCCCTGGCTGCGAATTATTCGTATGATGAGACTTTCGACCAAGATAAGAACATGCGGCTCATTACGACGGTGGTCAACCTCGCGGGTGAGTTTCGTCGCGAGTTTGACGAAACCTCACATACCCATGCCTTTAAGCCCGCCGTGTCGGCCAAGGGCGATGCTGCGAGTGGTGCTGGTGATAATGCCGATGCTGGTGAAGCTAGCCGCAATGAAGTGTCGAGTAAACCTGGAAGTGACTCCGACGACGACGAAAAGGGTCCGCAGCCCTTCATCGCATCCCTCAACGAGGCACTCCTCGCCTACACCGAACTCAGCGATGTGTTGACCCCTTGCCCGCCCATCTCCAGTTCCACCGACGACATCACCCCCTGGATCCAACAGATGCGCAACCTGTCTCGCGTCGTAGAACTCGGCACGTTTGGTCCCGCCATGCTGGCTAGTGCGTTCCGGGAACAATCGCGGAAATGGCTCCCCCTGACGAATCGGTATATCTCCCGCGTGATCCTCTCGGTGCATCGCTTCTTTCACGCCGCACTAACCCACGCCTGTCACGATGCGCGAACCCGCGAGAGACTTATCGCCACGGTAATGGATGACCTACTTGATCGGTATACCGCGGGCTTAGCCCATGCCCAAATGCTCGTGGACATTAAGCAGGAGAAACGACCCTACACGCTCTCGGAGATGTTTAATCGGACGTTACAAACCTCGCGAGGCCGACGGGTGGTAGTAGCGTTGCGGGCCAAAGCGCGGCACGTGAGGGAGTGGACGCCCACCAACCAACATATGGCCCTGCCCGACGCGAAACTCATGGTGGACTTTGACGAAATCGAGGGCGCGATCACAAATCGCAGCAGCAACACGGCGTATGAAGAGGAGGATATCCACGACATCCTCGAGGCGTATTACCATGTGGCGGAAAAACGGTTTGTCGATAATGTGTGGCATCAAGCGGTTGACCATGTGCTCTTGTCGGGACCGAAGTGTCCGTTGGGCCTGCTCAGTGAACAGTGGGTGGTGGGGTTGGACAAGGACAAGCTCGAGGTGGTGGGGGGCGAGCCGAGAATGGTTACCGAGAAGCGCGAGGCGTTGCGGAAGCGCATGCGGGATCTGTAGGAGGCGGTGGCGGTGTTGAGGTGATGGCGATGACTGGGATGCGTCCTCGAGGAACAGCAAGGCAGGAGCAAAGTGAGTGGTGCCGGCTGAGGCAGGTGGGTGCCTAGCGAGGTCCCTCAGTCAAACCGGCAACAGAAAGAACCTTTGTGTGCGTGTGTGCGCCGCCAGAGCCTTGGAAACTCTAAAATCTCAACCGTACAAAAGAAGCTGAGCTGACAGCAAAATGGTGAACCTTCTCTTCTTCCTGTCTTTCCTCGTCGTGTGCATGAGACCGAAATAGCCCATCGTACTTGCCAGCTGGGAATCGACCACCCCACAACGCTGCATCGTGCTGTTCCGAACCAGGAAGGAGCCAGAGAGAGACTCTTGCCGAGTCGGGCATGATTGACTCTGCCTCCAAACACGATTGACTTCCACTCCACACACCAAACTCCCACTCCAAACATCGTTGACTCCAGTGCCTGATCAAAGATTTACATAACCAGCAGTCTCACTGAGCAAGTCATGCCTCAGCATCCGCCTAACTAATCTGTCCAAACACCGCACACGTCGAAAATAGATAAGAAATCACATAGGGCCGCTATCGCCGAAGGACGATGTATCTGCATTCCAAAACTGGAGAAAAATACCACCTACAAAGATCTCAAGCAACTGCTGGTCAATACGGGGCTGGACAGCTTTGTGCACTTGTGTGTCGGAACACTCAAAAATCCCGACAAGTCCAAAACGCCGTGGTGCTTGGTCTACTTTCCCACCCCGCAAGATAGCCAAACGGCCATAAAAGTCCTCAAGGGCAGAGAATTTCGCGGCTGCGAGCTGCAACCTTACATCAGCCAGGCCCGGGGAGGTCCGGCTCCGCCACGCAACGGACTCTACGTTACAGGTCTCGGCCCTATGCCAAGAAAGAAGCAAAGCGACGCTGAGCTCCGCACAATTTTCGTCGGGTTTTCCATGTGAGTTTTTCCGCCACTTTGCCGACTCAACGTCAAATATACTGATGCAAGGGTCTGGCCTCCACTCCAGAATCAAGGTGGGTCAACGCTCCAAGAAAAAGTCCGGCCGCTATGCTGCTATTGTCACATTCGACACGCTCAAGGAGGCCATCAAGGCCCGGATCGCGGTTGACGGAACATTATGGGACGGACGCAGACTCTCCATCCGCCGCGCCAAGACTCGTGGTTTCGCGAGATCCAATGTTTCGAGCTCTGAGGAAACCGAGGAGTCGAGTCCTACCGAGTCTGAGGAGTTAAGCTTTACGGAGCCTGGGGAGTTAAGCTTTACGGAACCCGGGGAGTCGTTTTCCCATTGGCCGGACCCCCGAAGAGCACTCCGACGTTGGCGTTCATTGTCAGAGCCCGGAATGAGATCCTGTAGGGGTTTATGGGGCTACGTGACCAGGAGGGGCGCTTCCCGCCGCCCAAGTACATGTAGCGACACAACTTCCAGCTTGTCAATTGGCTGTTACGTTAGTGGTTTCTGAATACAGCGATAAACCAGGATATCTTCTGGTAGTTTTAGATATCAAATAATGAGTTTTGCGTCTGACTTGACGACAGCCACGATGTCTCCTATGCCAGATAAGTCACGAACTGGGCCAACGGCCTCCCAGCAGCGGCCGAGCGGGAAACCGAAGTGGCAGCGTATCTCTTCGCCAAGGCAAGGGAGAGGGAGAGGGGAAGGCTTCGGAGAGAATCGTGGAAGGAGCGCTCTCAGGTGCGATAGGAGCAGCATCGTGTTTGGGCGGTTCACGAGGATATCGTTCAACAGAACATACCAAAATTTCCTCGTCTACGGCAGGTCACGAATGGTTGGGAGTCATCGGCGAGCAGAGAAATGTTGAAGGGGCAAAGGAAAAGGACAGGACAGGTGATCGGTGCACATGCACATTCATGCCCAATTCTGCCTTGACGCTTTGGACAACGCAGAGTTCGTCTGCGCCTGCCTCCACAGCAGTTGCCCGGCTGAGGACGTCGGCCAATTGAGTCGTCGTGTCCATAAAATTCTTCTCGGGGGTGTGGGGGCAACGCAAGTCTTCGGGGCAGCCGTCATTGTCGGCTTCTTTCAGAGCCTGCTCCCAGAGCCTTGCCCAAAACCAGCCCAACAGTAGTAGGTCTTTCTGTCCCCATTTATCACACCGAGATTAGCAAATCTCATGCCTTCAACATGGACTCGTATCTTGCAGCCGACATTGTGACACACCGCGGGGTCATTCTTGACGATGGCACAAGGAAGGCGTTGATCCAGTCAATGTGGCCCCTCTCTTCGGAGAATCTCAAGTGTTGCAATTTGTTGACATATTTTGACTATTTCGCAAAGCAGTGTCACATTTTCTTCAGTCACAAAGGCCAACTCATTGCAGTGAGAACCTATCAAGACATCACACATATCATCGCCGATTTCCAACGTGGCCTGTCTCGGAATCAGCTACGGGAGTCTCTCCTTCAACACCTACGCGTGCACAATGGCGAGCCGTCACTCGAAATCGACGCGGATGTTCTAGACAGAACCATCGATTTTGCTGCGCGTCTATTTCTGATGATTGGGATTGGGGACGTGCCTCACAGTTTCGAAAATGGGGCAGCACTCAAATAGGTTGATGGTTCGATAGCGCAGTTTCTTTGCCAGCGATTTGACCACACCCCGGGTGATGCTTCGAGCCACGGCGACGTCAAGCTTCCCAAGTATTTTCACGCACAAAACCTTGAGAGAATAGCTGGGATCAAGTTAGAATGGACATCCAATCTTGCGGATCATCTCCGCATGAAAGACGACGAGGAGTTGTCGATTTTCTGCTACCCGTCGTTCCTCAACCTCCACAAGACGAGGCACGTTTGTTTCCACTGCCCCCGCGGACGACTAATTATCTGTACTGACATGAATACCTGTCAAAAGTGACCTATTCGCCGACGGTTTCATCGATGAAACCCTTCGCACACTCAAGCTTCTCTTCCCACACAACGACAAGGGCGTCAAGAAGTGGACATTGACACTGCCCGCTGAAGTCGAGCGGGAGATTGCATTTGGTAGTCTCCGAACCGAGTTCAGACAGATGGAAAAGTTTAAGTACTGGAGAGACCGACTAGTCATTCTCAAAGAGGTCTTTGACGAAGCAGAGCCCAAGAGTCTACGGCAGTGGTGGTACGGCAAGCAAAAGCGAGTGCAATGGTACAACTTTTGGCTGGCCGTCCTGGTCCTGGTCCTAGGCACCATCTTTGCGGTTATTCAGAGTATTCAGGGAGCATTGCAGGTTTACAAGAGTTTCTATCCGTCGTCATGATACGCAAGGAATTTTGCCAAGATAATGGGAAAGGGAGGGAGGGGGATGCGATTCAAACAATCGGCCGTGTTCTCCATCGTTCAAGTACCTAACCATGACAAACGTAATTTAGGCATTTAAAACATGTTTGATCAATTCAGCTACACAATTTATGTGATGCTCCAACATTCTGAATTTTGGGGGCCCGATGAGAGGGCTAACTCTATTTCCCTCATACCAGACGCACAGGCTGCCCATGTCTACTTTTAATGCCGAGATCCAAACCTTTTTACATGTCCGTTAGATCAAGAGTATAATAGCTGGACCATAAAGCCACTGCCGGGATCCACATTGAAGATATATATGTATGTTGGGCCGTTGCAATATTGTATTTCATCGCCCGATTCGGACACGCCCCCTTTTTCTTTGCCGATCCCAGATCATTTTTTTTCTTGGCGCCAGCGACATGCAGGGGTACTATCATGCCTATTCCGCCTATCGCATGGCTTGTTATCGCATGTCTACGTCGGTATCGCAACATTAAATTGGCGGCTGTATTCGTCACACCCACTCCGAGAACGACTTGACTTGACCGTGAGTAGAGTGATCTAATCATCTCGTCAGGATCTCTCTCATCCGTTCCTCTACGTCCCGAAATGAACCCGTTCAAACGATTTCAGCCACTCCTCCGTATGAACATGACGTGAAGCAACGGAAAGCTAGGATTTGATCGGTTGGCGGGGTTAATTGGTTACCTAGGAGGAGTCAATGTCAGCCGTCGGCCGTCAGTTTTCTTGGCAACCCCATGCATGCATGCATGCTGACAGGTTTTGGGGCTCATGGAAGCGATCCTTCAGCTGACGTGAACATACGGAATGAGCCGCAAATTGAAATTTATCAACAACTTCAACTCACAACCTACATCAGATCACTGCATCACATCACGACAACGATCTCAAATTCTCAACAAGTGAAACGCTAGAAACCGAGGAAAAAGGCGGTAAACACAAAAAAAAAAATGATGGCGTCAGAAATTCCCCCCGGCCATCTCGGCAACCTCACGCCCTACGAAGAACATCTCCTGCAACACGCCTGGACGCATCTCCTCCGCCTTACTCTTTCCGAACATGAACACGAACCTCTGCATCCACGTATCCCTTTACTCACGTCGCTTCTTCATTCCCGCATGCCTTCTATTTTCAATAGTAAAACCATTGCTAGGAATGGTGGTGGTATAATTACTCTCCGCCAGCTTTTATGGAACATTATTCTCTCCGACCACCCCGACGCCACAGTCTTGCGCTTCTTACGCGCTCGGAAATGGAATATGCCTGAGAGCATGGGCATGCTATGCGCGACGCTGGAGTGGCGAAATGTTTCGTTTCTGGACAGCGCGTTAGTTTTTTACGGCGATAGTGTGGATTTGTTACCTCCTCCGCCTTCTTCTCTCAGTGACGATGAGGAAGAAGATGGGAACGGGAAGAACGGGAAAAGGGTAAAGAAAGAGAAAGGAAAAAAGGGAAAAGGGGACATGAATTCCCTAGCTGCCCAATACCGTACCGGAAAAGCCTATACCCGCGGCGTGGATCGCCAAGGTCGTCCGGTGTTGGTTGTGAGAGTCAGACTGCATGATCCGGCCGCGCAAACGGAAGAGGCGATGGAACAGTTCGTGCTGCATAATATCGAGACGATGCGGACGGTCATGAACCATTTCTCTTCTTCTTCTTCAAATGACAACAATAACAACACCACCACCAACGGCGACAACCAGAACCCCAACACAAGCCAGAGCGAAGGGGAATGGGAGAAAGGGGGTGAGAAAGGAGGAGGAGGAGGACGGGACAGAGTGTGCCTGGTCTTTGACCTCTCCGGATTCTCCCTCAAAAACATGGATTTACATCTCGTCAAGTTTTTGGCCAGAGTGTTTGAGGCGAGATATCCCGAGACGCTGGGAATCGTACTGGTGCATCAGGCGCCGGTAGTTTTTGGCGGTAAGTTGGCCTTTCTCCGCAATACCCATCGAAGAGTCTGGGAAGAGGGGAAATGGGTGATGAACTGACAGGATACCAGGAGTCTGGAAAATGATCCGTCCGCTTTTAGATCCTGTCATTGCCTCCAAAATCAAATTCACCAAAACCACCCAGGACCTACAGGAATTCATCGCCCCAGAGAATCTGCAGGCCTGTTATGGTGGACTGGATAACTGGGAATACCAATACCGAGAACCCATCCCCGGGGAGAACGCGCCCATGAAAACGGCGGAGAGAGAAAAAGTGCTAGTCGAGAGAGATGCGCTCATCCTCGAATTTGAACGCTTAACCGCACAATGGGTGGGCTGGGATCCTGTTTCGGTCGAGGCGAGAAAATTGAATGCCGACCGAGATAAACTGATAGCGCGGCTGAGGGAGAGTTTCTGGCGATTGGATCCGTACATGAGGGCGAGGACGCATTATCATCGGTTGGGAGTGATTGATGGACGAGGGGGGGTGGATTACAAGGCGGAGAGGTAGAATTGAGAGCAACAACATCCGTGCTTGGTCGGGAGAGCGCATATGATGGAGAGTGCGGATGATGGGGTGTGCTCTTCAGACACTATCGAGTATCTGACATGCAGATGCGATTCCCGATCGGAGGCTGGTGATGTGCCGTGTTTCATTGCTCCGACTGAGGTTGACGGCTGAGACTAGAATGATCGGGGTGAAAGGTTTTTTCCAGGCCTAAATCCTGTGTTTGTGGGCTGTGATTACGTCACGACTATGCCATCGCTCCTGCCACAAGGCCAGCAGACTCCATGACGGTAGGCCAGTGGCTGGTCCAATGACCCAACGGCGTGCCCAGACAAGTCGCGCTGGTGCCAGGAAGGTGGTACTGGCGGCATTACCGAGTGTGTGGTGCCGGAATGTTGCGAGTCGAGGTGACATGGACCTCTTGGAAGTGGATCCAGGCGTCTTTAATTCGCTTCAAGTTGATCGCGCGCCCGTGGCAAGCAGTCCTTGAAGAAGGCCCTAGAAATTGCTAGCTCCACCGCCCCATGCTGCAATTGTGTTAGCGCTGTAGCCACCGCTAGGGTGCTCCGACTCGCCAAACACAGTCCCCACAATAGTTAATAGGATTGCCACTGCTGAGATTGAGATTTCGTCGCGCTGGGTTCACATTTGGCTTCCACCTTTCTCACCAACACCACTTTTTGGATCCCCAGCACACACGCCACAACCATGGATTCATCCTCGAAGGTCCTCTGCGCGGGTTTGCTTGAAGTTTTTGAGCCGCCCTCGTCGAAGTCAGACCTCAACAACGGGCATGAAACACCTGGTTGCCCTGCACGTGGCCTTCTCGGCCCCGCAGGCAGTAGCCTCGTTTGCCGCGTCCACAGTCAGAAACACTGCGAAACATGCCACATCGGTTTCTACAGGGTGATGAGAGCAATCCTCGACGGCTTTTTCAGCAACGGAAATGAGGAGGATGAAAGGCTCTGTGCGAAATGCCGCGCCCTCCTCGATGACGGCAAGGAAGAAAAAAATGACCAGACGAAGGGAGAGACCAACAACAAGACGAAGCCAAAGACCAACAAGGTGAAGCCAGAGACCAAAAAGACTGAGTCAGAGCCCAAAAACAAGACTCAGCCAAAAACCCCAGCTTATGTTGCGGTTCCCGTACAGCCTGTGAGACAGCCCGTGAGCAGAGACGCCGCTCCCGACAACAGCGAGGAGGGTGGCGCGAAGGAAAAACCCAGCACCAAACCGAAAACTCGATGGTTTGTCTCGCGTCCCCGGGGGTTCATGAAACAGCCCGTGAAAGCAGGTGCCGGTAAAACCTTCCCCACAAGATTTGTCCCTCCGTCAGATTCGGTTTCCCCTTCAGAGCTGTTTTCCGGTAAAGCCCAATTTGGAGAGGTCTTGAGGTAAGTAAAAATCCCTTGTCAAAAAAAAACCCGAAAAAAAAAGGAGACTTATCTGTCTTTGTCTAGATACGTTCTGCCAAATGACCCTGGCACGATGCTCATTCGCACCGACGGGGCGTGTCTCGCCAATGGCCAACAGAGCCCAAAGGCTGGTTGGGCTATTTGGCATGGAGAACGGTTCTCGGGTGAGAATCGTATC
>Ga0247760_1003444_pt1 | contig 10256 bp, 7 predicted proteins | sample UWRJL171409R4_FD_179936 | JGI IMG/M metagenome (GOLD analysis project Ga0247760, IMG submission 179936) | Plant litter microbial communities from Arlington Agricultural Research Station in Wisconsin, United States - UWRJ-L171-409R-4 | ecosystem: Environmental > Terrestrial > Plant litter >...
GCCAACCTCAACCTTTTTCTTCGACGAACCCCCTCCCAAAGCCTCAACCCCCAGTACCGACCCTACCACCTCCCCCTCCCCCAGTACCGACCCCACACTCCTCACGAACCTAAGTAGCAGCTACAACCTCATCAAAATCCTCATCTCCCTCCTCCAACTCCTCTTCGCCATCTCCACCCTCTACCGCACCCGCGGCAACCAAGTCGCTCGCTACGGATACGCCGCCTTTGGACTCACGACTATCCCTTACGCTTGGTATGTACCTACCTATGGATGGCATACTTCCAGCTGTGCTTTAGCATCCCTTTTCGGTCTTTGGTCTTTGATGGCTGCGGTCTGGAGGGATGTCCCTGTTGCGGGGGGAGGAACCGCTTCTGAGAGACCTTTTCATACCCTACCTACCCTTGAATAACACACCTGCCTTTGAAGAAGAAGCGTGCTGATGGTTTGTTTGCTACAGGATGTCTCTCGTGAATCTAGTTGGGAATATCCTCTGCCCGCAGTATGACTGTCTGTACCTGGTTGGGTCAGAGGGGCTGGATCAGCTCGAGGATCGGTTACGGCTTGGCACAGAGGAGGAGCGCAAACAATGGATGGTGCGAGGGACGGTAGGGAAGTTGACTGCCGAAGCGGATGACGAACTGAAGAGGGAGTGGGAGAAGCTTGTAGATGGGAAAGGGGAGATAGCGACTGGGGTGGGGAAGAGAAAGGGGAGGAGTTTCTGGGCGTTGGATTGGGAGCTGGGGACGGCGCTGGCGATGGAATCGGTGTCAATGAACTCGGCAAAGGGGAGATTGGGCTTGGTGCTGAGTTATTATATCGCGGCGGTGCCGATTGCGGTTGTGGGTGGGCTGTCGAGGTTTGAGGCCGGGAACAGCGCGCTATACCAGCGGGTGTGGACGATGATGTGGCTGGTGTTGGGATTCTCAGTGGGTGCGTTGTTGCCGCCGCCGGCGGATTACCTTGAGGGGCGGCCCGTGATTGGTGCCCGGTCACCACGGAAGAAGCATGGGATGGCCGGGATGTTGAGCCGTTTGAGCATCTGGTTCAAGGTCTTGCTCATGGTGTACTATGCAGCGCCGGCCATTGGGGGCTATGTTGTGGTTGCGCAGATGCTCACGGACTTTGGCGTTTGTTCGTTGAATCAGTTTCAGGGGTGATGGCGCACGAGAGGGAGGGTGCAGGTGGTAGAATTCCTACAAAGTCAAGGCACGCTAAAAGAACATGGGTATCCAACAAATAAATTACCATTAAAACTAAAGGTACCGGCTACCTTCACCCAGACTTAAGGAGAGAAACAGGCACCGTGCCAAGCCCATGCACCGTACCCCTCATCAGCGTCATTGCCCACTGGCAGCATCTAGAAGAAAGTGAGCGGCAAGGCATGGAAGTTGTCGAACCAGTATGTCGCCGTCTTGCCGTTGCCACTGGTCGCAACCGAGATTTCAAGCTTGGGAGACCCGCTGCAGGTGAAGGTATAACTGTACGAGCCCCAGGCGGCGCCGATATTGGTGTTGGCGGTGTTGGGGATGGTAACTCCCGCCAATTTGACGAAGACCGAAGCGGTAGAAGATATAGTCCCGGACTCCTTCGCGTCGAATGTGAGCCTGTAAGTGGTGCCGGACACACTGCAAAATATTAGTGTCTGTAAATCGCACTGAAAGAGAAAATTGACTTACCAGGTGAGGGTTTGGCTGACGGTAGCGGTGGCTGTATCCTTGGTGTAAAGTTTGACGGCCTTGCTGCTTCCTGAACCAGGACCGGCAACGGTGACGCTCTTAGTACCTGTAGTGGACAACCACGGCGTCCACCCAAAGTCGGGGTCCGTGGCATTCTCAAAGCCACCGTTCTTGATGACGGGCACCCACGTAGACTCTGCGGTGACAGTCGACGTGGCCGTCTCAGTCTTGGTGGCCCACTCGGTCAATGTGGCTGTGTCGGTCTCGGTCACTGCCCACCAGGCGGTGCTGGTCTCAGTTGCCGTGTTGGTGAGAGTTGCTGTGTCGGTGACAGTCGCAGTGTCGGTCTCGGTCACGGCCCACCAAGCGGTGCTGGTCTCAGTTGCGGTTTCCGTGTGGTAAACAGAGACCGTGTCGGTCTCGGTCACGGCCCACCAAGCGGTGCTGGTCTCAGTTGCGGTTTCCGTGTGGTAAACAGAGACCGTGTCGGTCTCGGTCACCGCCCACCAGGCAGTGCTGGTCTCTATCAGCGTGGAAGTTGCTGTGTCTGTGACAGTAGCGGTGTCAGTTTCGGTAACTGCCCACCAGGCTGTGCTGGTCTCGGTAGCCGTGTCGGTTTCCGTTTCCGTGTGAGTAAATACAGCCCAGTCAGTGGTGGTCTCGGTCAGCGTGTCGGTTGCCGTCTCGGTGTGGGTATACACGGCCCAGTCGGTGGTGGTCTCGGTTGCTGTCTGGGTCTCGGTCGCCCAGTACGAGGTCACGGTGGTCTCGGTCGCCCACGACGTCTCCGTCCAGGTGGCAGTGTCGGTCTCGGTCCAGATATCGGTAACGGTGTGCGTCTTGGGCGGGCGTCCCTTGCCCTTGCCACCCCATGCGGTTGAGGTCTCTGTCGCGGTTGCGGTCAAGGTAACCGTCACATACACATCCTCACCGCTCTCGGTGGCGGTCTCAGTGTAAGTGTACGTGTGCGTGATAGGCTCGGGGTGGGCCCAAGATGAAGTCCAAACGGGCCAAGTCGTGACGGTAGATGTCTCCGTAATGTATACATCCTCACCAGTTTCCGTAGCGGTCTCAGTGACGGTGTAAGTGCTTGGCTCAGGGTGGGACCAGCTTCCAGTCCATTCTGGCACCACGGTAGTCGTGACAGTTACATCCTCGAACGATGTCGCAGTCTCCGTGACCGTGTAGGTGCTTGGCTCGGGGTGGGACCAGCTGCCGCTCCACTCGGGCGTCACAGTCTCGGTGATATAAACATCTGAAAACTGTGTCGCAGTCTCCGTGATTGTATACGTACTCGGCTCGGGGTGAGACCAGCTTCCGGTCCACTCGGGGATCACGGTAGTGGTGATGTAAACATCATCAGTCTGTGTCGCAGTCTCCGTCGCGGTCTCCGTGATGGTGTGCGTGACGGGCTCCGCAGTGGTATGCGGCCACTGCCCGGGGCCGCCTCTCCCAGACCAAACCGGCCAGGTGGTCACAGTCGAGGTTTCAGTGATGTAAACATCGTCCCCAGTCTCGGTGGCAGTCTCGGTGGCAGTTTCGGTGACGGTGTGAGTAATGGGATCCACAGCAGAGTGCGACCAAGTCCCAGTCCACTCGGGCACCACTGTAGTGGTAACAGTGACATCCTCGAACGATGTGGCGGTCTCCGTGACAGTGTACGTGCTTGGCTCGGGGTGAGACCAGCTCCCAGTCCACTCGGGCACCACGGTAGTCGTGATATACACGTCCTCGCCGGTCTCCGTGGCAGTTTCGGTGATGGTGTAGGTAAGGGGGTCCGCGGTGGAGTGAGACCATGTCCCAGTCCAAGCAGGCCATGTTGTCTCGGTCACAGTGACGTAGACCGGGACTTCACTGGACAGGATGGACGTTTCGGTGGCGGTCTCGGTGGCGGTCTCCGTGTAAGTGTGGGTGACGGGATCAACGGCGGAGTGGGACCAGGATCCGGACCACACGGGCCACGTGGTGACGGTATCTGTCTGAGTTGCCGTCACGGTGTCCGTGATGTAGACGTCGTCGCCAGCTTCGGTCCAGGTCAAAGTCTCGTAGATCGTGGACGTCTTGCCCTTACCCTTCCCCTTGCCCTTACCTTTGCCCTTAGCGGTAGTTGTCTCCGTCACCGTCGCTTCAACGGTTGTCTCCCACTCGTCTGTGACAGTGACGGTCGAGATGACAACGGAAGGGGACCAAGAGGGCCACGACTCAGGGACAGAGACCACGGTGACGGTGGAAATCACAACACTGGCGGCATCACACGACGTCGGCTTCCATGGGGGGAATGTGGTCTCGGTGACGGTGAATGTGGCCGGCGAGGCAGAGACGGTCTCGGTGACGGCAGCGACACCAATGCATGCACAGGCCGACGTGATGCGGGCGCTATCGATGGAAGCGGTAGCTGTCAGGCTCTTGAGACAGTTCAAAGGGGGCACGCTGACGTTGCTCCTCTTGGTGCAGCCGCGCTTCTTCCGGCGATGGAGGGGATAGACACTCGAGGTGGGCCAGTCGGTGATGGTGACGACCTCGGTTTCAGTGACGGTGGGGGTCACGGTGACAGTGGCAGCTGCCCCGGTGACGGTCCAGGAGCAGAACCCACTGGCCGCAGCGAGCGAGCTGGAGAAGCACTCGACAACCTCGTCGTCGGCGGTGCAGTCCTCGGGCACCGACTCCGTGAGGGCAGCGGCGCTGCGCACCACGAGGCCGCCCACGAGTGCTGTGATCAGACGCATGCTGGCGGATCAAAAGAATGACTGTGGTAAGTTTGCTGAACGGGTGACGTGAGCACCTTGCTGAAGCGAATGGCAGCAAAGGCAACTCTCGGGAGCGAACATCAACAAGAGAGTTCCCAGCGCGAAGGCCGCATCAGGGTCCCTCTGGTTACTTGTACATCGTGGCGGCGATCCCAGTCGGCTCACGCCCACGCCCATTCCCCGGACCGCGCGGGTGCCTCTCTCTCCCCAGGGCCGTGCCTCCCCCGCGTAAACTCCATTCTCGCGCAGCAGCTCTATCCCCGTCGTCGCGATCCGCCTCAGGGTGTTGGCGTGAAGACATCATCGGGATCCCTATTGCCTGCAGGGGGGTCTATGCAGCACAGTCGGCGGCGGGCCAACCAGAGTGGACGTCACTCGGCTGGGCAGATGAGTTAAAGCCCCCGGGCGGCGCCAAGCGAGGAACTATCGACTGCCCGAGCAAATTACCCCAGTCCTGGGGCGCTCGGCCGCCCATGCGTTGCGCCAGGCCTAGGCCCGAAATAAATATTGGGTCACATACGTCAGGCCTTGAGTCCGTTCTGTTCCTGCATTGGCAAGCTTCGACCGCATGCACTGCAACCAATGCGACAGGACGCCAATATTTGCAAACACGAGCCAAGGACTAAAAGGGGCAACCAGGATGTCCTGACTGTGGTGCAACCACTGACTGCCCAAAATGGTCAATATTCAGTCAACAAGCGGGCTTGAGTGCTACCAGTACTAACCGACGGATGTTCAATCCAGCCACCAGATGGCGCCATCACGTGTGTGGATTACGCGGGGTGCAGTGGAATCGGCGTTGGTGGCAGCGCCCCTCAGCGTCTAGTGTACTATAGTAGTGCTAGCGCGACGCTCCACCGTTGACGCTTGTCAAGCATAACGGCGATTCGCGAGGTGCCGCTCAGCAAGCCTCAGTCGCTCTTAAAATCCAGAATGGCTTGGTTCCTCCTCCCCAGAAAGCTTGGGCCGACAACAAAGCATGAAGACGGCGGCTGGCCTCGCGATGCGGCTCGGTCGTCATCTTCCACCGATAGCATTTTCCGGGTCGGGGGACAATGGGCTGAAAGCGGAGCGCTGTTGGATGTTAAAATGTTTGGCTCGTTGGCGGCGTCCAACGGAGCCTATCGGCGGGCGGCAACAGCCCACGCGCCGCGGGAAATTGAACGGACATTCAGTCAACCGAATCAGGGGTAGGCCACAGCATGGAACGGACGCGCCGTGCAAGGTCGTCGTGCTCGTGCACTGCGCATTTGTCGCGCCTTTGGAGATTTGGTCGCACAAAGGCCGTATTGAGGCGGTGCAGCTCGCCGCCCCTAAGTCCGTCTTTCCCGTCACTAGCGTCTCCCGTGGTTGACCATGCCACCGCCCTTTACGGGTCGATCCCTTTCCGGGAAGCAAGAGCTGAGCCGTCGTGCTGGGACCTCAACGCGATGTGGACAGCCAAGGAGGAACTGGATCGCCGGTCTGGCCGGCTACCTTATTTGAACGCAGTGATAACTGGCGAGACCTTCAAGTGAACTGGGGGACCATTGTTGGGAGGTGGGTACCTGAACCATGACCTCTCGACCGAATCCTTCCAAATCCCGTGAGACTTTCAGTGCACTCCAGGGAGCTCGATCCGCCACTCAAGAGTCAAGGGTGCTGCGGGAAATCTTCTGCGCGTTGACCTCGTCTGAGATGCGGCCAAGAATGGCACCAAAAGTTGCTAGAGATTCTAATTGCTGGAAGCAAACAGATGCTTGATGATTGTAACATGTCAGCTTGAACTTGGAAAGAAGCAAAACGTGGGCAGAGCATGCCTCGCAGTGCCATCGCCACCGCCGGGAAGGAGCGACTACCAAACAGCCGGCTCTTTAGCGTTCCTTCCTCGCGTTTGCTGGCCCGAAAGGCAGGACGCGGGCGAAATTCGACGAAGGTCAATACGACGTGTATTCTCGCTAGCCTTTCTAGGCATTGTGGCATTTCCCATCATCACACGACCTGCAGCGTTCCGGATTGTGCCCCTCAACATTGATATTCATTCTTGCCGCCTATTCTCCAGTAATCCTTCGGCCAGCACACCTCCCGACGACGGCCCGGTATTTTCTAGCCTTGCACCCGCACGGGTGCTCGATCCCATCATGGCCTTGCACGGAGTGCACAAGTCCGATCCTCCCGCCAACGATGCCGACCCCGGCGCTGCTAGCCCCAGCGACGATGCCAACCCAGCTGATGGTGTCGATCCCGGCGGTAGCTCCAACCGTAGCGGCCCTGCTAGCTCCGCCAATAGCGCTACCCCTGCCGATAATGCCAACCCTGACGATGCGGACCCCGACGGCAGCTCCGGCACTGGCGACGATAGCGACCCTCCCAGACAGTTCTGCCTCGAACACCTCCATACCAGCTCTGCTGTGGTGAAGCGCATGAACCCCGGCAAGGAGCCCACAGATCACGGCGGCCGAAAACGAGACGGCCCCAAATACAAGTTCCTCACCAACATGTCAACAGTAGCGAAGATTAGGAGTCGTTACAAAAAGCCTACCGCCGAGGCCCCGCTCTTCACAAGGGAAATACTCGAGTATCTGGCTGAGGTTTTTGCAGATTGGGAATCCGGGAGACGGATGCGCAGTGTTGTGCTCACCGATTTCGCTGAACAAACGTTCCAGATTCCGTGTCAGATGGGCGAAGTATCGAACGTCCTAGACGACATTGCTCCTGCCGTTGCAACGGAACGTGATCCTATAACTGGCCGCTACATCAAGCTGAGTCCGCACTAGGAAGTGATCAGGGGCAAACCGTTGATAGAATACCAAAGCTGGCTAATGATCGGTACACGCATGATACCCGATGAGTACCGAAGATACTTGCCAATGGTTGTTTCGTACGCTCCCCTGGCCCGCAATAGTCAGACTAGTGCAATGATTTACGGTGTTCCCAACGCCATCAGAAGTTTGCCAGCCCAGGACCAAGACTCTTTTGTCAGGGGAATGAATCTAGCGAAGGCGCGGAAGAGGGTCATGAGATCCCAACTATACCAGCAAATCAAAGACATACTCGACCCCACGCAGCTCTCCGGAATTCGCAAAGTCATCCTTTTCGGCGGCTACACCCTGACCGTGCGTGGATCAGAAGCTCCGCATTACCCGCCCGAAAACCAACATGCATTGGCGTACTTGCTCAAACTCTATGTCTGCGGCCGTTTGCTGTTCACTACTGCTCCCGACTTGTTTGCACAGGATCCAATTTACCAGATTCTCGACAAGAAACTTCTAGTAGGCCAGGGGTTCACTGTCCTCGATGACTCGCATGGCCTCCTCGAAGTCGACTCTTCCAGCATCGTCATCGCCACTCATTTGCCGGAAATCCAGGAGGTTATCACTGAGATCGCCCTTCCGGCTATCATCATTCAAGAAATCCACATACCTGACGATCAATGGTGAGTCGTCCCCGTCACTCATCCCTTCCTCCTCTCACGGTGGGCTCATGCACTACGCGTGTTTGGCGCTGACAATGCCGCTGCTTTGCTGAAGCTCTCGCCGTCGACAAGAATGGATACAAGAGAATTACAACGTCACACAGCTCAAAGGCAGTTGGAAACATCTAGACGGTACGGAGACTAAACTTAAGGTGTTGGTACGCAAGGACATCACTCCCGTTATCAAAAGTACAGGCGCCAAGGACAAGCCCAAGCCGCTTCCAAAGGACAAGCCTAATGACAACACTGACGATAATGCCAACGGAAATCGTCAAAGCGAACCCCAGAAGAAGAATCGGCATAAGAAGGAAAAGAATAAGTCGCATCCACCGGAGGGCGTGGCTCCGAGAGTGGGGGGGTAGGCATCACTCTTCTGTTCTCTTCTTTGTCTTCCTCTTTTGTCTTCCTTCTTCATGGAGTAAATATCTCTGATAATGAGCGTTCTTTCGAAGCGGGGAAATAGCAAAAATGTATCAATAAGACAGCCACACGTGTGAATACATGCTTAGATAGTAATCGATCACAAGCTCAATAAGCATCTCCAGAAGCTAATACCTCGCAGCATAGTGTGTCCCACCCCACATGTGGTTGCCCATAACATCACCAGTGTAGTCGGGGTACTCCAGCCAGCACCACACCCAAGCTTTCACGATTTTGAGCCAAAGTTCGCCAGCGCCAGCGTTGACTTCTGGGTCGCACAGTCATCATTGAGGTAGTCTCAGACTAAAAAGGAGTAGATATCGTCTGAAAATGGTTGGGCTAAAATTAGGCTCGCTTCACTCCGGGTCAGCTTCGGCTCACCACAGTTCACCCTTTACCGCAAAACTTGGCAAGTTTACGCGACACGACCGATTTAAGGCCCCCTAAAAGACAAAGGGGTTTGGATAGAAAGGGTCCCATTTCTGGGAACCCTCCCCCCCTTCCCCTTCAACAAAACAAACCCGCCCTCAAAAAGGGGCCAAGAAGCGGGCTCAGTAGCCAGTCAAGCGGTTGACTAAAAACAGAGACGCATTACTTAGCAGATACCTCCATCCGAGCCACTCGTATGTGGTAAGCCAGGTCACTCTATGGTACCACCATCTTGTCACCTGCCCAGCCCTTGCTAACAGAGAGCTGCTTACGCTAGCGCAAATTGACGTCATCAGGCTGGTGGATTAGTAGCTGATCTTAGAGTCAGTTAGCGGTGGCGTGATTTCCTACCTGCCAAGACCATTTGTGAGTCTCGATTATTTTGTCAACCGCTTGCCAGTGTATTCACCCTCCGCTTTGAGGTTCTGCGTTATAGTAGTCATGCCTACTGCACGATTGCTCTTCTCTTCGCCATAAAGAGGCAGCCCAACCCGTCCTACTGCCTACCGCGCGGCCCCGAAGTAGCATGCGTCTCTCAAATCCAGAAACTCGAGCGCCGGCACCAAACCAACCAACACCACCGCACTAGTAAATACCAAACAGCTCTCAGACCAATGCCTAATCGCCGAAGAAAAAGCCGAACTCCTCGCAATGCAATCCCTCGAGCTACGCCTTTAACTTCAGAACAAGCTTGAAACCGAGCACCAAACCCAGAAGCACCAGCGCGCAATACAGTACAGCCAACAGCTATCCGACTGAGGCTGATAGCAGAATAAACTTCCGAGCTCCTATCAACGCAATCCATAGAATGGAAGCTAGCGGTCCAAACAAATCACGACACTGAGTGGTTAGCAAAATACATGAGGTAGATAGAAGAGGAATACTTACAAGCGAGGCAAAAAAAAAAAAGAGCTGGAGCACGCGAAGTAAGTGTTGGATCAGACGTGGGTAGCGCATGAAAGGGCTGAGAGATTGGCGAGCCAGGCACTGGGGAGGCGGTTAGCGTTGGAGATGAAGTATACTGCGGAGGTTGCGAAGGTGCAGGGGGAGTTGCTAGAGCAGCAAGTGAAGATAAGGGCGGCGGAGAGAAGGGCGATTGGGTGGAAGGAGGAGCTGACTGTGAACTAAGGTCGTCAAGGTACCTGACTTAAGGGACACACATACACTTACTTTAGGGGCTCACATATGTCGGTTGTTGGCATGATCTGATTGGATTTTGCGAAGGGCGATCTAATCGACTTCACAAGGAACAACCTATGTCATTAGCCGGGTTCATGGTCTGATGATGGGATGTGAGCTTGAGTGCGGAACAGGCTGGTAGTGACACACTACCATAACAAACAGCGTCGAATTATCTACCTGTATCTACTGCATTACCTACTTTGGTTTCATTATCACAGGTGCCTCGATGTCAACTCTCCACCCTTCTCTGGGGGACCCATGATTTCGGCGATATGGGGGCTCCGGAACACGCCGCTAGCGTTGCGAAAGATCATCAGTCTGTGTTAGGAGCATGCTTTTGCACGT
>Ga0247760_1003445_pt1 | contig 10254 bp, 16 predicted proteins | sample UWRJL171409R4_FD_179936 | JGI IMG/M metagenome (GOLD analysis project Ga0247760, IMG submission 179936) | Plant litter microbial communities from Arlington Agricultural Research Station in Wisconsin, United States - UWRJ-L171-409R-4 | ecosystem: Environmental > Terrestrial > Plant litter >...
AATGCATTGAGATGAGTCTCGTAAGATGCAGATCAAGGTGTGGCATAGAGAGATCACATGGGCGCCTTGTCCTTTACACTGCCAAACAAAGTATATCTTCCTCTCTTGCCCTGGCCATGTGGCTCTACCACAGAATGAAATCGGAGACGAAAACCTTGAGCATTAAATCACTTGTGGCAGTGTCTAGTTTTGTGTATTTGATGCCCCTCGATTCATCACCATGGAATGCCAAGTCGGGGACAAACTGACTTTGGTCCAGGAATCAGCTTTGTGGTTACGCCCCCGCCCCTGTAAGGCCGTAAAAGTCCCGTCGTAACTACCAACGCGTGGCGGCGGACTGTCAGCCATACATGGCAGTCAGCCCCTCAATGCCATTGATGTTGCTGCTCCACAGTCTACATGTTTTGGACAAAAACTGAACCGCACAAGCTTAGCTAAACTTATGTGTTTTGCTTGTGTCCACACTTCGCCACAGCTCACATTTTACTGGAAGTTTCTTGATGTCCGGTTCAACAAAACTTGGCGTTTATGATGTTTCTGGACACTTTGTGGCCCAGTATCTTGGTGGGTTGATGTCAGCCTGAGAACTGATTGCAAACGCCGTAAATGACTTGAGCTAAGCTGAGTCGAACCATCAGTCAAACTTTTGGACTTCAATGCGTATTGGAATCACACCCCACTCATTCGGGCAACGAAGGTCAAGAGTATAAATCACCACGAGTTCTTCAGCAGGTGGGCAATCTCTAAACAACCATCACTTCTCATTCTTCCTCACAGTCCACATACCCAAGTATTTATTCCCTATCAAGATGAAGTCGACACTCATCCTGGCCCTCGCCGCGCTTAGCGTCAACACCAACGCCAAAGCTCTCAAAGCCCGCCAAGACCCCGTCGTCTTCACCTACAACATTAGCCAGGACGGAACATGCGCCAGCCTCCCCTTTTCACCGGCCAAAGAATTCCGGCGATCCCAGATTCCCAAGAATGGCTGCGTGGTGCTGTCGAGTCTGGCGGCGGGGAATTCTACCCCTGCAGCTCCCGTCACGGCGTTCCTTTTTGTGCGGGCGTTTCCGCCGAGTGGGGTTTGTCGACGTATGTTTTTTTTTAATTCCTCTTTCTTCCCTTTTCTTTATTTTTTTATTTTTATTTTTTTTTCTTTTCTCAACTAATTCTGTCTCTTTAGTCTTTTTCTACCCCACGGCCAACTGTGTCTCGGAAACACCCACTGCGATTGGCGAGTTGATGTGTGCTGATCGCCGGTTTCAGTCATTCAAGCTGGACAACTGTGTGTAAATAGCACGAGTAGAAAGGCTGGATTTCATTCTTGTGCTCGCAAAACTGCTGCCTCTAGACAAAATAGAACCGACCAATCAAATCATCTTGCTCTTACCATCCTTGGTTGGGCTCGGAGCACACTTGGCAAAGGCAGTGCATATCACGTGGCTCAACCCAAACCGGACTGGACGGCTCGCACCATCCATCCCCAAGGCCTCCAGTCTGGAGCCTGACATGAAATGTTCAAGTTTTCTGAGGGACCAAAACTGAACTCAATGGAAGTCCCACCCCATGGCCGACCCCCTTAGCATCGCGGCTTCCGTGGCCGGTTTGGCCGCCGTTGCGGGAAAAGTTGTCAAAATTCTCTACAATTTTGTGTCGGACCTTGATGACGCCCCTCACTTGGCCCGATCGGCCCTCGACACCGTCAACGAGACCCGGCTCGCTCTCGAAGCCATAGGCCATCTCATTGAGACTATTGAGAGTGTTTCCGCCTGGCGAAAAACCCTGATTAGGCTTGACCATGTCGGCTTGACCCTTTCGAATTGCATCATGACCCTTTCTGAGCTCGAAGCCCTGGTCTCCATGGACGACGATGATGACGCGGGCATTCTTCAACGGATCCAATGGGTCCGGGTGGAAGGAAAAGTGGAACGTCTTTTACCACGTTTGGAATCACAAAAAACGTCGTTATCTCTGATGGTCACGGTATTACAATGGTATGTCATGTCTCTCGATCATCTTGTCCATACAATGTATTCTCACACTTTATGCTCTAGTCAGTCACATTTTGGAGCTATCCGTGATTGTGTAAAGCTTCAATCAACAGTCGACCGTATTTCCGAGCAAAACCAAGAATTAGCCCGACGAATGCGACACATGGAAACCTTGTACACGCACCCGAACCAATCGACAGTCTCAGCGTCGACTTTCCGACCAGCGTCCCGGAGCAGCACACGACTGCTCATGGGTGGCCGGAGCATCACCCCTTCGATAATCACGACATCATCGGAATCATTACCTGTCAGGTCAACAACAGCAACAACAAGTAGCGACCCAACCTGGACGCTTGAGCCACGTGAATTTGAACTCGCCCTCGAATCATCGTGGGTCTACTCACGAAATGCATCAAACGAGCTAGATCGCATGTCACTACGAAGCTCTATCGCTCGCTCCAGTGTATGGAGTATCCTAACGGGAAAAAGTCTGGGCGATATTTCAGTGCTGTCCGTCTACCGACTCCCGATCACGCTTAGGGACATTACGCAGTTGGGGCAGGGCTTGACTTTTGAGCGAATCTTTTTGCATCAGCAAAGTATCAGCTACGGTCCAGTTATCCATGAACTAGAACCAGAGAAAGAGAAAAAGGAGGATTCTGACCACCATGCAGAGCCAGAGAGGGGGGTGATTTTTGAAGATGCACTACTTGTCGAGGAGGGCACGCCATTACCTATCGAGGAGAATGCAGCTGGAGTTGCTGTAACGACTAGCACGACTGGAAAAGCTGTGATCAAAACGTCAACCACCAACGTCAGCTGGGGGAATATCCCCAAGCGAAATGTGCTTTCTTTAAAGTAAGTAGCGAGCCCATGTTACAAAAAAAACTTGGAGAGAAACTAACATATCTACAGATGCATCACGGTGGGAGATGCCGATCTAGCGAGGATACTTTACAGCAGCCTTAGCTTGCGTCAACCTAACCAAGATGATGCACCGCAAGATTTTGTACAAGGGCATGCTCACATGCAGATACAGTATGATTATTCTCTCCTCTTACTTTACCTAAGGTAGTAGCTTGACTCAAATACTATAAATACTAACATGTGAATAAACAGACTGACCGGAACCACGCGAGTTTGTGTCTTACAGATGATCAACACCTTTGGCATGGAAGACTACGGCGCCCTGCACTCTTGGGTATTCCTAGACCACCAGATTGCTCTGCTTTTTTCTGCCGTCGGAAACACGCACCATCTAGATGAATTGGAAAAAAAGTGGCTCCCGACAATATTCCGGACGTGTCCTGACGCATATATAATCCTGTTGGGGGTTATTGCAACCGAAGAAGAAAAAACGGCGGGGGAACGCCATGTTCACCGACGACGGTGTTGGGAGTTGATGATACGAAGAAAAACGTTGGACTTGCATGACGACGACGCCATGGCGACGTACATGTATGCGGAGCATTATCTTGACGGCAGTGGCGGGGATAATTTGCAGTCAGTCCTTGAACAGGTATGTTTCCTACCTACTTACTTACTTACCTTATCAGTAAAACAAAGGACTAATTATCCATCACAAAAAATAGGCAGCGGCGCTGGTCTCGGCAAGAATGCTTGCCGCTGAGAAAGTGGATCCGAATCAAGGCCCGAAACCAAGATCAAGACCAAGGCCAGCCACAACAAATCCAGGACATGGATACAAAACCAAAAGAATATCACGAGAGAATAAACCAAGACAGCAGGATATGCGTTTGATAGAAGAAGAAGTAGTAGCGGAGGGAGAGTAGATTTAGATTACATTAGATGGGGGTGGGGATAATCGGGGAAACCCCCCCCCCCCCCCCCCACAAAAAAAAAAAAAAAAAAAGATGCATACTTGTTCACTTAAACTGATAGTTAGATCCAACCAAGAGTAGTTGAATTGCTGACATGCTTTCTAATCGTGACATACGGGACATGCGGAACAGAAAGCAAATCCTTCGCTGCAACAAACTCAACATGATTGGTTGACAACCACATTTCTCATCGGAGATAGGCCAGGGGCCCTGGCCATTCATGTCAGATCTCACACCGGAATATCGGCCACTACAGCTCCGAAAAGAGAGGTCAATGCAACGGAAGCATTTTGAAGACGTCAGATTTGCCTTGATCAAAAGAGTCATCTTCACAATAAAATTCATCAATATTCTACCATCGACACCTAGACCGCTCTATTTCAGCAATACTTTCGACCTGGTGGAAGCAAAATCAGTCGCATACCTACCTCTGTGCCGTGGAAATGAATTAGAGGAGTGCAAAATTCGATCTATACTTAAGGTCTACAGTGCAACAGCACAGATCAATCGTGCTACCCCCGACATGTCCGAGAGCCTTGTCACCCGCAAACAGCGAAGAACCAAGGTCAAAACAGGCTGTGCAACCTGTAGGTCAGTCGAATCTCATCCTCAAATCTAACTCAAGGCCCAAACTGATCTTCGTAGAGTAAGAAAGATCAAATGCGACGAGAACAAGCCATCTTGTCGGAAATGCGTCGACACCGGCCGCACCTGCGACGGCTACGATTCTCCCTTTAGAATTTTTACAAGTCAATCCATCAGCATCGCGCGCGCTAGTGTTGCTGCTGGCGCTGATACTGGCACTGCCGTCATTCTGCCAGGTGCGGGTTTGAAGTCCATTCGGCCCACGTTCAAGTTGGAGTTCACTCAGCAGGACATTGACCTGCTCGATCACCACTTCTCCACCAAGACCTTATTCAATGTAAGACTTGGCTGTTACGAAGAAGCTAGACAAGTCCTCCAAGCCAGCTTGACGGATCCGCCGATACGACATGCCGTCTCGTCTCTCCGAGCTCTCCGGCATCATCTCGAGGCGACTGGAGACGTTGCATTTTCTATCGCGAAACACCACGCCCCGAGCCAACACCATGACTTTGGCCTCCAGCAATACTGCTTAGCGCTGGGAGGGCTCGCATCCAACCTGTCGTCTCCGGGGTCCAACGGGTTGAAGAAGTCGGCATTACTATGCTGTCTAATCTTTATCAGCATTGAGCAAATTCGGGGGAATTACGCCACCATGATCCAGCACATTATTCAAGGACTCAACATCATGCACGACTATCGGTCGAAGCCGAATGCTGTTCCGGAAGACACACCTTTGCTCGACGTGTTCGTCATCAAGCTCTATGCGGCACCGTGCAGGTTTGCGGAGCCGCCTCCATCTCCTCCAGCTCACGCTGATGCAACTGCAACAACTACTGATGTAAAAGTGGCACATACGGCAGTTGTTTGTTCGACGACAACACCACTATCGCCACATCAACAGACTGTTATTGAATATCGCAATCTCCGCGCCCTCGCGCCCAACAAGCGGAGCGAGCTAACCAGGCTCGCCGCCTCAACGATTGACTTCCTCAACAAAACATCGAATGCCAAATCACCAAGTCATGTCCTGCAACTGCGTTCGGAGAAGAAATCTCTTGTACACTCGTTGGAGTCATGGCTCAAGGAACTTGAGCTCGCACGCCAATCAGATATGAAACCAGTTCGACCCGAGCCTGTTCCCCTGTACTTTATGCGTCTGTTCCATCAGATACTGAAAATCGTTGTAGTAGGGGCGCTGGAATCCTCACCCGAGGTTCGTGCCCAGTTGCGGGTGGAGAATGATCGGTTACAGAATATGGCTATCGTTACGGATGAGAAGGTGAGGAAGGCTTATGGAGTGCGCAGCAGTGAGGTTTGAATTTTATCGATGAATGAACACTATCTAAAAGCCAATGTACCTTAGGAGTAGGTACCTTATAGATGCGGATTCATATTTGTCCTCCAACCATCTTCAACACAACCCACCCCTTGTCTGCTGATGTCTTATTGACGGGCAGCACCCGCAGCGTCCTTGTTAATAGCCAAAATCTGTTGAACCGTAGGCCTATTGATGCAGCGATCCCACCAAGCACTGACGGCTTTGCGAGTGAGAACGACATCACCACACCCGCATACAAACAGTCTTTGAACGACGGGAATGTAAAAGATATCCACGAGAGAAAAGTCTTTTCCGCCCATGTAGTCCTTGTCTTGCAATAGACCTTCCGCAATGTCGAAAAACGCCTCAACCGACCGGAGGGCTTCAGAGGCGGCAGCTTCATTTGGTGGCAGCCCTAAGAGTGGCTTCACGAACTTCTCAAACGAGACCTTCCCCGCCGGGTCCGAGAAGTAGTGGATCTCCACCTGCTGCGCTTGGTCGAAGAGCGCGGTTGCCTCGAGGTCCGAGTCGGGAGGTAGGAGAGGGAAGGAGTACTTTCTGGCGAGGTATTTGCAAATCGCACGACTCTCGTAGAGGGCGAAACCATTTGGGAAAGTCACGACGGGGATTTTCCCCCAGGGATGATGCTTCTTGATCATTTCGGACTGCACGACCAGGTGTTAGCAATGGGACACATGCAATTGATTTGTTCCCCCCTAATTGAGGGAGACTGGATGGGTCACATCAATACGGTACCTTTTGCTCCCCCTTTGCCAGGTTGATCAGCACGAATTCGTAGTCTGTAAAACCACCTTCGGCGAGAGTCAAGCGGACCCGATCCGCGTTAGTCGAGCCACGGGCCCCATACAAAGTAAAAGCCGGCATTGTCGAGCGGTTTAGCAGGGTTGACACAAATCTGGGTTTATTGGTGATGAGTTTTGACATCAAATGTTGCAAGTACTCCAGACTCCAAGGGAGATAAACTGGGCTAGGAGGCCGGTATTTGAAGTCGACCACGAACGACTGGACCAGGCTGCAATATGGAGCCAACTATGTGTGACAGAAAAACGGAAGGATTGCAGGTGCGGTTGGTGGGTTCGCTCTCGCTTCCCAATCGAGCTAGCGCCGCCCCATGTGTGTGGTTCCTCATGCATAGGGACCTCCAACACTAGAAGTGTCGAGCGGCACTCGCGGGACGAGGTACAGCGAGACTGGCCTAAAATCAGGTCATGGTGCAACCAAATGACAAATACGGTGTCGCGGTTCACAAGTGACCGGGGCGGGGTAGCGCGAACAGCGCGAGGACCGCGAATGAAATGCAATGCTACTAGGGGCAAAAAGAGCTTTCATGTTCTCAATAGGATGATAGTTGCATCGAGTGAGATGTGACATTTAGGCACCTGTTTGTCTCCGCCAGCGGTTTTAAATTGGCAACTTGTATTGCTTGATGCCAATCCATAGAGATGCCTAGGAGTATGTACCTAATGTTTAGCATTGTAAAAATGGGTAGGCTAACACTTTCATGAAGTCTCATTGCAACATCAATCAGACATGTTAGTGCCGAGGAAAGAACGACAGCGACAGAGCCATCCGAACGAATCAGTTCCGACCCAGGTCCAACCATACATTGACGCAAGGTTAAGGCGTGGCCCCGGCTTCCCCTTGCAGTGTACGGAGCGAACAAACCAATCACCGCACAGTGCTTAAGAGGGCTGGTGTTAACATTTGAAATCCTCCCCGGCATGTCTGTTAAATACATCCACAACGTCGTTGCCCTTTTGTCAATGGCCAAGTTAACGTATGTCATCCATATCATTGACTTCAAACGAAGACAACTCCAAGGCGTCTTTCATTGTTCAATACCATGCATTTCCTCCTTCTAGGTGCTACTGGGCGGACTGGCAAGCACGTCATATCTGAATTACTCTCGCAGGGCCATACCGCAGTAGCACTTGTTCGCACTCCCGACAGCCTCTCTCCTCGTTTTGGCCTTACTGTCGTTACCGGCTCGCCTCTATCAAAATCGGACATTGAAAGCACCCTCTCCGCGGCTCCTTCCCTTACCCCCGACGCGGCCATCGTCACATTAAACACAGTCCGCAAGTCCGACAGCCCTTTTGCGCCTCAACTCTCACCTCCTCGGTTTCTAGCCGATTCATGCGCCAATGTCTGCGACGTTCTAGAACAAGCCGGCATTCGCCGCATTGTGGTCATGTCGACAGCTGGCGTCGGGGATTCTTGGGCTAGCCTACCGTTGTTGTCCAAGGCATTCATGGGATGGACCAACATCAAGCACGCGCTCGAGGACCACAGTCTCGTAGATAAGGAGATTCGGCTGACAAAGATGGATTGGACGCTGGTGAGAGCGGTGAGGTTGGAATTCGATGATCCGAAGAAACAGAAGCAGACTGCCAATACATCTACCAAGACTGAGGTGCAAACGCTGGGCAGCAGCGGCGTCGGGATGCGCATGACCGACAGCGTGAGTGTTTCTAGTGCGGCGAAATTCTTGGTCAAGATTGCCGTTGAAGGACTCTTTATCAGGAGTGCAGTGGTGATACGGGATTGATGAGCCTGCGGGGATTCGCTGAGAACCTGTAGCTCGACTACGGAAGATACACGGAGGCCGAGACTGAGCTGTTGTTGGGATATAGAAACACCTAGGTTGGTCATACGGCCACCACGAAATACGGTCCCTACCTACCTACCCAATGACAATTGGATCAATTCGCTGCAATGCCACCCTAGGAAATTAGACGCCTGCGTCTTTATGAAAGAGAAGTTGATGTTCTATAATTCTAGGTGCCGATGACCATAACCAAAAATGCCAGAATGCAAACCACCAAAAACCAACAGACCATTCACGGCGACCCGGTCTCGCAGCCCCGGATCGCGGTGCAGCCCATGTTTTCCGTTTGCGGAAGCCAAGGCCCCGACTTGAATATGCGTAGTCGGCATTTTGGTCCCGGATGGGCGAAAATCTGGGGGGCGCACATGGTTTTCCCCGCATGCTATACCCCTTCTCCGGATATTAATTAATGTGTGCACGCAACCTACCCATCTATATATGTGCAGTGCGCGTCCAGTCATGTCCCTCCGCCGACAAATTTGCCGACTGGGACGACTTGCTAGGTAGATTAGCCAGAAAGACAATGACCGACTTGTCCTAAGATGGAGTCCGGACAAATGGGATTGCTATCGAGAAATCCATATACATATATACTTTTAGGTACTACGGGTAGTCCAGTCCCAAGAGATTGGACCGAATACCAAGATTTGCCAGTCCCTCCCTCCCAGTCTAACATCATCATCACCACGATGCATCTGACAGGGTCGATTGCGGGCCTCGTTGCCCTGGCTGTGCTGGGAAATGGCCAAATAACCAAGGTCAATGATTTTCCCGGAACTCCGACGAAGCTGGGCATGTACGTCAAGGTGCCCAAGAACCTCAAGACTCCGGCTCCCATCGTCGTGGCCGTTCACCATTGTCAAGGTTCCGCATCGGGATACTCGGGCTCGACCAAATACCAGCCCCTAGCCGACCAACACGGCTTCATCCTCATCTACCCCAACTCCAAGTCGGGCGGAGGTTGCTTTGATGTCGCTTCCACGGCGAGTAAGTCAATGCTAACTCTACCGAGACTGTAATCGGTTGAGTAAACCTAAAGTTGACTTTTTTTCGACACATAGGCTTGACGCACAATGGCGGCGGTGACAGCCAGACCATTGCCAACATGGTCAAGTACGCGGTCGACAAGTATGGCGGAGATCCCAACCGTGTTTTCGCCGTCGGAACTAGCTCGGGGGCCATGATGACCAACGTGCTGATGGGCGCCTACCCCGATGTTTTCAAGGCGGGGTCCGTCTACTCGGGCGTTCCGGACGGCTGCTTCTTCGTCCAGGGAGCCACGGCTACCCAAGATCCCCCGGGATGGGCCAATGCGTGCGCCAACGGACAGAACATCAAGACCGCTCAGCAGTGGGGCGACATGGTCCGGTCCTACTATCCCGGCTACACTGGCCCCCGCCCCAGGATGCAAATGTAAGCCAATCTCCTCTGCGAATTGCGGGAAAAAAAAGAAGAAGAAAAAAAGGAAAGAAAAAATGTTGCTAACAGAAATAATAAAGCTGGCACGGTACCTCGGACAGCACTCTTCGTTATCCCAACTGTACGTCATGCCCCTATTTCTCTTGACCTTCGGGATTGACGATTAACATTTCCTTCAGACCAAGAGCAGCTCAAGCAGTGGTCCAACGTCTTTGGGCTCACCACCTCCAAGAACACGACCAACACACCCCGCAGCGGATACACCCAGACCATCTACGGTGAGGGAACCGCCACGACGGCGCAGCTCGTGGGTTATAGCGGACAGGGTGTCGGACACAGCGTTCCGCAGAACGAGGCTATGGATCTTGCCTTTTTCGGCATCACGTCGTAATCATCGTTAGGACTATACTGAAACAGAATGAGAGCCTGAGAGAAACTATACAAGTAAAATTACCATCACCTCAACTATGT
>Ga0247760_1003446_pt1 | contig 10252 bp, 11 predicted proteins | sample UWRJL171409R4_FD_179936 | JGI IMG/M metagenome (GOLD analysis project Ga0247760, IMG submission 179936) | Plant litter microbial communities from Arlington Agricultural Research Station in Wisconsin, United States - UWRJ-L171-409R-4 | ecosystem: Environmental > Terrestrial > Plant litter >...
CGCCGCCGCCGCTGCTGCTACTACTGCTGCCGGGTCTAGATCTTCTGTGGGTGCTCGTTGGTAGTGACGGTGACGACGGCGTGGCAGCAAAAAGGTCAAGGGGAGCCAATGGTGGAATACAAGACTCGACAATACCAGCTGAGGCAATGGGCTCGGCGACAACGACATAGTCGGTAGGCTGTATTTTGCGATCAACCTGGTCCCCAAAGGCGAGGCGCAGTAGGGAAAGTGAACCCAGAAGCCGCATGCGTCCTTGTAGGCATTACCCAGCAACGTCATTTGTTCCACGATGCGCTAGATCTCGCGGAACTCGTCAAGGGTGTTGGAGGTCTATATGCTGGCCTGGAACATCATCAGTGACGCAGGGTCTCTTGGCGGGGGATAGCGATCGGGTCGAATCAGATCTCCGGACCGTTTGCTCGGTGCGTTTTCGCTTTCGTTCTGACAGCGTAGCCGTATACTCGCCTGCGGGAATGGCCGCGAGCCATTCCAGGATGCCCTCCATCGAACAGCAGCAGCGTTTGCGGGGACCATGAAGCGTTGTTGGAGCTTGGACGCCAAAGACACACGTTGCCATGTGACGTGACGCAGAACTCTAGACCCCCGCTGTGCTGCTGAGGCTTCTGGAGAGGGCCCAAGCTCTGCGGTGGCTGTTATGCGGCGCAGTCGAGCACAGACAAGACGATAAAATGAAAGAGATGCCCAACCAGAGGCGGGGGCGGGGGACATCTACCTTGGGCACGTCGTTCCAGAAGAATCGTATCAATCTCATCAGAGGGAGGCAAACCGGCTGCCTGGCTATTCCATTGTTTTCCATCCCGCACAAAGATACCGATACCTCCCCTCAAGTCCCAACCTACTTTTCGAGAGCCGCCCATCCGGGGCCACTTAGAAGCTCTGTGTTCTTTACCGTCTGATCCAACGCGTGCCAGCCACGACGGCGTCCCTTGTCAATGCGCGTCTGGAAGGCAGCGACAAAGAAGAGCGGCCGTATTGCTCGACTTGTGGTGATCATTACCCCTCTTTTCGGAGACTTGCCCAATCCAGAACAGTGCCACGGAAGGATAGGGCGCATCTCGATGCGCCAGTCAGGCGGGGCTGCATCCGACCAGCACCTAGCCCAGCACCCGACATGAACACCCAGCGACGACACCCAGGGTCATGAACCGCCTGCAACTCAATAAACTAGTTCAGTTGATCGTGCAAATTGGAATGGATTCCAACCTCTCTAGCTGTTTGGTGCCGGAATAGAAGGTGGGGGGGATACGGGGTCGCTGGAGCTTTAGGGGAGGTTCACGAAAAACCAACACTTGACGGTGCCGGATAGTTACGCATCGCTGGAACTTCTTTTTGTTTTGATGATTCTCACGGACCGAATTACTACAAAGCCGCGGAGCCAGGTAAGTTTTATTTTTATCCCCAGTCAATCTAGGGGTTGAAATTACCCATGGGTACCCATGGGCGGCCCATGCCAAGCCCGGGTACCCAGTTCATCTGATCCTGTTGCTACTGTAAAATGAACCTTTTAATCCAACGGGAACCCTTATTTGAGGCCAGCGAGCTAAATAACAAAGACGAACAGCACAGTTAGCCCTGCTAAAATAAACCCATCTCGTGGGCATGTGGCTACGCAGGGTAAGGGGGATTCATTTGGTACTAAACCGGCCCCGTCCGAAGCCAAACCTAGCTATTTTCCCAGTACTGCTTACAATCCCCCTTTACTTATAACCCTCCCCTTACGTAACTACCTAGTTACTAGCGAGGGGGAAGGTACCTTTTCTTTTTGGCGAAGCTTGATTATTCAAAGTGTCAACTTTTCCAGACTTGGAGCATCCGTATTAATATCAGCTCAGCACCCTCGCACCGGGTATCAGCCAAGACCCAACCCAGCATGGACGCCATGATTGGGAGAATGTTAGCCCCTCTCTCTCCACGAAAGAGGCGGTTAGGGGGGCTGAAATCTGAGGCGCGGAGTAGTACACACAACTCAAAGAGATGGGGATACCTGTTTGCTCCAGTCTTATCTTGTCCTGATCCCAACGAGGCGGTCGAGGCAAAAGCGGAAATAGAACAGAGCCAGCCTGCAGCGCGTCATCCGAGATATCACGGGCTGCTGATATTGGCGATTGGACAGAGATATATGCTTGCTAGGGTGGATGTGTTTGTCGAGACGGAGAGGGCGTTGCCTCCCATGTTGTCAAATGGAAAGACTAAACGGTGCGATTGACAGTGGAGAATTCAACAAATATAACTCATTTCAAAAGCCTGGACGAGGCAAGTTGGCGATGAATGTTAGGGATCGTCCAGCTTGATCGACATGCCAGAGCCTACTCTACTCGGCGACTCGTGGCCCAAACTCCACAACCCCTTTTTGTGAAAGACGTCTGCAAAAAGTCGGGTATAGATTGTTATGAGAAGGGAGACTTTGGTATTAATAACAGATCCAAGCCCAACGCGTCTCATTTCCAGACAAGGGGGGGATACAGGTTAGATGCACGGAAAACGGGACCGACTTAAAGAGTTGAGGCGATGAAACTACAGAGTCAAAGTCAAGCCTGTGTCTAAATACGGGACGGGAAATAATCCCCGCGGAATGTTCATCTTTATGTTCTTGAGGTATTAGGATTTTTTTGATAAAATGTATCGGGCGATAGTGTCTCCAGAAGAGAAAATTAGCCACATGCATGGAACAAAAGTATTGCGTTACGCGTCGAGGCATCGATGTCCTTGCTCCAGTTTTGATGTATATGTCTCGGTACTTTGACTCTTTAAGGTTCTCCGAACGTTTGTTGCTGCTCGGCCTTGACTCCTTTACCTTGCGTTTGGCGGCTGGTGTTGGGGGCTCGGCGAAATGATCAGCCGGCCAAGGAGAAGCTGACGGATGATACAGTGGAGGTAGATAAGTAAAGCCGCCTTTCTGGTGTTGTGGGAGTTAGGTGAAATGGAGGCTGGAGAGGTTATGATCAGGGTTGGGAGAGTTCCCTGAGCGGAATGGAGGACGACCAGGTGAAGTTTATGTCGTCACGGATGGAGTAGACGGTACTCAGTACTTGATAGGGCGAGACGATGGCTGAATAGACTCCCTAGTATACCAATTACTTAGCTACCTGTGTTTGTGTGTGTGTGTGTGTGTGTGTGTGTGTGTCTGTGTGTGTGGGTGTGTGTGTGTGTGTGTGTGTGTGTGTGTGTGTGCAGGAGACTGTTTACGTGCCACCTGGAACTGGGCCACAAACTTTCAACTCCAGGCCGTCAAAGGTTTCTCTAACCTAAAGGATACACGCTACAGTTTGGTATCTTCATTACGATGGAACGCCACCTACTAAGGGTAGTCCCACTATTAACCCTCCAGCCAGGAGAAATATCATCCTAGCACTATTATCCTAGGCCGAGGCTCATGCTTGCTATTGCGGGTAGAATTCCTCGCATATATTGACATTACCTGGCTGACATGTCTTCAATGCCAGATGCCAGGTATATGCATCTAGGCCCCACGGAATGGAGTTGCGAGTGTTGGCGTGCAAACTCGAGGCACTGGCTCTAACCTAAAAGCCGCTTCGCCACCGTCATCAAAGTCAACCTATATATCAAATACATCGACACCTGTGAATCTTGGTGATGTAAACTAACCACTCTCCCGCGCTTTACCATATATCACTCAACCAACAACCAAGTTGGCAAGTTCCTCGCTAGGAGATTCACGCCATTATTGTCTCGCAACTTAGGTATTAGTATTTTCAAGGATGATCTCAGCTATAATCTGTGACCTAATTTCTAGCTCTGTTACGAGGCTAGCCCGGGGGCTTGCCCTTGGATGAGACTGACAACAGTATAAGCGTTCAGTCAATATGGAAACCGAATTAGACTAGGGATATTCTGGACCTAAGAGAACAGGTGTAAGATATCTGGATGCAATATGCACTCTTGGCACGAATACACATTTCGTTCTCATAGCAACATAATCACAGAACTTGGAAAAGGGAAAAAAAAGCAGCATGACAGTGGTTATGATGACGAGGGCGGCAGCATTTTGAGCGCAATCTCCGGATTCCGTTTCGCATTCCTCGAGCATAATGAGCTTTTTAGAGGCTACTAGATGATAGTTTTACTGTAATGGAATTGGACCACCTTCATCATGTTGCTCAACTGCGCCCATATGTATACATCGCCGCGTTTAAGAGGTAAATCCCGTCTCCCGTCTCACTGGCTTGACGAGGCCCCCTTTCCAAAGGCAATAGCGTGTTCAGACGCCCACATGTGTGGCAGCTCTGGAAGGTCTGGCTGGGATGGCGCCTAGTGGCAGGTTGATGATGAACAAAAGTGACTGTTTCTTGGAGATCACGCGTGCCTGCTGGGAGTTTGTTGACCGCAGACTGATATCTTGATCCTTTCACCAGATTTCGTATTTCTGGAACCCCGGGAGGTTAAATGGAGTGACAGCAAGTGCGTTTCGTTTCTAATGGACATTAATCTCCGGATAAAGATATCGTCTTCATTGTATGGTTACCATATGTACATATATATCTTCAGAAGTGAGTGGTTTAAATATATGGAAAATACACAGGCAAGCTTCTCAGGGTTCCCTTGTCTTTTTTTGTCTCCAAGAAGGGGTTGTCAATACCTTTGTGATACATGTACGCGTTGTCCAAGCTGTCAGCATTCCCGAAAGCCCCCATACGCTGCACCTCTCACCTTGACTGTTCTCCATTAGGCCGCGGAAGGGTATATCGTCTGATAAATGATGTAGACTGAGGATCCGTTGCTGTTACTGAATAGACAGAGTGACAGACAGCGTCAAGAAGCTCTCAGCGAGCTGCTGTGGGGCAACCTCTGTATTTTACATGTGCATGTAAGCAGTAGCTCTAACACGTTAATAAAGCCCCTCTTTGACTGATCCAGCCAACTCTCCAATGAGGATATGCCGGTGACTGGAAGCAAAGGATGCGAGTGTTCAACACTGCGTAAGGGAACTAAAGGTTAAATGGACAGACGTGGCTTCAGCTTAACATTATTATCTTAGGTTTCCTAAACCATCCATCCATCCATCCATCTATCCAGTCCAACAATGTCACAACAGGTCGCTCCTGGCCGACCTCGATGCCTCCGGTACAATTTAACTACCAGCCTAAGAACATGATATGAGCATAACCTTACTAACTTTCCTAAAATCCGAGCCTCGACGCCGGCTACATGCACCAGACCAAAAACGTATAATATCCATCAGTCACAGCTGGACTGCGCAAAACTTCAAAGCAAAAACCCAATGCCCCCGCCTTGTACTTGTATCAAGGGGACATGGATTGATCCAAACGGGCAAGCCCCCTGAAGCACGGCCAATACTCCTGCCCCACCCACTGTGCCAAATACCGCAACACACACACAACCTGATAGATCCCTAGAACTGTTTCCGAAGAACCAAACGTTTGCTTTGCCCACAGGGTGGTGATGCCCTTGCTGTCGCGGGTGGTGGCGAGGAAATGCCATTCGTGGCCTTGAATGATGATGGCGGGGAGAAACGGTGGTAGCGGCGACATGGGATCATCTCCTGCTACTGCCGCCGTGGTTGTCGTCGCGGCCGTGGTCGCTGCTGCTTCGACTGCGGCTGTTGTCACAGCTGTGTCATGTTCCTGGGAAAAAGGACCCAGATCCTCGAGCATCCGCCACTGCGCGGCCAGCCAAACACCCACTTGCACCTCGGCTTCCAGCAACTGATGACCGGTCGTTTTACTTTCGATACTCAGGGCGATGGGACGGCGGCGAAAGGGCGCAAAATCGGTGTGGTTAATCGAAGCGTCCGGCAGGTGTCTCCGTAGCGTGTCAATTGCTGTTACCGTGCCAGGACCAAACGTTGAGGGCTCAATGTAGATGGCAAAATCGACCATCTTATTGGCGGCAGACCCAGGGCCGAGGCCACGACGGAACACTGGGTGAATTTTTGCTGTGGTGCAGGGCAGAAAGTGGACTGGGCCGCCGTCTTCCTCCCAGCAATGCGGTACTGCCAGGGCGAGGATACGCTGGTGGACAAGCATGTTCCACGAGGCCTCGGGGTGCATTTCGTTCTGACATTCCTTGGCGGCGGCGTGAATGTCGAGGACCTCGTTGAGCGATGGACCGGCCGACGAGGAGGAGGAGGAGGAGGAGGAGGAGGAGGAGGTGCTGGGTAGGTATGGGTGAAGGTTAGGATGAGCCAGACGGGTGAAGAAACTGGGCGAGGCAAAAGCAACATCATCCAGGTCGCTTAGACGGAGGTCGGTGCGTTGCGCGTCGAGAAGCAGGGACTGGAAGAACGTCAGCACATGGGTTGATGAAAACATTTTGAAGCGAGGATCAGGAGGCTTACCTGAAGCCCTTGGTGGATGATGCCGCGGCTCTTGCTAAGGAGGGATAGATCCTGAGCGAGAGTCCTCAAGGTGTCAGGCAGCTCGGGATCGTTGAATGAGAGCTGGCGGACGCGGACAGGATCGCGGGATGCCACCTCCATGCGCTGAAACTGCTTGATAGGTGTCTTTGCGTCCGTGCTGTTTCCGTGCGAAATCGATGATGTTGACGAGGTATCGGCTGGTGCACGACCTAAAGCCCGGGGCGTAGCAAAGACGTCATCATCCTCCACCTCGCGTCTCCGTCTCTTGGCGCTCATGCTGGGTGGAGATTCAGGCGTCAATTGATCGGGCGAATGTTCTCGCTTGCGTTTTGCGGCGCGCAGGTCCGGAAGCGCGTAGCATTGTTCTGTGATGACATTCTCCAGCCAAGATGCGATTGAGTCGCTCGCGCATGCATCGTTCATGTTGCGCGACCCATGGCCGATGGCGATGGTTGGTGGGGACTGTGTGTGTTGCTGTGAGAATTGGGGCGCGAAAGCTGCCGAGATTTGGGGATTAGCGGCAGTACACGTGACCCTGCGGGGCCAGCCCCCAACTCCCTCTGTTTGCACCCCAGCAATCCCGCCAATCAATGCACGCAGCAACCCAGCAGTCAAAAACGATCAAGATCCCGATCATCGACGACCAGAGTCCACTGGTCATCACCCATGCAAGCGTTGAATGCCGAAAGGACGTCGAACAGTGCATGTTTACAGGCAGGCTCCCATATGACCAGGTCCGCAAAAACAGTCCCGAGCTGCCCCGTAGTCAGGGACTCAGGCTACGGAACAAATCACTCTGCCTACTTGATTGGATCTTCATCGGCTGACTCGTGTTTCCTGCGGGAGCTGAGCTTTCTCGCCTCTTGTTCAAATTGAGAATGCCACGACTTCTATTTATATTTCCATTATTCTAATGCCCAATCTGTCAAAGTCAATTTCTCTGGAATCTTCAAACTCATGTCTCCCTTTCTCCACGTAACTGCAACTTTCCCTCCACAGCCGTCTGGCTCCTCCGTTCGGTTTTGGCGTCCTCCGTGGCACTAGACGTCCGCAGTCTAGAGCCTTGCTGCTGAGGCTCCGGACTTGCTTCAGTGGGCAAAGACAAAACGGATCTCGAGAGGGAGGGCATTTCTGTCGGATCAACGTCTCTGTTCCGAGCCCGCTTTCGAGGCCGCCCTCTGTCAGATTCCCCTTCGTCACTCTCCCAATCTCGATTTCCGCAATAGCAGTGGTAACTGGCGCTGTCCAAGTCCTCACCCTCTTCGACCTCATCGCCATCATCGTCGTCGGTGGCCCTCGGCCGCTTACTCGGACTACGACTTGGCGTCCGGCTCCCCTTCCGAGCAAACTCACGCGCACACTCGGCCGCTGGAACTTCTCTCTCCCCCGGCGGTTCCCCGGGTGCCGAAATCCAAACCAGCTTCCTTGGCAAACCCGAACGTAGCCGAGAGAACAAAAGCTTGTCGAAAACCGCTATGGCGAAACGAGCGAGGAGGTATTCCCGACTAATCCCCCCAAGAGGCTGCAGGGTCAGATTATGGTATAACTCCTGCAGTTCGTCTGTTTTCCCGGGAGAAAGGATATGGACCACCCAGACACCGTGTTTTGGCACAAGAGCAAAGCGGTGCGTATCCCAGAGGTGGTGGATATCCTTGCGCAGGGCTAAGCGGTTCTCCTCACAGCAGGTGTCGAGACTGGCATTCCCGACGCGAGCGTACATGTACATTTGGTTTTGCTGCCACCAGTCGAGTTCTTTGAGGGGTATGATATGTGCATTTTCCAGTGGCAAGGATGCGCGGGTCACGCTGCAGTGACTGGGACTCGCCGTAGTCGGCGAGATTGGTGCATTCTCATTTTCACTCCATGAGCCAGGGAGTTGATCCGGGAAGCGGAAATGTCGGAGTGAGGGAACAATAGCGTATCGAGCGTCGGAGGGGACGTAGAAATAGTAATCACCCGCTAGAAGGACGTCCTGGGGTCCCTCTGGCACGGGCACTGGTGGACCCTGGCGTGACTTGGAGAGGAAGCCGTCCCATCGGCAATTGGCAAGAATGCAGCAAGCGATGCGCGCAGTCTCGTGGTGGATGCCGTTGCCGTCGAGCGCAGGCAGGTCGAGCAGGATGTTTTCGCTGTCGGGGTAGCCAGGGTGTCGGAGCAGAACTATGGGGAGCCGACGGCTGGTGGGGAATGCTGAAACGGGTGGACGAAGCGTTAACGGCGCAGCCAGTGGGATGGGACTGATCGTGGCCATTCCGAATGGAAAGGTATTTGCAAGTAGCGTACCCAAAATACGAATAATAAAGTGCAAGGAAAAGAGGCGCCACTGTATAATGGATTGTTCGGGATGGACCGTGAATTGTTTGGGATCTTGATGGAATTGCAAAGTGCAGAGACTTGGCGCGGGGCAGACGCCCAAAATGCCATGAGACCGCGTGACCACGTGACACCCGTCGACCTCACTCCCACATCACTCACGGCAACCTTTGCTCACCAGATCTTGACACAAGTCATGCCGCAGAAATAATTTTGGACGAGACTTTACCGCTGGCTTCCCTGCAGTTAATTGACCAAACCTCTGCTCTTGCCCTTGGAGACCCAACACCCGAACACCACTAATCCACAGGTCCACACCACAGCTATGTCGCGTCGAACATTTCTTGGTCGCGCGGTACAAGTCATCGCCATTGGACCTGGTCATAAATACTATTCAACAATTGCAAAGAATTACCGATGAACCCACGAGATTTTAGGGGACTTGGTGATGTCAGTGGACATTTCCGGCAGCTCATGCAGATGCTGTTGAAGGATATTGGGGTACAAGGTTTTACAGTCCGAAGGTATTCTTCATGCCGTCCCCCTCTCCTCGCTGCTGACCTGCATTGCCCTGCTCCGTCGGCAGATAAACACATCCGTTTGGGAGAGTGGGCACCCTGTCTTGTGCAAAAATCCAAAGTTTGCAGGTTGGGAACTGGACAACCAACCAGGTCCTGTCAAGGTAGGGTTCATTTAACTCACGACTGGGCTCATGTATTGATGAGCTAAAGAGTCTCCAGGTTACTATGGTCACTTCTACTCTGTACCAAGCTCGCATCATCCAGGCCAGCTGTGATGCATCCTCATCAACACCCCCGTCCTGGAGATCAGCCACTGCGCGTCGTATCCCATGCCTGACGGACGATTTACAGAGGACGTGGCACGGAAGATCTTACGATGGTTGCCGGGCCGGAACCAACCGTGGGATAGATCCGACGACAACCTCGCAGGGCCGATTGGGATATCCAGGAAGAAGGAAATCGTGTCAAGTGCAGTGGAGAGGGCGACGACTAGCAGTGCACGGGTGGTCAGAAATGGCTTAGAGACGTCAAGGGCGTTATCGCCACCGTCGAGTAGTGCAACGGGGGGATCTGACAGTGGCACCTCGGATTGAGATGATATATTATTCATGGCCGGCCATCATTACAGTTTATCAGCAGGCCGGGGATCAGGATCGAAGCCATTGGTTTGGAAGAACCAACTCCACAGGAGGGTGCCTAAGTTGCACGAAAAGAGTGTTCAGTAACGTTTCCCAGTCGCGAGTGGGAAGTGGTGAAAATAGAAAGTTGCCCCGAGAACGTGAGTCATAGGGAAACATAAAACTCCATGTGTTTCCAGTCTTCGTGGCAAGGACAAAGAGAAACGAAACGTTGAAGGGAAACATTGACGGGAAATATACGGTTTGGTTGGGATGCCTCAAATCAGTTGAGCTTCCGGAGTCTTTGTTTCAAACATCAAATAACATGGGACGGGGAAACAAAATTGACGAGCGGCGCTTTAAAGCAAACTCGCGTTTCCTCTTCCTTTGCAACAGATGTAGGTGCGGGTCTGTCTGGCCAAACTGCCGGTGACAGAGGATGC
>Ga0247760_1003447_pt1 | contig 10243 bp, 5 predicted proteins | sample UWRJL171409R4_FD_179936 | JGI IMG/M metagenome (GOLD analysis project Ga0247760, IMG submission 179936) | Plant litter microbial communities from Arlington Agricultural Research Station in Wisconsin, United States - UWRJ-L171-409R-4 | ecosystem: Environmental > Terrestrial > Plant litter >...
TCTTGCGCCACAGTGCAATCGTGGTCTCGCGACCCGCGCGCTCCGGTGCGTAGGATCGTTCGTGGTGCCAGCCGCCGTCTTCGAGCGCGACCGCGAAGATGTACATGATCGAATGGTCGAGCGTTTCGCGGCTCGCTTTCGGATCCATCTTCTGCGGATCGTTGGCGCCGGTGCCGATGACGTAATGGGTGTGATGGCTGGTGTGGATGACGATGCTTTCGATCCTGGAGAGATCGCCGATCTTCGGCCCGAGCCGGCGCGCGAGGTCGATCAGGGCCTGGCTCTGATATTCGGCCGAGTGCTCCTTGGTGTAGGTGTCGAGAATGGCGCGCTTGGGTTCGCCGTGTTCCGGCAGCGGCACCGCGTATTCCGCCTTCGGACCACCGAGCAGCCAGGCGATAAAGCCGTCCTCACCTTCATAGGCGGGGGAGGGCGCGCCTTCGCCGCGCATCACGCGATCGACGGATTCGATCGCCATCTTGCCGGCGAAGGCCGGCGCATAGGCCTTCCAGCTCGAGATTTCGCCCTTGCGCGATTGCCGTGTGGTCGTGGTGACGTGCAGCGCCTGCTGAACCGCCTGATAGATGGTCTCAGTGGGCAATCCGAGCACCGCGCCGATCCCCGCGGCGGCGGACGGGCCGAGATGGGCGATGTGATCGATCTTGTGTTCGTGCAGGCAGATGCCCTTCACCAGATCGACCTGGATTTCGTAAGCCGCGGCCAGCCCGCGCACGAGCTCCGCGCCGGTCAGCCTGCAATGCTGGGCGACAGCCAGCACGGGTGGAATGTTGTCGCCGGGATGCGAATAATCAGCGGCGAGAAACGTGTCATGGAAATCGAGTTCGCGGACGGCGACGCCGTTGGCCCAGGCGGCCCATTCCGGCGAAATGCGCTGTGACCGCGTCAGCCCGAACACGGTTGATCCCGGCTGGAACGGATGCGCCTCGGCTTGCGCCCGCGCGCTGACGACGGGACGGCGCGCCACCGAGGCAGCAGCAACGGCGGCGTTGTCGATGATGCGGTTGCCCAGCATCTCCACCACGTCGCTCTCGACGGTGACCGGATCGGCGGCCACCTCGGCGATCTTCCAGGCCAGCTGGCTCGCGCGCGGGAGGGAGGCGGCCGATTTGAACGTACGAACGCGATGCTGCTTCAAGACGTAGCTTCCTTCTGGATTGGATCGGTCACGGCTGGTTGTGCAATCGGGACCGGGCGACCGAATTCATTCACCGCGACCATCTCGAACGTTCCGCGCACCGCGGATTGCCGCCGGCCGCTGATCAGATCCTCGCGGATCATGTCGACGGCAACCGTCATCGAGCTGCGGCCGACGCGCACGACCTGGGCCACGAGCTCGACGAGTTCGCCGACATGGACGGGCTCGTGAAATTCGATTCTGTCCGAGGTGGCCATGACCACGCTCTGGCGCGCGTGCCGCGTCGCCGAGACGAACGCCGCCTTGCCCATCAGGCTCAGCGCATGGCCGCCGAACAGGGTGCCGTAGTGATTGGCCTGCTCCGGAAACACCATTTCGACGAAACGGGTTTCGTCGGGATGGAGGTCTGGCGATGCCGTTGAATGCATTTTCCTGCTCCGGACGACTTGTCATTCCCTCGCGACTTCGCAATATCTACAAATGCACTCCATCGAAACGGCTGAAAAAGCAGAGTATTGCAAAGAAAATCCGGTCGGTTTGCAAAGTTTGCGAAGGTGATGCGATGAAAAAGACCTTCATGGGCGTGCGGTTAAAAAGACTGCGGGAGGAGCAGCGCCTGACGCAGGCGGCACTTGCCGGCAAACTCGGGATCTCCCTGAGCTATCTCAATCAGCTCGAAAACAATCAGCGGCCGCTCACCGTGCCGGTGTTGCTGGCGCTCAACTCGGTATTCGGCCTCGACGTGCAGGCGTTCGCCGAGGGCGACGAGGCGCGCCTGATCTCGGACTTGCGCGAAGCGCTGGCGGACCCTTCGCTGGGAGAGCCGATCGCCGTCGCCGAACTTCGCGAACTCGCGCAGAACATGCCGGCGGTCGGGCGCGCACTGGTCAATATCAACCGCAAATATCGCCACGCCGCTGAACAATATGCGGCCATCTCCGCGCGGCTCGGCGAGGACCGCCAGGCCGCGGCGGCGGTGCTGCCGTCCACGCCGTTCGAGGAAGTCCGCGACTTCTTCTATCTGCAGCACAACTACATCGCCGAACTCGACGACGCGGCGGAAGCGATTGCCGGCCGCTTGGAGTTGCCGGTCGGACGCATGACGCCAAGCCTGGCGTCGTATCTCGAAAGCGGGCATGGCGTGACAGTTCTGATCGACTCGATCGACGAACCGGGATCGGGGACGCAGCGCCTGTTCGATGCCCGCACGCGAACGTTGCGGCTGTCACCGAGCCTTGATCCGGGCCAGCAGGCGTTTCAGCTCGCGACGCAGATCGCCATTCTGGAACTGGACGACGCGATCCGAGCCATCGTCGACAAGGCAAAGCTCACCAGCGAAGAAGCGCGCGGCCTCGCCCGCATCGGGCTTGCAAACTATTTCGCCGGTGCGCTGATCCTGCCTTACGCCGTTTTCCTCAACGAGGCGGAGCGCTGCCGTTACGACATCGAGTTACTCGGTCACCGGTTCGGTGTCGGCTTTGAAACGATCTGTCACCGGTTGAGCACTCTGCAAAGACATAACGCACGGGGCGTGCCGTTCTTCTTCATCCGCGTCGACCGCGCCGGCAACATATCGAAGCGCCAGTCGGCGACCGATTTCCATTTTTCGCGGGTCGGCGGCACCTGCCCGCTGTGGAATGTGTATGAGGCGTTCGCCAACCCGGGACGTATCCTCACACAGCTGGCGCGGATGCCCGATGAGCGAACCTATCTCTGGGTTGCCCGGACGGTATCGCACGGCCGGGGGGGCTATGGCGCGCCCGCCAAGACATTTGCGGTCGCTTTGGGGTGCGATGTCCGCCATGCGGAACGAATCGTCTACTCGCAGGGCCTCAAAATCGATCCGTCACTGGCGACGCCGATCGGCATGGGCTGCAAGGTCTGCGAACGGCCGGATTGTCCGCAGCGCGCGTTTCCACCGGTCGGGCGCCCTTTACGAATCGACGAAACCCGTTCTCGCTTTGCGCCCTATGCGACGTCATGAGCTGACGCGGCCGGGATAACGGGGAAAACGGCTTTCACGCGGAGAAAGAATCAGCTTCTCGTGCTTCTCATCCACCGGCCGGATTATTTTTTCTTGAATAGCGGGCATTGATCTTAACGGCCCATTGACACACTCTCGCGAATACTACCACATGTAGATGTCACGGTCCGCCAGACCTCAACAGCTGGTGGCTAAGAGGGAAGCCGGTGTAACGCGCATATGCGCGAGAATCCGGCGCTGCCCCCGCAACTGTAAGCAGTGAGTTGTTCCCGATTTCACGTCACTGATGCGGTCACGCATTGGGAAGACCGGGCACGACGCCGACCTGCGAGCCAGGAGACCTGCCGCGACACCAACAAACGTCCACGGGCGGGGTGTCCGGCGGTCGCTCGCAGAATCATGCCGGTGCTTTGCGCCGGGCATTCAATGCAGCGTCGCTCCCAGACATCCAGCCCCAACAACACTACGGGGTCTGCCGATGTCGCAATCTTCTCAACTCGTTTCTCCCGAAGCCAAAGCCGCTCCCTTTCTCGCGTTGCGCACCGAATCGCCGGCCTCGCAGGACAGCGCGCCGCCGATGCAGGTGATCCGCCGCAACGGCACGGTTTCGAAATTCGACGCCAGCAAGATTTCGGTCGCGGTGACCAAGGCGTTCCTTGCGGTCGAAGGGCACACCGCTGCTGCCTCCCGCCGCGTGCACGAAATCGTCGAGCAACTGACGGCCGAAGTCGTCGGTGCACTGTCGCGCCGGATGAGCGAGGGCCGCACCTTTCACATCGAGGACGTGCAAGACCAGGTCGAACTGGCCCTGATGCGCAGCGAACACCACAAGGTGGCGCGCGCCTATGTGCTGTATCGCGAGGCGCGGACCCGGCAACGCGCCGGGCAGGAAGCCGCCGCTCAGCCGTCGGGAGAGCCTTCGCTCCGCGTCACGCTGGCAAGCGGCGTGCAGGTACCGCTCGATATCGCGCGCCTGACGCTCATCATTGAAGAGGCCTGCGCCGGTCTGGACGGCGTCAGCGCCGCCGCCGTGCTCACTGAGACGCAGCGCAATCTTTACGACGGCATCGGCGTGGACGAACTGGCGCTGGCGTCGGTGATGGCGGCGCGCACGCTGGTGGAGCAGGAGCCGAACTACGCCTATGTCAGCGCGCGGCTGTTGCTCGACAAGCTGCGCACCGAAGTGTTGTCGTTCGTGGAGGGGACACCGACCAGCGCATCGCAGGCCGACATGGCGGTGCGCTATGGCGAGTACTTCCCCGCCTATATCAAGACCGGCATCAAGGCCGAGCTGCTCGATCCCGATCTGGCGCGGTTCGACCTGAAGAGGCTCGCCGCGGCGCTGAAGCCGGAACGCGACCTGGCGTTCCAGTTTCTGGGCCTGCAGACGCTGTACGACCGCTATTTCCTGCATCAGCGCGGCAACCGGATCGAACTGCCGCAGGCGTTCTTCATGCGCGTCGCCATGGGCCTTGCGCTGCGCGAGATCGACCGCGAGGCGCGCGCCATCGAGTTCTACGATCTGCTGTCGTCGTTCGACTTCATGGCGTCGACGCCCACCTTGTTCAACTCGGGAACGCTGCGGCCGCAATTGTCGTCCTGTTTCCTCACCACCGTGGCCGACGATCTCGACGGCATCTTCAAGTCGGTCAAGGACAACGCGCTCTTGGCGAAATATTCCGGCGGGCTCGGCAATGACTGGACCCGCGTGCGCGGGCTCGGTGCCCATATCAAGGGCACCAATGGCGAGAGCCAGGGTGTGGTACCGTTCCTGAAAGTGGCGAATGACACCGCGATCGCGGTCAACCAGGGCGGCAAACGCAAGGGCGCGGTCTGCGCCTATCTCGAGACCTGGCATATCGACATCGAGGAATTCCTCGACCTGCGCAAAAACACCGGCGACGACCGCCGGCGCACCCACGACATGAACACCGCAAACTGGGTGCCCGACCTGTTCATGCAGCGCGTCGAGGCCGATGGCGAATGGACGCTGTTCTCGCCGGACGAGACGCCAGACCTGCACGACCTCTACGGCCAGTCATTCGCCGAGCGATATGCGTTCTATGAGGCCAAGGCGGCACGGGGCGAAATCCGGGTGTTCAGGAAGGTCCGCGCCACGGACCTCTGGCGCAAGATGCTGACCATGCTGTTCGAGACCGGGCATCCCTGGATCACGTTCAAGGATCCCTGCAATCTGCGCTCGCCGCAGCGCCATGCCGGCGTGATCCATTCCTCGAACCTCTGCACAGAGATCACGCTCAACACCTCCGACGACGAGACCGCGGTCTGCAATCTCGGCTCGATCAACCTGCTCAACCATGTGCGGGACGGCCGGCTGGATGAGCAAAGGCTGCAGCGCAGCGTGGCAATTGCGATGCGGATGCTCGACAACGTCATCGACATCAATTTCTACACCATCCCGGAAGCGCGCCGCTCCAACCTGCGGCACCGCCCGGTCGGTCTGGGGTTGATGGGATTCCAGGACGCGCTGCAGGCATTGCGGATCGCGATGGCTTCCGATGCGGCGGTAACTTTCGCCGACACCAGCATGGAGATGATCTCCTATTACGCGATCTCGGCCTCTGTCGATCTGGCGGCCGAGCGCGGGCGCTATCCGTCGTTCGACGGCTCGCTGTGGAGCCGGGGCATCTTGCCGATCGATTCGATCGAACTGCTGGCGGAAGCCCGCGGCGGTCTGGCGATGGATCGCGGCGCGGTACTTGATTGGGATCATCTGCGCGAGCGCGTCAAATCCACCGGCATGCGCAATTCCAACGTGATGGCGATTGCGCCGACGGCGACCATTTCCAACATCTGCGGCGTGGCGCAGTCGATCGAGCCCGCCTACCAGAACCTCTATGTCAAATCCAATATGTCCGGCGACTTTACGGTCGTGAACGAGTTTCTGGTGCGCGATCTCAAGGCGCGCGGGCTGTGGGACGAGGTGATGGTGAACGACCTCAAATATTTCGACGGCAGCGTCGGCGCCATCGATCGCATCCCTGATGACCTCAAAGCGCTCTATGCCACCGCTTTCGAGATCGACAGCGCCTGGCTGATCGAGGCGGCGTCGCGGCGGCAGAAGTGGATCGACCAGTCGCAGTCGCTCAACCTTTATATCGCCAATCCCTCGGGCAAAAAACTCGACGCGCTCTATCGGCTGGCCTGGGCGCGCGGTCTGAAAACGACCTACTACCTGCGCTCGCGCAGCGCGACACACGTCGAGAAGTCGACGCTGAAGGGAACGGACGGAAAGCTCAACAGTGTCGCGTCCGTGACGATGATGGCTCCAGCCCCGATCATCGTCCCGCCGGCCGCCACCGCTCCGGATCTCACCGGGGCGGTGGCGTGCTCGATCGATAATCCCGAATGCGAAGCCTGCCAGTAAGCAGACAAGAAAAGGATACGACAATGCTCGACTGGTCAGAACCCGCACCCTTGCCCCGGATGCTGCCTCCCTTGATGGCGCAAACCGCTGTCGCCGCAGATCAAACCGGCCTCGGCACTATCGACCGCAGCGGCGGCAGGGTGTCTGTGGACGACAAGCGGATGATCAACTGCCGCGCCGACGTCAATCAATTGCTGCCGCTGAAATACAAATGGGCGTGGGAAAAATATCTCGCCGGCTGCAACAATCACTGGATGCCGACCGAAGTCTCGATGCAGGCCGACATCGCGTTGTGGAAATCGCGCGACGGCCTCACCGAGGACGAACGCCGCGCCATCAAGCGCAACCTCGGTTTCTTCGCCGCTTCCGAAAGCCTCGTCGCCAACAACATCGTGCTGGCGATCTATCGCCATCTGACCAATCCGGAGTGCCGGCAATATCTGCTGCGGCAATCGTTCGAGGAGGCCGTGCATACGCATACCTTCCAGTACATCGTCGAGAGCCTGGGCCTGGACGAGGGCGAGCTTTTCAACATGTATCGGGAGGTGCCGTCGATCACCGACAAGGCGGCTTGGGCGCTGAAGCACACCCAGCATCTCGACGATCCCGATTTCAAGACCGGCACGCCGGAAGCGGATCAAGCGTTCCTGCGCGATCTCGTCGCCTTCTACGTCATCTTCGAAGGCATGTGGTTCTACACGGGATTTGCGCAAATCCTCTCGCTCGGCCGCCGCAACAAGATGGTCGGCATCGCCGAACAGTACCAGTACATCCTGCGTGATGAATCGATTCATCTGAATTTCGGCATCGATGTCATCAACCAGATCAAGATCGAGAATCCGCATCTGTGGACCAAGGCGTTTCAGGACGAAGTCCGCGCCATGGTGCGCGAGGCGGCCGAACTGGAAGCGGCCTATGGCCGGGACACCATGCCGCGCGGCTTCCTCGGCCTCAACGCGGCGCTGTGCGAGACCTACATGCACTTCATCGCCAACCGCCGCTGCGCGCAGCTCGGACTGCAGCGGGTGTTCGACGAAACCGAAAATCCATTTCCCTGGATGTCGGAGGCGATGGACTTGAAGAAGGAGAAGAACTTTTTCGAAACGCGGGTGATCGAATACCAGAACGGTGGCGCGCTAAATTGGGAGTAGGGGACACACGTCGTCCTTGCGAACGCAGGGACCCATACCGCTTGATCTATCGATGAGGCGCGATGGCGGACGCTCTGCCACCTTCTGCCATGGCCTTTGAAGCCGTGTGCCCATCCCAGCGGCCGCAGCGTATGGGCCCCTGCGTTTGCAGGGGCGACGAGTTGTGGGGCCTCGCCTTTCCCCCACGGTCGTGCCTGCGAACGCAGGCACCCAAACCGCGTGATCCATCGATGACGCGCGATGACAGGCGCTCTGCCACTTTCCGCAATCGCCGTTGAAGCAAATGTCTCTCAGTGTGCCCATGCCATCGGCCGCAGCGTATGAGCCCCTGCGTTCGCAGGAGCGACGAGTTGATGGAGTCTCGTCCTTCCTCACACTCTTTCCTTGCGTTCGCAGGTACGTCGCAAAATCCTGCCGTTGCCGCGCAGAAACTTAAGATTTCCTCAATTCAGTCCGGTCTATTGCTTTGGGGGTGTGCGCGTTGGGACAGAGCGCGCCTGGGCAAGGATCGCGCATGACCGCCTCTCTTTCCACCTTCAAGACCGCAGGCGAACAGGCTTCGATTCCCACATGGCTCGTCAGGGTCTGCTGTGTGCTGGCCGTTGCGAACGTGGCCCTTTGCCTGTCGGTATATTTCTCGCGCTGGCTTTACAGTACCGACGGCCTCGAAGTGCCGACCGATTTCATCAACGTCTGGGCCGCCGGCCGCCTGGTGCTCGATGGCCTGCCGGCGCAGGCTTATGACTGGGACATCCAGAAGCAGGTCGAGGTCGCAAAACTCGGCCAGGATTTTGTCGGTTACTTCGCCTGGCACTATCCGCCGCCATTCCTGTTCGTCGCATCCTTGCTGGCACAGCTTCCCTATCGGGTCGCCTTTGTCGGCTGGGTCGTGGTGAGCTTCCTGCCCTTTCTTGTCGCGATGCGCGCGATCGTCGGGCACAATTTCGGTTATTTGCTCGCGCTCGCGATTCCGATGGCGTTCATCAATGCGCTGGTGGGGCAGAACGGATTTCTCACCGCGGCGCTGATCGGCGGTTCGCTCTATCTGATCCCGGTACGACCGGTGCTGGCGGGCATCTGCCTCGGGCTGTTGACGTACAAGCCGCAATACGGGCTGCTGTTTCCCATCGCGCTGATCGCCGCCGGGCAATGGCGCGTGTTCATCAGCGCCGGCGTAACGGCGGTCGTGCTGGCCAGTGCTTCCTGGCTCGCCTTCGGCACCGAGAGCTGGCTGGCGTTCTTCCACTGGATGCCAAAGTTCTCGCAAACGTTCCTGACCGAGGGCAAGGCTCCATGGTGGAAGCTGCAGAGCATCTTCTCGATGGTGCGTTACTTCGGCGGCAGCGAGCCGCTCGGCTGGGCATTTCAGTGGGTTCTCACCGGCTCCGTGGCGGTGGTGCTGGCGCTGATGTGGCGAAGCCGCGTGACATACACGCTGAAGGCCGCGGCGCTTGGCGCCGGCACGCTGCTGACCACGCCCTATCTCTTCATGTACGACATGATGGTGCTGGCGATCCCGATCGCTTTCCTGGTCCGCATCGGATTGAAGAGTGGTTTTCGCACCTACGAGCTTCCGGCGCTCGGCGCCGTGGCCGCACTCGGCGTCTGCTACATGTTCACCGGCATTCCGACCGGTCTTGGCGCCACCCTGGTCGTGTCCACGCTGATCCTGCGCCGCGCCGGATCGTGGTGGCGGCATGAGCCGGCGCCAAAACTCGTCGCAGCAAGGGCCTAAGTGGTGCGAGGTGACGGCGGCGATATCATGCCCCTTCGCGTGAAATCAACGTTCGCTAGTTGATGAACGCCGCCCACAGCGCAGCATTGGCAAGCGTGCCGGCCTCGTTCATGTGGCAACCGCCAGAACGGCCGTCATTTCCGATCGTGTCGGTGTCGGGTCCCCGCTGGATGATCAGGGCGCTATCGATTGCCGAAAGTTGACCGGCACGAACGGCGGCGGCGTTCGTCGGATCGACGGGGCCGCATTTTGTGCTGCTTGACAGATAGAAGGGCGCGTCGAAACCTTCCGCGCGGAATTGCTTCACCAGTTGATGTAGCAGCGAAGCATATTGTTCGGCTGTTGTCGTCAATCCTGCATCCGTTTCGCCTTGCTGGAATAGAATATGCGTCGGCGTCAGTCTGGCGGCCTTCAGTTTCGAAATGCCGTTAATGATCAGGTTTGCTCCTTCGTTGTTCAGGAAGGAGATCGATGAGCTGGCCCTGGCAATCGGTACGATGATCACACGATCATAGCGTCCAGCCTGGATCAGGATGTCGCCGAGCCGCGTTGCAAAGCTCCCGCCTGCGCCATCGGTGCCCAGAAGCGGATCGGCCGCAGCGAAGCATTTGCCGGTAGCGGGGTCGAAATTGTCGACGGCTTCGCGCGCCGTGTATCGGGTGCTTCCGTAATTGGCCGCATTGCTCTGGCCGTGCACGACAATGATCGCCGTTTTTCCGGACAAGGGAGTGCAAGACCGTTCGACGCGCAATGGCGGCGAAACCTCGGCCAAATCGATCGGGCGGGCGCCGAGGTTCAAGAGCGGGACGGCAATCCCGCCGATCAGCAG
>Ga0247760_1003448_pt1 | contig 10242 bp, 10 predicted proteins | sample UWRJL171409R4_FD_179936 | JGI IMG/M metagenome (GOLD analysis project Ga0247760, IMG submission 179936) | Plant litter microbial communities from Arlington Agricultural Research Station in Wisconsin, United States - UWRJ-L171-409R-4 | ecosystem: Environmental > Terrestrial > Plant litter >...
CGGCATTCCCCGAGAGTACATCCTAGAGTGGGACATGGAAGAGACCAGCCGTGGAGGGCCCTTTCAAGAAGTGGCTGCTTCTGATATATTCATCAACTGTGTATATCTCGGCCCTGCGCGTATTCCTCCCTTCGTCACTTTCGACTCCCTTGCAACGCCGGAGAGAAGGCTTCGGGTGATCTGCGACGTCAGCTGCGATCCTAATAGCGAAAACAACCCGATACCAGTTTATTCCGGTTATAGCTCGTTCGATAACCCCACAGTCCCTATCTCTCGCAAGATTGATGGGCCTGAGCTACGAGTCGTAGCTATCGATCACCTCCCAACTCTGATTGCTCGAGAATCTAGTGACGAGTATTCTCGTCTACTGCTTCCGAGCTTGCTGACTTTGGACCGTCGTGAAAGCGAGGGTGTCTGGGTCAGGGCAGAGCGCACTTTCGCGGAGAAGGTCAAGGAGCTTCCTGGTGGTTCCCCAAGTTCTTGAGCTCAGCTGTTGTTCGCAGACATAATGTCACGGCACATCTGTCATGTGGGCGGATTCAGGAAGAGGTCCAGAACTCTAAAAGGCCCATATATGACACGCTTTCAATGGCCGAACATCACTCCGGGATAAGGAAGCACTTGGCAACAATGTGAAGAACTGAGATTCCATGAACTGTTAACATCGACGGCCCTGAATGCCTGCGAGAACTCGTAAAAGAACAAAGTGCTATTGTGCTGACTAGACAACTAGATAGGAGACGTCCAGCCTAGAATAAGAATGCCACTCCCCCGCTGCCGTCCCCTTGCTAAATCCGCCTTTGTTGCTTTTGTAATTTTTCTCCATTCGTACAGTCTAGCATTTGACCTTGCTTCCCCCCATTCAAGAAGTACGGCCATCCTTGCTGCCACGTCGATCCGCTTGTGGAAGATGGCCACTCCTGGGATCAATTCAAACTTAATTACGTTTGTCTGTTCGATTCTGGATCTGAAGTTGAGTACAGTGGGTCCTCTTCATCCAGCATACACGCATTCTCCAGCGTGTCTGTCCACTTCCCAAGGGGCACAGCGTGGCTATGCTTGAATGTTGTTGAATGCTCTTCCATATCTCCCTATGTCTCTCCGGACACTCCCTACCCAAGGTATCCCAGTCTCTTCCTCGGGCGGTGCTTTTCTGTGGCATCCCTGGGCCGCTTTCCATATCGGTTGAGTCCATGAGTATTTCATTGCTTTGACGCACCTGGGTTGTTGCCGTCTGGTATTTAGCTGTAAGCGTATATTGGTTGTCAAAGAGCATGCCTCAGCTGTTGGTTGGTATTTCAACCTGTAATATTTTGTTATAGGCAGGGAGGTTGAGTCTAAGAAAGACCACAATTACAGGAGAAAATGCATGGGAAGCGGCCAGACTGAAGCCGACGTGAATAGGACATCTCCAAGGAAGCCTGTGTAATCAGGGGCAGTACTCATGACCACGTCTTCTCTCGGGTTTTCACAAGACCGGCGGGGAGAAGAGCGCAAGCACGATGCCGAGTATCTAGACGGAAATTTCAATATCACTTGGACATATACCTAAGGAATGTCGTCGAGAAGGGGCTGGCAAAAGCTGACGAGCTGGCTGTTTCAGCAAGAAACAGGTGAGCAGGTATAATACCGTGTGAGTTCAGGTCAGTGTCTTCTGCGAACAGCAGCCAACAACGATTACAGTATAACCATCTACGGGAGGAGCCACACAATCTCTGAGATCACCTGCTTGATAAGTGACCAATGGGGAATTGAAACCAAGCAAGAGACCATTGCAAACAAGATGGCTTTTGGCTCCACCGGTAGGAGCCAATCAACCCCCCTCACATTATATTCTCTACTAACATTCCCCGGACGGTGGAGAACCTGGAGTGCGGATATAGAAGAGGACTTCCTCACTGGGTTCCCGCGCCGAGAGGGGTTGCAACCAAGAGACACGGTAGACATGCCGCAAGTTATTAACTACCTAATCACGGCACGGCGGGCATAGATACCGTTTTCTTTGATGTCGGATACTGTTTGCTCAAATCGGGGGTTGTGGTGCTCGGAGGAAACCGAAGCCAGCCGACGAGCTCGCCAGTGTCATGGCGACTTCTTCGCTCATTGGCCAGACCAACTAGCCTAGCAGCATGAACCCCCATAATATCAGCCACAGTGGGTTTCAGCTCCTCGTTTCAGCCACTATTTAAGCGTCAGCTCTCTATGCAGGCTGCCCCGCAACCCACCAACCCCTCCACGCGAGCTCCCACGCAAGGATCAGGTCTAGGGGAAGGGGAACAGTCCCGCTGGATATCTCAACTTTTATGATATCTACTCTCTGTTCCGCATTAACGTTTTCCTCAACACCCAGCCAGTTCCTGGAAACCTCGCCTCCGCCATGTCGATCGAGATCGAGCAGATACTCGCCGCGTCCCCAGCTACGACGCGGGGCCAACCCACCCAGCTCTCATGCGATCCTAAGGGCGAACGGATAGCCTACGCTGTAAGCTCATGACGCGGCTAGGTCTCTTGCAGGGCCATATCCTAACCATCACTAGTCCGGCAAGTCCATCTTCCTCCGCAACATCGACAACGCCGCCCTCTGCAAGCAGTATACAGGCCACACAGCAGCAACCACTGTCGCACGCTTCTCTCCTTCCGGTTTCTGGGTCGCTTCGGGCGATATCTCTGGCCAGGTTCGCGTGTGGGATGCCGTCGAGGCTGTCAACACCAAGGGCGAGTACTCCATCATCTCGGGCCGCATCAACGATATTGCTTGGGATGGAGACAGCCAACGTGTGATTGCTGTCGGTGATGGGCGTGAGCGCTACGGCCACTGTTTTACAGCCGACAGTGGAAACAGCGTCGGCGAGGTCAGCGGTCACAGCAAGGTAGTCAATGCTGTTGCCATCCGCCAGCAGCGCCCCCTCCGTGCCGCCACTGTTTCCGACGACAGCACCATGTGCTTCTTACATGGCGCACCTTTCAAGTTTGCGAACAAGGCGACGGGCTTGCACAAGGGGTTCGTCATGGGCACTGCTTTCAGTCCTGACGGGAGTGCGCTTGTTACAGTTGGCGCGGACAAGAGAATCCAGCTATACGATGGCAAGACTGGAGAGCCGACGAAGCAGATTGGCGAGGGTGTGCACACAGGAAGCATATTTGCCATGAGTTGGTCGAAGGATTCCAAGAGGTTCGTTACAGCCAGCGCAGACCAGACTGTGCAGGTATGGGATGTCGACGCGGGTGAGTGCGTGCACTCATGGCGTATCGGCGAGGAAGGGGCTGTCAGCGTCTCGGATCAGCAAGTTGGTGTTGTCTGGCCACATGGCAGAAGCGATGGGCTTATTATTAGTTTGAGTCTGGACGGTAATCTCAATTACCTTAAAGAAGGCAGCTCCAAACCGACCAAGGTTGTCCAGGGCCACAACAAAAGCATCACAGCACTTAGTGTTGGGTCCGACGGCAAGGGGAAGACCCTCTTCACCGGCAGCTTCGACGGGAGGATCTGCAGCTGGGATGTTTCAACGGGCATCGGCAGTACGGTAGATGGCCCGGCGCATTCCAACCAGGTAACACAGCTTGCGCCAGCGCAAGGGAGAACATACAGCGTGGCCTGGGACGACACTCTCCGCGTGGTCGACGAGTCTGCCAGCACATTCACTGGCTCGTCCGTCAAGCTCAGCTCGCAGCCAAAGGGTGTCGCTGCTTCGGACGGTCGGGCTATCGTCGCCCTGAACAACGGGATCGCAGTCTATTCCAAAGACCAACTCGTCAGCGAGTTCAACACTGACTTCACACCCACTGCCATTGCTGCCCACGGATCCTTCGTTGCAGTCGGCGGACCGGATGACAACTCAACTCACGTGTACAAGCTCGACGGCGGCGGGAAGCTTTCATCGTCCCCGGTGGCGAAGTTGACCAGCTCGACTGCAAAAGTGGCGGCGCTTTCCTTCTCTCCCGACGGGAGGCTTCTCGCAGCGGGAAATTCGTCGGGCAAGATTGTGGTGTACAGCACCAGCTCCTGGGATGTGGTGACGGATAGATGGTCTGCACACACGGCGAGGGTACTTAGCATTGCGTGGAATCCGGCGGGGACGCACGCTGCCAGCGGAGCGCTCGATACCAATGTTTATATTTGGAGTCTGGCAAAACCTGGGAGCCGGGTCAAGGCGGCTAATGCTCATAAGGACGGTGTGTACGGTGTGGCATGGGTGGATGGTGGGCAGAGAGTGGCAAGTACGGGAGGTGATGCCGCGGTCAAGATTTGGGGCGTCAAGGGACTGCAGTGAGTTAGCGAGCGTAGTTGACTGTACCATGAGTGAAGAGGATTGAGAATGTAGTTGGCCTTGAACCGAACTGCCAACGGAAGACTTGTGCCGTGCTACCTACGCCATGCTATGCCATGTCCTGCTCTGCCATGCACCGAATTCCATCCCAAGGGGTATCTCTTTTCCGCCTAACGCCAAATGACCCGGTCCCAAATCGGACCCAATGTGAACGCGACGTAACCCGTGTGAAAACCGCCCAGACCTAGAGACATGCAACGAGAAGAGAGCCCAAAAGAAACCCGAAACCGAACCCATTGTAACCCCAGAGTTGTACCAATCATCTGACTGCTTGCATCCCGGTGCGTGTCCTCTCCGAGCAATACCGCCTTAGCCGTGTCTTCCAGCTGTTGAATCGAACGTGGCCGCCGCTTGACCCGAATATCAACCACGTGACACCCGACGCGAGAACAGGCAAAACGGACTGCCTGGCCTCATGATTGCCAGGAAACCAGAACTTGCCGGACAAAACGAGAGAAAAGCTTGTCTGGGCCAATATCCGGGGGAGGGGGCGGATGACTTCAGGCCGGGAACCCAAGAACCAGACAGGAACCGGATGGTGTCAGGGGGACTTGCGTCAACCTAGGAAGAACGATAGAGAGGCGAGGACGAGCAAGATGACTGTGGGCTCCGAACACACTGATATCCGCCGAGAGACGTCTCCAACTGGTGGTCACATTGCTCCAGGTTCAAACAAAGTTCCGGGCTACTGAGGGCGCCGCTAGAGATAGGGATTCTCATCCCACTCCACACGTTCGGCCTCTGGCAGCACGGGCTCCAAGGGTGGCTGCAAGGGGTCGGCCAGGCCGAGATCCAAAAGGCGCTGCTGGCGTTCAAACTCCTCTGGGTAACAGGTTAGCACCATCCAATCGAAAATCGTGATCCGATCCGGCTCCGGGACAGGGAAAGGCGGGTCCGAGTACGGCGGCAGGCTGTAGAGCTGACCTTGCTCCACTTGGTCCCAGGATTCCTGGAGGGCGGTGGCTAGTTCGTCGAGGCGCCCGTGGACACCCCATTTCTGCTCGGCGATGCACTCGGCGAGCTCTTCCTGGTGGTTGTCGGCCAGAGTCGGATTGGGCACGACAATCAACGGCACCTTGTACCGGCCGGCCTCCAAGATTGTTCCCGTGCCTACCCACGGGCGTCAGTGCAATTGATCTCAGGTGAGCGGGATGGGAGAATACTTACCGGCGTGAGAGATGACGGCGCCGGGCAATTGCTGTCCGCGCACGCCTCGCGTCAGCAACATGTGGTCGCGCATGTCGTTAGTCAGCGCAAAGGAGGTGATCGTGATGCCGTGCTTGTCGGAATTGTGAAGCTCGGCAAGCTTCGCCTTGAACCAGGCGTGGTCGGGGCCGCACTGGACAGCAAGAGAGCCGAAGCCCATTGCCTCCAGCGCCGCCAGGAAAGTGGGATCGGCCACTTTCTCGATGAGTTGACGGAAGCCCGCCGTTGCCCCGACAGTCACGAAGCAGTGCCGATTCTTGACGTTCCGCGGGTCGTTCTCCATGTTGTTGCGTCGGAATGCCGCTCTGGTGGTTTTGCGACGCTTTTTCGGGGGATCAAAGTGGTTCACGGGAGTGGTGAACTCAATATAGTCAGGTTGTATGTACCTTATCATCGTATTCGTATAGCAGAATGATTATCGTAAACGTCCGTGCACTGCGCGGTGAGGCGGCTAAACTTCGGCAGAGGGCTCAGGTGAATGTCAGAAGAATTCGGAAGTAGTGGGGCGACGGTTTTGGGCCACAACAAAAGTGGGCCCGGTACATGTGGGTCGAGCTGCAGGCCAGAGCCCGATTGACAGCTCCTGCGAATACCAATTTTTTTTGGCGACGCAGCTCTGGCCAGGCCAACGACATCTGCCCACACGAACAATTGGGATGGCTGTCGCGGCCAATTCGCTCCGGCTGAGTCTCCGGGCCTGCAGCCATGTCCCGTTGGTTAGGATAGCCCCTAGGGCTGCAAGGCAAGCCCTGATTGCACGCCGCGTCCTTTCAACAACCCCTTCGCGACGCTCCGACGAGACTAAGGAAACGAGCGAGGACAGCCAGGACAGCTTTAACGGGGCCGCAAGGGACTCACTCAGTGAACTCATCAGTTACATTTCCAATCAACGAGAATTATCCGAGGACGACCTCAAAGAATTCGAATCGATAGCGAAGGAACCGTTCAAGGACTACCCCGATGAGATCAAGGAAAGTCTCCTGGAAAGCGGGAGGGCTATGCATAAAGAAACCGAGGTTCTAAGAAGATCTCTGAGGCCTAAGAGGGGCGCGTTTTGGAATGAGGATGAGCCCGACTCGGATCTGATCACGGATGAGATAGGAGAAGATGATTTCGAGGAGGACGACATGATGAGCATGGCTCATCCCAAGCTCGAAGAGCACAGAGAGTATCGAGAGTACGCACGCATTGCCGTGTGGGAGATGCCCCTCCTGTCGCGTACGCTCGACTGGTACCTCCTTGGTGGCGCAACTGGCTGACCCCTGACAGACTTCGCTAAGCCCTTCGAACCGCCGACCGAGCAGCAGGTCCTGCGCTTCAGATACACGACATTTATGGGCGAGTTCCATCCATCCGACAGGAAGGTGGTGGTCGAGTTCTCGCCAAGCGACCTGGCTGACCTCACTGAGGTCCAGCGGTCGAAGCTCATGAAACTTGCCGGTGCTCGGTACAACCCATCAACCGATATCATCAAGATGAGCTGCGAGCGCTTTGAACATCAAGCTCAGAACAAGCGGTATTTGGCGGACATGGTGAACAAGATGATCGAGACGGCTAAGGTAGGAAGGCTGGGAATGCGCGTCGAGTTCGAACTGGACTTACGGTTATCTGCAGGACCCCACCGACACGTTTGAGGATATTCCTCTCGACACACGTCACCACAAGGTTAAGGTCAGGCATAGGTTCCCTAAGGAATGGATCCTAACAAAAGAACGGAAGGCCGAGCTGGCGGTTTTGAGACGACAAGCCTATGAAATAGACAAGGCTAAGAAAGAGGCTGGCGGGTTAATTGATGGTATAGAGAAGATCAAGGAGCTGGCTGCCCCTGAAGATGCTCCTGAGCCGGTCGTAGTTCGTCGGGGGGTCGGCAAGCCCACACCGCGGGGAAAACAGTCCTCGAAAAGGCAGAGGTAGCGTGAACCACGGCTTGGATGTCATCTTAGTTGGGCGTCACTTTTGCCATCCCCGCATCAATAGCGGATGCTGATGCGGCTGATGGAGATCTAGGCCCGGATCTGATGGGCACTTAGCTGAGCCCAATTTGGCGGGGAGGCGTGTACGAATCCCGGTGTAGGCATACAAATCTGTATAGAACTCTCATGTATTTTGGCTGGTGACTGATGTAGCAGCGGGTGTTGATATCCAGGCTGAGATTGGTTGCACTCGATGTTACCCCTGCTCCCTTTGTCATCGTCCGATATCCGTGAACCCGCTAGTCCAGTGTATTGCATATTTAGACTGGCCTCGGTATCCTGGTTTCGGCAGCACAAAGAAAAGACACCAACGACCTCCGCAGCGGGGTAGTTCCAATCCCCAATTCTAGACTGCCCAAGGATAAGCAGAGCACGTTCACTAAATTCTTCCATCTCGCAGCGAACATGACTAGAGGCATCTGACGTGAGTAGTGAAGTGCGAGGTGAAGTGAGATCTGGGTGCATGTGAACGGAAGCGAGACGGCCTCAGCCAAGAAAGGCAAGGCTTTCGTGAGACTTATACAGGGATGTGGCCGGATGAAGAGCCAATCGTCAATGGCCATTCTTCCTACACAGGCCGGCTTGGCGCGGCGTGCCTCGGCTCCTTCCCAGTTCCACGCCAGCGCGAGGGGTCGCATTCAGGGCTTTGGCTTCAGATCCGGGGCAGCAGCTCGTAGCGGCTCCAAGCCAATAAAGATTTCAATCCTCCCGTACGAGTGTTTTCCAGCCATCCGACCTCACCTGGTCAGCTTTTATTTTTCTCTTATCTTTCATCATAAACTCCGGGCGTCCGGCAGCAAATCCTCAAGATGGCGGCTACTTTTACAATTCCCGAGTTCCAGGCGACACAGCTCGAAATCATCCCAGCAATTGCCAGCAATGCGCGGGGCACCTTCCGCACCCACAAGACCAAGGACCTGAAATGGCGCCTCGTGCAACTACGGAAACTGTACTGGGCTGTCGAGGATTATAGGGCGCAATTGGTAGCTGCGTTGCAAAAGGACTTGCACAAGTCCGAGTACGAGTCGGTGCTGAGTGAGGTTGACTGGATCAAAAATGATTGCCTGTTTGCCATTGCGCATCTTGAGACATGGGCCAAAGATGAGAAGCTGGGCGCACCGACGGTGCCGGCCAGCTCTTCGTTGATGAAGTTTCGCATCCGCAAAGAGCCTCTCGGCACTGCGCTCATCATCGGCCCGTTCAACTACCCGATTCAGCTCGTCCTGGTTCCCTTGATTGGTGCCATCAGTGCCGGCTGCACGGCGGTGCTGAAGCCGTCAGAGTTAGCACCAGCATGCGCCATGGTTCTCAAGGAAATTATCGAGAAGCGTCTCGACCCCAACGCTTTCTCTGTCGTCAACGGAGGCATCCCCGAGACCAATGCCCTCATGAACGAGAAGTGGGACAAGATTTTCTTCACGGGCAGTGCCCAGGTTGGTACCATCATCGCCAAGAAGGCGGCCGAGACACTCACCCCCGTCTGCCTCGAGCTCGGTGGCAGGAACCCGGCCTTTGTCACTAAGAATGCTAACCTCAAGATTGCTGCGAGGCGACTCATGTGGGGCAAGACGATGAACTCGGGCCAGGTGTGCATGTCTCAGAACTACATCCTGATTGACCGGGACTCGGTTCCTGCCTTTATCGAATGTCTGAAAGAGTCGTACAAGGAGATGTTCCCCAACGGCGCAAAGGCAAGCCCTGACCTGGCCAGGATTGTGAACCCTCGCCACTTTCAGCGCATCAAGAAGATGCTCGACGATACCAACGGCAAGATTGTTATGGGTGGTCATATGGATGAGACGGAGCTCTTCATTGAGCCTACGGCCGTGCTGGTCAATTCAACCGACGACGCCATGATGAAGGAGGAATCGTTCGGACCCATCTTCGCCATCTACCCAGTTCACTCACTAGACCAGGCGCTGAACATTGCCAACTCGGTCCACCGCACGCCTCTGGCACTGTTTTCATTCGGATCCAAGACTGAGAGCCAGAGAAGTAGGACTCAAACTTTCCGCAAGTCGAGCATTGCTAACAACCGCTGCAGTTCTCAACGAAATGACATCTGGTGGTGCCACTATCAACGACGCCTACTTCCACGGCTCTGTCAACACGGTTCCGTTTGGCGGCGTTGGCGACTCTGGCTGGGGTGCCTCTCGCGGTAAGGCTAGCTTCGACTGTTTTACCCACGCCCGTACCATTGCCGAGACCCCGTCGTGGGCTGAAGGACTTATTCGCGTCCGCTACATGCCCTATGACTGGAGCAAGCTTCGTCTCTTGCGCCGCTTGACGGGCAAGAAGCCCAACTTTGATCGTAACGGTGCGGTTGTGAAAGGTTTCGGGTACTGGGCGGCTCTGCTCCTCGGGCTGGGTGCTAAGAGCGTCAAAGGTGCGTTTTTGAGATGGCTTCTGGTTCTGGCCAGCGGATATATCTGGACCGAGAGGAGGAAGGTTTGATATCTTAAGTTTAGGTTCTGATAGTGTATCTCCATGCTGTAGGAGATGCCGAGTAATTGTCTTTGTGCTGTACGATATCTCTACGGATGTTGAGCTATATATTCGGTAATGTATTGAGAAGGGGAGGCAGGGGGTAACACGGTTAGAAATATTTTTTTGGCCTGCGTCGCTCCAGACGAGGGATTCTTTTGTATATGGGCTTAATACCAACTTGCGGTTCGCTGGAAACTACTGCCCTGGACCTCTTATAATGTAGTGACTCTGAGATCAAGGTGAAACAA